>Ga0187847_10001031_pt1 | contig 26808 bp, 22 predicted proteins | sample June2016WEW_4_10_FD_132458 | JGI IMG/M metagenome (GOLD analysis project Ga0187847, IMG submission 132458) | Peatland microbial communities from SPRUCE experiment site at the Marcell Experimental Forest, Minnesota, USA - June2016WEW_4_10 | ecosystem: Environmental > Terrestrial > Soil >...
AACGCCGCCGAATGGTTCCTACGTGGACGTCTGCTCATCGGTTCTCCTCTTCTCAGCCATCTTAGGCTGTCAAAGAACAGAACCTCCACTTAAACCACTGTCCGAATTTGATGAACCAGCTCTGTCGTTGCCTGCCGTGTTTTCATCCTTTTTGTCCTTGGCTGCGACGATTGTCCGGCTGTGAGAGCACTGCCCCTCTAGTTTCTCCTGAAACTCCAGGTTCGCGTGGAGGATCACGTCTTCCCACTCCTCTCTGGAGTAGCCCAGATCATAATAGGATCCAGGATCCAGATCGACCCAGCCGACAAAAATGCGGTTCATGCCCGCCATGGGCAGTGGTTCTTTCTTGCCGCCCGCCGCCAGCGAAGCCGGGAGCGCCAGGCACAGCAGGAATAGAGCAGCGGAGATTGCAAACCGCTTCACGTGAGATACTCCTTGCGGCGCAATGGCGAAGTGCGGCGCCTATCGATTGCGCATGTTATTCCCGCAGTCCCACTGCGATTGGTTCAATAAATTCTCTCAATTTCAGGGACGCGTAAGCGCGCTGTCCCATCCTAGCGGCAAAAAAACTGGAACGCCGCAAGGATGAGGCACCCGCGCGCTTACGCGAACCTTGAAAATGCTCGAGCCAAGGGCATCCGCAATTGCTATTTCTTCTGCCCCGTAATCAGCAACTGCAGTTTCTCATTCACCTCGTCCAGATCCTTTGCCAGACAGCCCTTCAGGGTGCAGAAATGCCCATTCAGCTTCATATTGGGAATCGATGCAATCTCTGTGCCGGTCTTCAGGTCGATGAGCTGCACGGAGATGTGAAGGCGATAACCGTGATCGACCGAGACATCGACAAATTTGACGTAGAGGTCGTTTCCTGCCGTGTTTACGTCGTCCTTGTTCTTGGCCAGGACAACCGTGCGGCCAGTCATCTTTGTCTGGAAGTACTCCTGAAATCCGGCGTTTTCCTTCGCAATTACCGCTTCCCAGTCCTCTTTCGTTTCATACCCCAGGTCTTTGTACGATCCAGAACCAAGATCGACCCAGCCTAGAAAGATGTGATTCATGTTGCTCATGTCGGCGGCGGGTTGTTTGTCGCGCGCCCCAAGGGAGGCCGGAAGCGCCAAGCAGAAAAGCAGGAAAGCTGCGATGATTGTGACTCGTTTCACGTGTGTTCTCCTTTTCTTGTTTCTGGTCTGGGTCGGCGGTTCTTAGTCGCCTATCCGATGATTTGCAATTTGCCATCGACAAACTTCAAAAGCACTGGGAAGCCTGTGCTGCCCAGATCCTCAATCTTGCCCCGGCGATTGATTGCCTGGCCTTTATCCTGGCGTGGATGCCATATTTCCGCGTGAACCCCATTCGTATCATCGGTCGCAATGTCGAGTGGAGTACCCACAACGTCATACGCCTGTTCCTTGGTCATGCCCACAACCAGCCGGTGGTCTGCAATCGCATTGCGCACCTCAACGGGCCATTCAGGATGTTCGTCCTGGAGCGGAACCTTGGAAAGAGTCTGGTTGAATGCCTTGGTAAAGTCGTCGATGGATTTGATCTGAACGAAATTGATCGTAACCTCGTAATTGATGGGCTTGAATCCCTCTAGCATCAGATGGACCTCATCGCCATTGAGTGTCAACGTTCCAGCGTGAACGGGGTAATTTGGATAAAACACATAATCAACCCTCTCCCGCTTAGCGAATTTCGAGGTTGACGTCATCTCCTTGCTATTCATCTGCTGGCCGAGCAGGCGCGCAGCGTCATGGCTTGTGGGAGAGACCTCAAGCAGAGGCGCCGAGCCGACTCCCCAATTCCCGACTTCCGATCTAAGAGGAACATCAAGCCGCAGATACAACGTCCCGGCAATCATGCCCTTGGCGGTTTGCTCATCCAGTTTGGACAACTGCGCGCGGAGCAGCAGCGGCAGACAAAGCAAGAGCAGGAGCAATGCTCCAGCTTGCCGACGTACAGACTTGCTCATCATGAATACCAGCCCTCCACCTTTCAATTGACGAATCAAGAATCCGGATACTCAGAACGCATTGAAATTTGTTTTTTGAACGTGGACGAATTATAGCCCACGCGGGCCTTGCCTGAGCAGTGACAGACGCGAGAAAATCGCAAGTCATTCATTGTAAAGAAGAAAACACGTGAGGGTAGCGTCAGATCAGTCCGCCATCGACCGCGATGATTTGCCCGGTGATGTAACTTGCCTGCGCCGAGGCCAGGAAGACGACCAGCGGCGCAATCTCCTCCGGCTTGCCAAAGCGCCCCAGCGGAATTTCGGCGAGCAGCCGCTTCTCTTGCTTCTCGATGTACTTGGCTGACATGGGGCTGGGCACCACGCCGGGGCAGACGGCGTTGACGCGAATATTGAAGCGGCCCACCTCGCGCGCCAGCGACTTGGTGAATGCAATCATTCCGCCCTTGGAGGCGGCGTAGTTGCACTGGCCGGCCTGGCCGCGCACGCCGCTGGGCGAGACGATATTGCAGATGCTTCCGCCCCCGCTGCGCATCATGCCCATCACAGCCAGCCGCGAACAGAGATAGGTCGCGCGCAGATTGGTGTCGATAACCTGGTCCCACTGCTCTTCCGACATGAAGGCCAGCAGCGCATCGCGGTTGATGCCCGCATTGTTGACCAGGCAGTCGATGGGGCCGAAGCGCTTCTCGATTTGCTCAAAGAGCGCGGCCGCCTCCGGCTGGCTGGCGAGATCGGCCGCGATAGCCAGCGCTTCTCCGCCGGCGGCGACGATGCTCTCCACCACGCGGCCGGCGGCCTCCTGGCCGCGATGATAGTGAACCGCCACGCGAAACCCCGCTTGCGCCAAGGCCTGCGCCATGGCCGCGCCCAGCGTTCCCGATGCGCCGGTTACCAGCGCCGTCTTTTTGTCAGTCGTCATCGGCGCGCCTATTTGAACGGCTTGAAGACCATAATCATCATGCCCCAGCGGGAGTTATAGCGCGGAATATTTCCGTCCAATGCGTAGGAGACGGTGCCCTGGATCAGCGTACCCTTGGGACCGGCCAGGTTGAAGTTGGTCTCCACGCCGTCGAATTTCTTGAAGTGGCTGGACTCGTCCAGGTTGCGCGCCCGCGCATAGCTGTACAGGCCCTCGACTTTCACCATGTCCATCACGTTGAAGCCGTAATGGACGCTGCTCATGGCGATGGCGTCGAAGGAATCCGTGCCGCCGGGAATGCCGTGAATGCGCGGACTGGAGAAGAAGGATGGGAAGTAGCGGGAGTAGCGGTCCAACTGGTCTCCGCCAAAGTAGGCCAGATCCCATCCTCCTTTGGTGAATTTGCGGATGTAGTAATCCTTGTTGAGATCGGCGTCGTAGAGGGTGTAGGCGCCCTGCGGCGGCTGAGAGGCAGGAGGACATCCGATGATCGCGGGCGAAGCGGGACATCCGAACTGTCTCCAACCGATGCGTTCGCCTCGCGTGCCGTCCGCGGTGAAGATGTAGCCCTTTTCGGTAAGCCGAAGCTGTAGGCCTGGCAGCAGCGCCACGCCGTTGCGCGGCGGCTCATAGTGGCCGGATGTGTCGCTGGTCCGGCGATAAATGTCATAGGCAAGATAAGTGAATGCCGTTGCGCTGAAGTGATTGCTGGCTTGCCAGGAGGCGCGGGCTCCCAGGGTCTGCTCCCAGGACCAGACTTCCTCGGCGGTATTTTCAACATTGCCGTTGTAGACGCGGTTGTCGCCCGGCAGGGCGGAAAGAGCCAAATCCGCCGCCAGACGGTACTTGGTCCGGTACTGTTTTGAGAGATCGGTCACCAGTATGGGGCCGGCAAAAAAAGTGGAGAGCTGCGCGCCGCTGTGCCGGAAGTCGAAGTCGGCCATGCTGATGCCGGCAATGGGAATGGGAAAATTGAAGGTTCCCGCGTACATGGCGCCGCCCACCAGCGAGAGGATGCGCTTGTCGCTGGTTTGCTGCAAGACGCGCTCCCCTTTGACGATCTTCAGCTCGCGCAGTCCCTGCTCGGTCTCCCGGTACATCGGTGCGTCGGAGCCATGCGCGACCGTCAAGTCTTCCGCATAGCGCGGCGTATTGATGGCGTAGCCGGAGAACTTCAAGGTTCTCTGGAGTTGGAAATCTCGTCCCGCGGCATTGAGCGTCTGCTGCGCCGAGACGGAGCTGGGCAGGTTGAACGGATTGCCTTGACTGTCATTGACCAGAGCGAAGTTCTGAGTCTCGACATTGACCACAACGTTACTCTTGGCGCCGTGCTGGCTCAGCGTCTGCCGCACCTCGCGGAAGCTGATGCCGTCGATCCATATCTTGCCGCTGTAAAGCGTTTCATCTTGCGTCTTCGGTTCCACGCCCACCACATAGCACTGGGCGCCGTCAATCTGTTCCGTGCCCAGTAGCTTGTACGAGTAGCGCTCGTTCAGCGTCAATTCCAGCGGCTGGGCGAGAACCTTCTCCGGTTCCAGCTGGGGCAGGGGAAACTCGTGCTTGTTGCTGAATTTGACGCCGTTGACGTAAAACTCGGTCTGCTCGAATTCCATCTTGCCGCCGCGCTCAAAGAACTGCTTGAGCCGCATGGAGATGTCAAAGGCCTGGGCCACATTGGTGCTCTCAAAGTGCAGGTTCATGAAGCTGGATGCCTGGTAGTTGTCCAGCCTGCGTTTTTGGGCCTCGCGATATTGCTGCCAGCGGGCAATGATTTCATCGACGCTGAGGTCGATTCCACCCTTGACCTCGACCTGGTTGTATACCGTGGTGTCGCTGTCGCTCTTCTTGTGAAGGGCAACGAGTACGAATTGGCTGCCGCAAGCGCAGGTCGCGGTCAAGCCCGCGGCGCTCTGCACGGCTTCACTCGCCGGGATGCGGTTTCCGGTTTCCGCGTCAAACCATTGAAGATCGTATTGCGCCTTGGCCGTGCCCTGCAAGGTTACCGTTCGCGGATGATCGGGAAGGCCATGAACCGGCGCCAGCACGACCATGTCTCCAGATTGCCCGCTGCCGAACCAGCCGGTGCCCTCGCTCTGGGCTCCGTCCACCGTGAGCGTGAACGGCAGCTCCTTTTCATTCAGGCGAAGAAGGCTGGCGGGAAGGGAATGAGCCAGGAAGTTATCGGTCGCACACAGCCGATTGGCCGCGTCGGCATCGGGCGGCGTGGACCAAAGCATTTCGACCGTCGAGCCGGAGGCATTGAGCGCCGCGGAGAGATACGATGCCGTCGAGGCAGAGCCGCTCTCCAGTTTCAGGATGAGGGGCTTATTGAGCGCGTTTCCGGCAATCCAGCCGGCCTCCGAGCGCCACCCCGGCGCGTCGGTCGTGCCCAGCAGATCGGAATAGAGCGCAAGCCGCTTGACGGTGTCGCCGAATTGGCCGATGAAGCCTGCGGGAAAGACAAACGCCAGCCGCAAGGCGGGGTTGGCCGACTTGGCCTGGACCCCCAAACGCAGCAGCGCAAAGACAAGAGGATCGGGGACGATTGATTGCGGGCTGAGTTCAACAATCACGCCGCGCACAGCGGGAGAGGATAGAGGCGCCTGCTTCAGAAAGCCGTCAACCTGCTCGGTAATCTGCTTTTCGGTTTCTTTGCCGGAGATCGCTTCGGAAGCAACGGCCAGATGCAGCCAGACTTGCGAACTCGCCGGCAGATTCTGAACGGCCTGAGCCTGTTGTGCGAATTGCCGGCTGGAGTCGCCCTCGGCGCCGAACTGAAAAACCACTTTCGGCAGCACGATGGGCGAGTCCTCGCCGCATTGGTTGGCCGCCTTCAGGCTCGCGTCCAGACTTTGACCGCTTCCCGTTGCGGGAATCGAGACCGCATCCCGTGGAAGATCGGCTTGCGCCCTCGCAGTTGCCAGGCCACAAGCGAAAAAAAGCAGCAGAAAGGCGACACTTTGCAAGCCTGAACTTCTTAAGAAGTCAAGCGCTGGGGCGAAAAGCGGCTTACTCATCATCGTTTGGGACCACCGGCCCAGGGAGGCAGTTGAAAAGCTGGAGCCGTTCGCCCATTGCCGGAGAGTCGAACCGCACGTACTCGAAGGCCCAGCACAAACCGGAGAGCCGCTCTAGCCGGCCCGCATCTACAACGCGCCGGCCTGCGCGGCGTTAAGAGAATCGCCATCATGCGGAACTTTGTCGGCGATGCGCGTCAATTCTTCGCTATCGCGGAGCCGAGCTCCGGCATTGTAACTGCAGAATGGAATGAGCTGCCCATCTGTGGTGACATACTGAATGATGCATCGGCTGAGACGCCGCAAATTGTAACTGTGCGCATCCATGAAGTGCATGCCCGCCACGAAGATGCCGTTGAAGCCGCGCTGTGCCCATCCTTCGGATCGGCCCTCATGCTTGTCTTCCCACGAGTCGAGGCTGCGCAACAGGCGCGGGAAGGTAAGTCCGGGAGGAGTCTTGCCCGGATTGAGGCATTTCGACAAGCTGCCAAACTGGCGAATCTTTGATATCTGGCGCTCGATCAGCCCTTGCTCGGCGTACGGCTTAATGTCCGCCATGCCGCGCAGGAAGCGATCTAGATCGAAAAAGCTGCTCAGGCAGAACGGCTTGTTGTTATCGTCCACGTAGAAAAATGTTCCGATGGAACAATGTGCGTCGCTGAGCGGCGGATGCGTCTTCTCGTTGCGGACGCGCTCGATGGCGCGGCTGAGCAACGAGATGGAGTTGAGCGGAAACCAATCGTGGGGAAAGCGGGTCAATCCGGTCTGTTCGCCAAATGCGCGGGCCATGGCGGCCAGGTTGAAAGGCTCGGCACCGCTATTCGTCACCGCGATGCGGCCAACATCCGCACAAGGCTGAATGCTGATGCCGGTGACGAATTTGTTGTGTTCCAGTGCGAACTGAAAGATCGGTCCCAGTTGGTCGGCGTTGACCGAACTCATGATGGTCGGCACCAGCACAAGCCGCATATTCGTCTGCTCGATCGAGCGCACGGCGGCGATCTTCTTGTCCAGCAGCCGCTGGCCGCGCATCTTCAGATAGACGTCGTCGTTCATGCCGTCGAATTGCAAATAAATCGTGTGCAGGCCCGACTCCTCGCAGAGCTTTGCATAGTCGGGATCCACGAAGCGGCTGCCGTTGGTGGCCACCTGCAGGTGGGTGAAGCCAAGATCGCGGGCGGTGCGGAGAATCTTGGGAAAATCGGGGTGCAGCGTTGGCTCTCCGCCGGAGAATTGCACGGTGCGGCAGGGCACGGGCCGGTTCAGTAGCGCCTTGAGCATCTTGACCACTACTTCCATCTCCAGAATGTAGTGGCTGCCTTCGCCCTTGGCTTCGGCAAAGCATACGGGGCACTTGAAATTGCAGCGGTTGGTGAGGTCGATGACAGCCAGGCACGGCTCGTTCTGGCTTCCCATCTCGGTGGAGCAGCAGCTTCGAGCGGTGGTCGTCAGTGCCGCGTCGTACTCGGGAAAGATCAGCTTGTTCCACTCTTCCAGCCTGCGGTAGAGAGCGGTGTCGGAAAAGATCAGATCCTCGCTGGCCGTGTGACAAGGACACTTCGTGCTCTGGTAAACCTTGCCCCCGCGATCGAAAATTGTCGCAAGGGCCGGCTTGCCGCAGCGAGGGCACAGAGAAGAGACCGTGTCAATTGTCACATCGCTCACGAACGCTTTCAATGGAGGCCTTCCAGGGTTAAGTAACTGTACATTAGAGTCTACACGACGGCGCGCAAGTCATGCGTGAATTTGACGGAGATTGGCGGGGGAATAAACGGAGAAAACGAATCTTCGCGCGCAATCGCGTGCTATGCAGTCTGTCCTTCCGCTCTTTCACCCCCAACTAGAGCATTTTCACCGATAGTGTAAGGACGCTCCGTGCCCTATCCATTTCACGTTCTGTGTGAAATGGATGGGAAACCACAAAATCTGCTTCACAGGATCTGTGAAAATGATCTAGGATCGCCGCGGGAATGATCCACAGGCCACCGTCCAAGGTGAGGGCAACGCCCAAGGAAGCGACCAGCCCCGGTCGGCCAGCGGGGGACATTCGTGTCGAAAAAGGGCACGGCCGACGCCATCTGCTGGCGCATCGACATTGCGGCCGTGCCCTTTGGATATAGATCTGCCACCAGCCATCGGCTGGTGGCGGCAAAGCTCATTCCGAAGAGTGTCTTGTGAGCCCGATCGCCGTCAGGGTTCCGCCGATTCCCAGCCAGGCGACTCCTGTCCATTTCCATTCGACCGACACGCAAGTGTTGCCACTGCAGGAAAGGCTGCTGTTGCCATTCTTCATGCCATAGGCCAGCATGGCTCCTCCGGCTGCCATCACCGGAACGCCTATGAATGTCATGATCTTTCCACCCTTGGTCCAATGGCGATGCCTGACTGGCTGAGCCGGCGAACTCGACTGCGCGTCTGCCATTGCGCGCGCATCGGCCAGACTCGGATGCAATGCCGGCACCTGAGTGTAGGAGTTGAATGGTACAGGGTCTTGGGCTAAGCACGGCAGGGATGCGAATAACAATGCCGTTACCACAAAAATGGCGGAAAGACGTTGCATGGAACTCTCCTTTCGAGGTTGAGGGTTAACTGCCACATCGATTGTTTTGCAAATTCCGAAGGATGTTAGCGTGGCCCTCGGCACTTGTCAACGGCTTTTCCCCAATGTAAGGGACTATTCTGTGGAGCGTCGAGTAACACCGACAACTGTCAAGGCAACGCCGGAAGCCGTCAAGACAATGTCTCCGGTCAGCACGAAGGCATCCGAAAAGCAGGAAATGTCATTATGGTTGCAGTGCCTACTCATAGTAGCTCCCGTCAAGGCGCCGCCGGCGGCCATCACGGGAACGCCTATGATTGTCATGATCTTTCCACCCTTGGTCCAATGACGGTGCCTGACTGGCTGAGCCGGCGAACTCGACTGTGCGGCTTGCATCGCGCGCGCATCGGCCAGGCTTGGATGCAATGCCGCCATCTGCGTGTAGGAGTTGAGTGGTACAGGGCCTTGGGCTGAGCATGACAGAGACGCGAATAACAATGCCGTTACCAAAAAAATGGCTGAAAGACGCAGCACCGGACTCTCCTTTCGAGGTTGAGGGTTAACTGCCACATCGATTGTTTTGCAAATTACAAGGGATGTTAGCGTGGTCCTCCTCCTTTGTCAACGATCACTTGGCGATCGATGTGAAGACTGTTCTTCCGCGTATGATTCTTTGCGAAACTGAAATGGGTTCCGAAGGACGGGGCTGAGGCGCCAGACTCATCCGCAATTCAAGCAATGACAAGCACACTGGGCTCGTTCTTGGACAACAGGCAGGCAGCGGGAGCGCAAGCTGCGGTCTTCCTTCTCCACATCCGCCGTTCATGTCATCGCACGTGCATTTTCGGCTATTCTGCGCAAGATACCGTGCCATATTTGTCCGATTCCTTCTTCCCTCCGCCGCCGGTCAAGATCACGGCGGGAATCAGCCACAGGCCGCCGGCCAGGGTGAGGGCAACGCCCAGGGAAGTGACCAGCCCCATCTCGGCCAGCGGGGGAAAACTGGCGGCCAGCAGCGCGCCAAAGCCGATGATGGTGGTCAGGTTGGACTGAATCAGCGCCGCGCCGGAGGCCTTGGCAACATCGAGAATGTTGTTGGACGGGCTTTCCAGATAACGGCGCACCAGATGAATCCCGTTGTCAATGCCGATGCCGATGATCAGCGGGATCGCCGTGACGGACATGAAGCTGAAGGGATGTCCCATGAGCCGCAGCAGGCCAAACGTGACAACGATGGCGAAGACGATCGGCATCAGCACCAGCAGAGTGATGCGCCAATTGCGGAAGGTAAGATAGACGATCGACACGATGGCCATGGTGGTCCACACGAGAGCTCGCCGGCTGTCGCGCAGCACCTGGCTTTGCAAGTCGCGATTGATCTTGTCGAAGGAAAACTCCACGAAAGGCCCGTACTGCCGGCGCCAGGAGTCGAGCGCCGCCGGGGGAATCGCCTGATGGGCATTTGCATCGGCGGCATAGAAGGCAATAGCCGCAACGTAACTGCTGTCCCCGGTCTTGCGCAGGCTGTTGTCGAGCAGGCCTGAGGGCAGGAAAGGCGCGGCGGATTCCAGGGTGAGCGGCTCCGCGTTGATTCCCAGTTTGCGCAGTTGCTCCAGGTAGGGCAGGTAAGGCTCGATGCGCAGGCCGTTTTCGCGCAGCGCGTCCTCAAGTGCGCGGGCCGAAACATTCATGTCGATGTGGGCCAGTGCAGCGGACCGCTGCCGCTGTGCCTCGACGGAGGGGAGCAGTTGCGTAGGAGAAAAGACGGATTTGAGAGCCCCGCTCTGCCGGTAGGATTCCAGGCCGGTGGTCAGGTTTTCGGCGCGGCGCAGCACCTCCTCCTCGTTGCCGGCAATCAGCAGCAGCGTGGGGCTGCCCTCAATTCCGAACTTTGCCGAAAGCAGGTTCTGCGCGGCAACCGCCGGGCTGCCGGCATCGCCCATGATGGCAAAGCTGCCGCCCATTTTGATGGTGGGCAGCATCAGGGCGGAGAGTAGAAAAAGAGCGCCTGCAACAGCCACAACCCAGCGGGCGCGCCGGCCAACAAAATTCAGGGATCCGCGCGCCACCGCGGGCAGAAAGCGGAAGGTGATGCCCTGGGGCGCAAAGGTCCGGATGTGGCGATTCCACAACTGCATCAGCGCGGGCACCGTCAGCAGCGTGTGAATCATCATCATGAACATGCCGACGGTGAGGATGAAACCAAACTCGGCCAGCGCTTTGAAACTGGAAGCGGCCAGCGCGGCCGCGGCCGAGGCCGCGGTCAGAATGCAGAGAACGATGCTCACCCCGGTGGTTTCAAAGGTGCGCAGCATGGCCGCGTTGAAGCTGCCGCCCTCAGCCCACTCCTGCGGCGAGCGATTGAAGAAATGGACCACCTGGTCGTCGCCCAGGCCCGCGAGAATGGCGATGAACGACAGGCTGATCAGATTCACCTCGCCGGGATAGAAGCTGGCAATGCCGGTGGTCCAGAGAATGCCCAGGCTGGTAGGCAGCAGCGAAAGCAGCAGCAACGGAACATTGGGATAGACCAGCAGGCACAGCAGCAGGCTGCCGGTGATCGAAACCAGCGATACGCGGCGGATATTCCTCTCGATGAATCTGTGGTCCTGCTCCGCGTACACATACGCCCCGGCGGGAATGGCGCTCACACCGGCGGCGCGCATGGCGGGGTCGGCCTCGACGCTCTGGATGCGCGCATGTGTCCATTGCATGATCTGCTCAGCGAATTTGTAGTCCACCGCCGAGTCGCGTGGCTCGGCGATGATCAGCAGCGCCGTATGATCCCGGCTGAAGAAGCGGTTTCCCGAGCCCCAGGAGAGGTCGAAGCCGGAGAACTGCGAGAAGCCTTCGCCATTGCCAGCCGTCACGCTCATCAGGCCCAGCGGATCGGCGACAAAATAATCCGCGCCCAGAGTGGAAAACGGCGTGACCAGTTCAGTGGCGGCCCGGCGCACGTTTTGATGAATCTGCCTCGGTTCCAGCCGCTCTTCCAGCGCCGCGCTCTGGCTGGGAGAAGCATAGGCGGGAAAGTGCCAGGAAAAGAGCCGAGCCATGTTGAGCAGTTCCTCTTCGCGCAGGCCGCCGCGCTCCTGCTTGAAGAGTCCGCTGGCAGACATCTCGGCGGTGAGCCGGTCGGCCGCCGCTTCCATCGCTTCGCTGCTGTCGGCATCGCCCTTTGGGGCCTGGACCAGCACAAAGAGCTGGTTGCCGTAGCCCAGTTCCTTGCCAATCTGGCTGGCCGCCCGCCATTGCGGATCGCCTTTGCCGAACATGTCGGTCAGTTCGGTGCCGGTTCGCAGGTTATGAATGTTAGCGAAAAGGAACAGGGTCATAGCGAAGACGAGTCCCACCACCAACCCCGGATGGGCGATTACCAGCCGTCCCAGCCCGCGCATAAAGCGAATCATCATGAGGCGCTCTCCGTTGCCGGCCGGCGCGCGAGAAGGAGAATGTGAGCCAGCGGAAGGCGATTGCGGAAGCGGCGCGACTCGACCGCCATGCCTGCTTCTTGCAATGCAGTCCGATATTGCGCGGCGGGGAGGATCATGGGGCGCGCGCCAACCCGCTCGGCGGAGAACAGCAGCCGGTCCAGTCCCAGCGTCAGAGCGCTCCGCACTCCGCGCTCGCGGTCATGCACCCGGAAGATCAGCCGGCCGCCGGGTTCCAGAGCGGCGCAGCAACGCTTCAGCAGCGCCAGTTGTTCCTCGGCAGGCAAATATTGCAGCACATCCAGAATGAGAATCAGGCCGGCCTGGGGCAGCACGAATTCGCGTACATCCCGCACGCTCACCTCCGCGTTGAAGGCGCTCAGAGCCTGTTGAGCTACCCCGATGCGGTGGGCATTTAGATCGCAGCCGATCAGGCGGCGGCCGCAGTCGCCGAAGGCCGCAAAAGCCAGCGCCATGCCGTAGCCGCAGCCCAAGTCCACCACCGTTCCCGACCCCAGATCCTCGGCGGCCAGTAGGGAAAATATCCGGTCCAGGCGCATCTTCCAGCGGACAAAGCCGCGGTCGAATTGCGCGCAATCGGCAAAAGTCCGATTCACGAAGCGAATGTGCTCGCGCAAGCCGCGCTGCGAGGGCGCGGTCCAATACACCAGGGCTGCGGTGACGATGGCCGCCGCGCCGCCCGCCAACAAGCCCAACAGCAGGCTACCCAGCACCCAGGAAACGAGTTGCTCTTTCAGTTGCGCGCCGGAAAGCGCCATCAGATGCCAGGGACGGAACGATCCATGGCGCAGAAAGCTGCCCAATTCGACTGAGGCGGCCACGGTCGGCGGCAGCAGCAACGGATTGTTGACGAAGGTGCTGGCCAGGGTCAGAGGCTTGTTCAGCCGGAGCAACAAGGCCACTCCCACGGCGGCCAATATCTGAAAGCCGTAGATCGGCACGATTCCTATGAAAACTCCCCAAAAGACGGCAGACGCGGCCGAAGCGGGGTCAAGCCGCTCGGTCAGCAGGGTGGCCGCGAACTTTCGTATATGTGCCTTCAAACCTTGCAGCACTGCTTGACCTTCTCCTGAAAATGCGCTCTACCGTCCCGATACCACCAACAATTCGCCGCTCGCCACCTTCTCCCCCAGCACGCTGACCGTGCCTTCGATGCACGCCATGGTTCCGGCCTGGGTCAGCTTGGTAGTTTCGATGCGCAACAACATTCCGGGAAGCACCGGCTTGAAGAACTTGAAGCGATTGACCGCGGCCAGCAGCGCCGAGCCCATGGACGCATCGGCAGTGTCCGAGCCCATCATCACCGCCGCCGTCTGCGCCACCGCCTCGATCGTCAACACCCCCGGCAGGATGGGCCGGGCGGGAAAATGCCCGGCAAAGATAGGGTTCTCCGCATCCACCGAGAGCCACGCAACGCAATGAACGCCCGGTTCCAGCTCCTCTACCCGGTCGATCCACAGAAAGGGAGCGCGATGCGGGATGATCTTCTCGATTTCGTCTCGCTCCATCATTTTGGTTTCAGCACCTCGAAGGTTTCGGTCGGCAGCTTCGCATTCAGGGTGGTGAAGTCGATGACAAAGACGCTGTTGACCCCGCTCTTGCCGTCCACCTCCAGCGAGCGAGGCAGAAAGTCGCGCTTGTCGAGCTTTACCACAAGATAATTCAGGCGGCGGCGAAATACCTCGCTGCGAGGAACGAACTTCAACTCGTACTCCCGGCCGTTCTCCCCGGCGGTGATGGTGAAGTTCTTCTTCAGTCCCTCAATGGAAGTATCGCGGCTGAAGGCCGACTGAGCGCGGCGAACGCCGACGCCTATCTCCAGAACGTCTGTCTTTCCGTCGCCGCCGGTTACGTTGAGATAGTCGGTGTTAAAGCGGATGCGCATTTCATGAGGCGCGAAGTATTCGAGCGAGAAGCGCGTCATGCCTTCGGCGCAGAATTTGCCGCGCAGCACCATGGGCTTGACCATCAGCCTTGAGGTGCGGGTTTCGACCACGCTGCCGCAGGCGGTGGTGAACTTGCCCTGCGCCTGCTGCGCGCCGTTCCAGATGCGGGTCAAGAGGTCATCCGATTGCGCAGCCATCAGGGACGGCAACAGCAACAGCGCGCAAACACACCAATTGCGTCGGCTTTGGCTCATCTCAAGCTCCCAGAAAACGAAACGCCAGCGACCACAGGCAAATGCGCACCGTATCGCGCACCGGCTTCATCTTGGACCGCGACTGGCCGTTGTCGTAGACCATGTGAATGGGCGCGTGGGCGATGATGCAGCCGGCGCGGCCCAGCTTGATGAGCGCTTCCATCTCGAACTCGTAGCGCTGGCTGCGCAGATTGGCGCGGTTCAGGGTTTCCAGGCGAAAGAGCCGGAAGCCGCTCTGGCTGTCTTTGATCTCGCGGCCCACCAGCGCCGAGGCCCAGCGGCTGCCGATGGTGTTGGAGTAATAGCGGGCCCGCGGCATCAGCGCGCGGTCGAACGAGCGAGCGCCAATCACCAGGTCCGCATTCGTCTCCTGGGCAACCCGCAGCAGAGCGGGAATATCCTGCGGCAGATGCTGGCCGTCGCCGTCCAGCGTAATGGCGTGGGTGAAATTCTGCGCGCTGGCATGGATGAAGCCGCTGCGCAGAGCGGCAGCCTTGCCGCGGTTCACGGGAGATCCCATGCAATACGCCCCGGCACTCCGGGCCGCGTCCGCGGTGCCGTCGCTTGATCCGTCGTCAATGACGATGACTGCTTCGACATGTTCTCTGGTGCCCGCGACCACATTGGCGATGTGGGAGGCCTCATTGAACGCCGGAATGAGCGCGCATACTCTCATACCTCAGTATAGCGGCGGGCTGTGTCGCGGGAGCCGGCCAATACGAACTCGAAGCCGCGCTGCCGCAACTCGTCAACAATCCCTGGCAGAGCGTCAAGCATCGCTTGCGTTCCGTTCGGCAGGCGATCGTGCATCAGAATAATGTCCCTGCTGGCGACTTTGCTCAGAATTCGGCGGGCAAGCGTAGTTGAATTTCGGATAATCGTATCGCAGCTTCGGACCCGCCATGAGATGTACTCCAATCCAGCCTTTTTGAGCGCATTGCACAGCAGGGGATGACGCAATCCGACTGGAGAACGGAAGTAGCGCGTCCGTATCCCGCAGATGCGGTCGATACATTCCGCGTTGCGTTCGATCTCTGATCGCAGCCGTCGCGGCGAGAGAAAACAGAACAGAGGCGGATGCGACCAGGTATGGTTGGCGATCAAGTGTCCTTCTTCCCAGGCCCGGCGCACGATCTCCGGATACCGTTCGGCGCGCTCGCCAACAACGAAGAACGAGGCTTTCACATTCTTTTCACGCAGCAGGTCGAGCAACCGGGGCGTGTCCACCGGGTCCGGGCCATCGTCGAAAGTCAGGGCTACGCAGCCGTTCCCCTCCACTTGCGAACGGTTGGCCACCAGCCACTGATTGCGCGGATGAAAGAGCAGGTAAAGCATCACCCCAGTGCCGAGCGCATAAAGTACAGTCACCAGCAGGAGGCGCGAGAGAGAGAAAGGATAAAGCAGCGCCAGCGAGGCATTGGTCGCGCAAAACAGCAGCAGGAAAAAGACTGACCGCGCCATGTCGATCCTTCCGCAACCCCAAGTGAACCACGGCTAGAGTGACTTCATTCTAGCACTGGCCTCTTATAGCGGCTGATGAATCCGCGCGCCTATCTGCACGAGCAAGGCGAACCCTCGGGGATGGGATAGGATTCGGAATGGGACTCGCGATGAAGCTCACGTGGTGGGATGAGGTACACGCAACGCTTTGGCGGATCGCCGATCGCGCGGAACTGCTGAAGCTGCGCGACGAAGCCCGCCTGACTGCGCGTGAGACGGTGGCGCCGCTGCTCGCCCAGGCGCACGCCGCCCGCGGTTGGACGGAGGAGAAAGCGCGCGTACTGAGCGCATTGGATGCCCAGGGGCTGACCGGCATTCCCGCCTCCGCGCGCCATGGAATCACCCTGCCGCTGGCGCTGACGGTCTGGGAATTGGCCAGCGTGGACGCTGGCGTTGCCACATGCGGCCTTTCTGGAAGCCTGGCGCAGATGCCCATCCGCGACTTTGGAACACCCCAACAGCGTGAGCGCTATCTGCATCGCGCCGATTTGCGCCACGGCGCTCTTTGCCTGACCGAGCCGCTTCCCGGCGCGGGCGCGGATGCAATCTCGCTCTCCGGTCGCATGGCTCTGGCCGGCGCGGGCGAGGACGGCGAGGCTCTGCTGGAGATTCACAAGCGGGGACGCTTCATCAGCCACATGGACTTCGCTGAGTTTGTGGTGGCTGCTGTCGAGGGTGACGGAAAGAGCGTTCGCGGCAGCGCTCTCGTGATTCTCGAACCGGGGGACGCGGGCGAGTTCGAGCGCGGCTCTCTAGTCCGCAAGCTGGGGCACCGCCTGGCTTCGACCACTGACCCGGTCTTTCGCCTCACCGTGCCGGCCTCGCGTATCGTCGGAGGCTACACGATGGAAGAGGGCACACTCGTTCCGCGCTTCAGCCATCGCGCCTCGCTCGAACCGGCCCTGCGCCGGATGCGCGCCCTGCTCGCCCTGATGACCGCCGCCAAGGCGCTATCCACCGTGCGAGACGGGCTCTGTTCGTTGCCACAGGCGAGCAGCGCCGAGTTTCGCCTCAGCCTGGCCGACCTTTGGGCTACGGGCGAAGCCGCGGCCTCGCTGGGCTTTTGCGCGGCGCGTCTCTGCGATGAACTCGACCGGGCGGCGAATCCTTCCAGTGCCGATGCCAGGCTGGCCGCGCTCTTCTCTCCGGCGGCAAAGCTCTTCAGCAGCAGCCGCGTCCCGGAGCCGCTGCGGCAAGCAGCGGCGTGGGGAGAGTTCGGCGCGCCGGCCAGCTTCGATTTGCACTCCAGGCTGCTCGATGCGCAGATCGAAGATATGTACATGGGGCCCGCGGCGCTGCAACGCCGCCTGGTCTCTGCCACCATGACCGGCGCCCGCTTCCTCGCTGAAGTCCAGGAGTGGACCGGGGAGATGAATGTCCTGGCCGAACGCCTGCCGCAAGCGGGCATGAGCAGTCTCGCCCAGGGAATGAGGCTCTGGCATTGGACCCTGGAGCGGCTGCGGCAGAAGGCCGATGCGCGCGGCGCAAGGCTCTATTGCGATGCCCGCCAGGGTGTGACTTTTGCGATGGCGGATGCGCTTTGCGGACTGCTGGCCGCGCGTTCGTTGATTTTGGATGTTATGGAAATGGAGACAGATCGTCACCCACCGGGCAGCGAATACGCCTCGATCTACCTGGACTTGAGCATTCTTGCGGCAGGCCGAGCCGCGGCGCGCACAGCGCAAACCTGCGTGGATCTGCTCTTCGGCTACGCGGATCGATTTCCCGTCTCCGACGCCGAGCGGCAAGATTTTGAGAAACTTCGGGCGGATCTCTATGCCAGTTTGCGCGGCACATTGGATGCGCGCGAACGAATTGCGGAGTTTCTGGGCGGAGGCGGCAACATAGCCCCCTGAACCGCGCTCCAGAATCTCAACGGATCAGACCAAGCGCCGAAGTTGCGCTCAAAAATCCACGCGAGGCAAATCCCACCGGATCAAGCAGTACCGTTCTGCCGCGCAGCAATTCGCAGACCGGCTGTCCGCGGAAGTGCCCGATGCGCCGGTAATGTGCGATGAAATAGAGCACGCGCAAGAATATCTTCCAGCTCAGCGGCGCGAAGAACGTAGGCAGGATAAGCGGCACGGCGCGGCCCTCCTTGACCTCCTCGGCAAACTCCTGGTAGCTCGCGGCCCGCGTCAGCGACAGCACCGAACTGGCCAGCAGCAGGTGGCTGTCGCCGCCGCCCACAACTGGCTTTCTCACATGCTTGGCCAACTTCAGCACCCGGTCGTTCTCCTCCCGGCTCCTCATGCCGTTGTACTCCAGAGCATGGATCGCCCACCCGTAGCGGCTCAGCAGCGCCTCGGCGGGAATCTTCCGGCCCGGATCCTTGCCCCAGGGAACCAACGGATGATTGAAGACCACCAGAGCGCCGCTCGCGCGCAGCATTTCAAACACATCATCCAGGCGGCGCTCGCGGGCCGCCGCCTGCAAGGCGGCATGGAGCTGCTCGATTCCCGCCGTGAGCCCCGCCGCGGGCATTCCCGTGACTCCAAGGTGAAAGAGATAATCGTCAAAGTAGATCGACAGCTCCTCGCCGAGAGGATTGCGATGCGCCTCTTCCGGGTGCGCGCGCTTGAGTTCCGTGCTGCCCGCCACTTCGTCGTGGTCGGTAATCCCCAGATGAACGCCCGCGAAGCCGAACTCAGCAGCGCTGGCGGACTCGGTCCGTAGCACATCCTCGACCGTGAGCGGAGAGCGGTAGAAAATGTCGGCATAGTTCAGATCCGCGATCTCTGCCAACCCGAAGGCCGCTTGCAGAAGGCCGCGAAAGGGACGCATGAAACGCAGCTTGACCACCTGGTTGAGAAACGCCATGTTCTCGATCGAATGGTTGGAGTGGTTGTGCGGCGAAACTGCAAAACCGAACTCCCGCGCCGGATGCGGGCACAAGCGGTAGGTGTAGTTTTCGATCGTCCAGCAATCGACTGCCGGCATGGCGCAATTCCTCTACGGATTGCCGCCCGGACGGTTGCTCAATTCGGGCTGGCCTGTCGCTGCCCGCTCCCATCCAACTGCTTCTGGCGCAACTTTGCCCATTCTCGCAACTCCAGCAATCGGACGAATGTGATCCAAATCACAGGCAGCACACCGCCCGGCAGTTCAAAGTCAAGCATAATGGCGGGAAGAAGGGTGCCTTAAACTTGAAAGACGAATAGGCCCGGCTTCTTCTGCCGCGAGGTTCTTTCCCAATGGAAATCAGCTCCAACTTCGCGGGTGCGGCTCTTGCTTCGGAGGAAGAGACCATGCCGTGCGTCCCCTCGGAGCGAGAGAGTCTGGTGGAGATCTCGGGCGGGCAGCGGAAGAGCCGGCACTACCATCGTCCCCTGGAGCGGCCCTTCACCGCCGAGGAGCGGAACCAGGTGACGGTCCTCTTCGGCGGCTTCACCTGGAAGCATGAGCGCTTCATCGAGGCCATTCTGCGCGCCAGCGGCTATCGCTGCCAGATGCTGCCCACGCCAAATGTGGAGTCCTTCACCTTTGGCCGGGAATTCGGCAATAACGGCCAGTGCAATCCCACCTATTTCACCATTGGCAACCTCATCAAGTTTCTGCGTTCGCTGGAAGATCAGGGCCATTCGCGACGGGAGATTGAGGAAAAGTACATCTTTTTCACAGCCGGCTCCTGCGGGCCCTGCCGCTTCGGCATGTACGAGTCGGAGTACCGGCTGGCGCTGCAGAACGCCGGCTATGAGCGGTTCCGCATCGTGCTCTACCAGGCCGAGCAGGCCATCAAGGCCGCCGCCGACAATCCCGGCCTGAACTTCACTCTCGACTTCAACCTGGGCGCGCTCAATATGCTCAACCTGGGCGATGTCCTCAACGACCTCAGTTATCGCATCCGCCCATTCGAGGCCGTTCCGGGAAGCACAGATCGAGCTATCGAAGAAGTGGTTGACCGGTTGAGTCATTTCCTCGAGACCCGCCGGCGATTCGAGATTCTGGAACGCGCGCCGCGCTGGCTTGCCGCGCCGTTGCGGCGCACTCCCAGGCTGCGGGGATTTCTCAACGCAACGGGCAAGATTCTGGATCATCTTTACAGCGCGGAGTTTGCCGGCCAGATGCGGGAGGCGCGCCGGCGCCTGGGTGAGGTCGAGGTCGATCACACCCGTGTCAAGCCAGTCGTCAAGATCGTCGGCGAATTCTGGGCGCAACTCACCGAGGGCGACGGCAACTTCAACATGTTCAGCTTCCTCGAAGCCGAGGGCGCGCAGGTGCATGTGGATTCGATTGGCGGATGGATCGGCTATCTGCTACGTCAGTCTCGCATCAGCATGGAAGAGAAGAAGGGCCTCGACGGTCCTTATCCGGAAGCTGGCTGGCGGGGGCCCGGCAAGCGGCTGGCCAACGCCTGGGCCTACCGCCGCAAGTGGTCGCTGCTGCGCCTGAGCGAAGTGCTGTGGAGCTACCTCTATGCCCGCACCGCTCGTCATCTGGGCGGCATCACGCCTCGCCTGCTCTCGCAGCGCGAGTTGGCGCGTCTGGCGCATCCCTTCTATCACTCCCAGGCGCGCGGCGGCGAGGGGCATCTCGAAGTGGGCAAAAACGTCTACTACACCACGCGCGGGCTATGCCACATGGTGCTGGCGCTCAAGCCCTTCGGCTGCATGCCTTCCTCGCAATCCGACGGCGTGCAGTCGGCCGTGGTCAATCACTTTCCCAAGATGATCTTCCTGCCGGTTGAAACCTCGGGAGAGGGCGAGATCAACGCCCATAGCCGCGTGCAGATGGCCCTGGGCGAAGCTCGCGTCAAGGCGCGCGCGGAGTTCGATGCGGCCCTTGCCTCCACCGGAAAATCACACGCGCAGATCAGGGAATATGCCCTCCGCCATCGCCCGCTGCGCAGTCCGTTCTATCCCATTCCGCGCCGCCAGGGCATCGCCGGTCCGGCCCCCAACTTCGCCTTGCATGTCGCCGATCTGATGGCTGGCCGCGCCGCGCTGGCCCGGCTCCCCGGAGAGGGTTGAGGGACGATGCCCGATCAGCCTCATCCACGCGAACACCCGTCCGGCGGAATTCGTTTCCTCGTCGGTGTGGACGTCGGCTCCACCACCGTCAAGGCTGTGGTCGTTGAGGCAGGCGGCGGGCACATTCTCTGGCGCGACTATCGCCGCCACGACACCCGCCAGCCCGAGATGCTGCGCGAGTTCCTGCTCCGCATGGAGCGCGAAGTCGGCATTGCGCCCGGCAACTGCCGCATCTTCATCACCGGCTCCGGCGGACCCGCGCTCGCCGCGCCCATTGGCGCTCGCTTCGTGCAGGAGGTCAACGCCGTCGCGCTGGCCGTCGAGAAGTTGCATCCCGAGGCGCAGTCGGTCATCGAACTCGGCGGCCAGGACGCCAAGATCATTGTCTTCAAGACGGAGGTCGGCAGCGGGCGGCGCAGGAAGATCGCCTCGATGAACGACAAATGCGCGGGCGGCACCGGCGCGGTGATCGACAAGATTCAGGCCAAGCTCAAGATTCCCGCCGATCAAATGCCGCATCTTCCCTACAGGGGCGTGCGCATTCATCCCGTCGCGGGCAAGTGCGGCGTCTTTGCCGAGACCGACATCAACGGCTTGCAGAAGCAGGGACTTCCGCCCGCCGAGTTGATGGCCTCGCTCTTTGACGCCATTGTGCTGCAAAACCTCACCGTCCTGACCCGCGGCCATACGCTGCTGCCCCATGTCCTGCTGCTGGGCGGGCCCAATGCCTTTCTGCTTGGAATGCGCGAGGCCTGGCAGCACAACATCCCCCTGCTCTGGAAGGAGCGGGGCGTCGAACTGCCCCCCGGCCAGGCAGCCGAAGACCTGATTCAGAGCCCTCCGGATGCGTTGTATTTTGCGGCGCTGGGTGCGGTCGAGTTCGGAATCGGCGAAGCGGAAGAGAACGGACACTACCTGGGCTGCGCGGCGCTCGAGCGTTATCTCGATGCCAGCCAGCAGTTGCGGAGGTTGGCCTGCAAACCTGGATTGTGCGCTTCACCGCGGGAGTTGCAGGCGTTCACCGCCCGCTACCAGCCCCCGCCCTTCATTCCAGCAACATTTCAACGCGGCCAACGAGTCGAGGCCTTCATCGGCCTCGACGGCGGCTCCACGTCCACCAAAGCTGTGCTCCTGTCGCCGGCCGGCGAGGTGCTGGCCAAGGCCTATCGGCTCTCCGAGGGCAACCCGATTGCCGACTCCATCGAGGTGCTGGGCAATCTCGGCCGTCAGGTGGAAGATTCCGGCGCAAGCCTGCTTATCCTCGGCGTGGCGACAACCGGCTACGCCAAAGATATTCTGTGCCAGGTGCTAAGCGCAGACGAGGCCCTGGTCGAAACCGTGGCCCATGCCGAATCGGCCTTGCGCTACTTTGCCGACCCGCAGGTGATCGTCGATGTCGGCGGGCAGGACATCAAGCTCATCCTTCTGCGCCAAGGCCGCGTCCGCGATTTCAGGCTCAACGCGCAGTGCTCGGCCGGCAACGGCTATTTTCTGCAATCCACGGCGGAGGGCTTCGGAATCCCCGTCGAGCGCTACGCGGAGACCGCATTTGCAGCCCAGGCAATGCCGAATTTCGGTTACGGCTGCGCCGTCTTCCTGCAATCGGATATCGTCAACTTCCAGCGCCAGGGCTGGCGGCCCGAGGAGATTCTGGCCGGCTTGGCCACCGTGCTTCCGCGCAACGTCTTTCTGCATGTGGCCAAGGCGCCGAACCTCACCGCGCTGGGTTCGCGCTTTGTTCTGCAAGGAGGCACGCAGAATAATCTGGCCGCGGTCAAGGCGCAGGTGGACTTCCTGCGCGCCGGTTTCCGCGGCACGGGCATCGAGCCGGAGATTCTGGTTCACCCGCACTGCGGCGAGGCCGGCGCCATCGGCGCGGGCCTCGAGGCCATGCGCCTTTGGAACCAGGGACGCGCCACCAGCTTCATCGGCTTGGATGCGGTCAGCCGCATTCGCTACACCACCACATGCGGCGAAAAGACGCGCTGCCGGTTTTGCAAGAACGCCTGCCTGCGCACCTTTGTCGATGTGCATATCGACGGCGGCAATGGAAGCAAAGCCGGCCGCGAGCCGGATTCCTCCGCCGCGCATACGGCCAGGGAAGACGGCAGCCGGCGCATCATTCTCGCCGGCTGCGAAAAAGGAGCGGTGGACGATCTGCAATCTCTGCGCTCCATTCAAGCCCGGCAGGATGCAACCACGGCTGCCCACCCCAACCTGGTCAAGCGCGCCGCCCGCGAAGTCTGGCATTCGCGCCATCCCGAGTGTGTCGCCGATCCGCCCCGCGCGCGGGCCTGGCTGCCCGCTGAGTATCGTCGCCGCGCCCTCGCCGATAAACGCGCCCAACTGCGCATCGGTATTCCCCGTGTCTTGAGTTTGTATGCCTATGCGCCGATCTTCAGCGCCTATCTGGAAAGCCTCGGCGTGCGCGCGGAAAACATCGTTTACTCCGACGTCACCACCGGCGAGATGTACCGTACAGGCTCCAGCCGCGGCTCCATCGATCCCTGTTTTCCGTCCAAGATTGCCATCGCGCACTTTCATAACCTGCTCTTCAAGCAGCATGGGCGCCAGCCGCTCGATGCGATCTTCTTCCCCATGTTCGATGTGCTGGCCTCGCCGCTGGTCAACACGCGCGCCAATAACGGCTGTCCCACCGCATCGATCACCCCGGAGACCGTCGAGGCGGCCTTCACCAAGGAGACCGATCTCATTGCCGAGCGTGGCATCCAGTACATCCATCCGCTGGTCAACCTGTCGCATCGAAAACTCTTCGCGCGCCAGATGTTGCAAGCCTGGGGGCCGATTCTAGGCCTCGGCAGGGAAGAAAACGATCGCGCCATCGCCATTGGCTTCCGCGAACAGGAACGCTTTGAATCCGGCCTCCGCCGCCAGGCGCGCGAAGTCCTCAACCAACTGGAGGCCGAAGACCGATTGGGAATTGTGATGCTCGGACGGCCCTATCATCACGATCCCGGCATCAACCACGAGATCATGGCGCAGTTTCAAAAGCTGGGCTACCCTGTCTTTTCGCAGAGCACCTTGCCCCTCGACGAAGACCTGATGGAACGGCTCTTCGGCGACGAGATCCGCGCCGGCGTCATCGATCACGCGCTGGATATCTCCGATGTGTGGAAGACCGCCTTTTCCGCCAGCTCCAATCACAAGCTCTGGGCCGCCAAGTTCACCGCCCGCCATCCCAACCTGGTCGCGGTCGAGTTCTCCAGCTTCAAGTGCGGCCATGACGCCCCCATCTACAGCGCCATCGAGCAGATCGTCGAGCGTTCCGGAACTCCCTTCTTTTCCTTCAAGGACATGGATGAAAACTGTCCTGCCCAATCCATCCGGCTGCGCATCGAAACCATCGACTATTTTCTGAAGCGCTATCGAGAAGACTGTTTGCTCTACAAACGACCAGGCAAATAATCTCATGCTATGTAGTGCTTCACTGTCAATGGTGTATTGGGCTTTGTATAAGCGCAGAAACAGATTCTGCCACAGAACGCCGCGGAAGCGGCGCGACATGGCAGCATAAAAGTTGACCACCTTCGGAATCTGGTTTCACGGCTGGCATCTCCCGGAGCGCCCACTGATGAGAGCGTATCAGCGGTCCTCCCTCATGACTCTATGAGTACCAAGTCCAATAGATCCTGGAACAAACGGACGGCTGATCTCAGCGTGCAGTAAGACGGACCCAAGGCCGAGACCGGCCTACAATCAACCGGCGAGCTTCTGCTGAATCCATTCGTCAAGGACGGACGCGCGGAAGCGCCAGACCTTGCCGATCTGCAAGGCGCGAATGGCCCCTCTCCGTGCCATCCTTTGGAGCGACTTAGGATGGATTTTCAAGATCGCTGCCGCCTGGCCCGAGTCGAGCAGTGGCTCTGGGAAAAATGTACCTGGCAATAGCGCCTGCAAGCGCGCCTTCGGAGGCTCAGCATCAGCAGCGGCGACCGGCTGAGTTTTCTCCGGAACGCCCCGCACGGTTAATCTGTCTTTGCCCGGAATAGCCCCGTGCAGATGGTTCCGCGCCCCATTGCCAGCGACTGGAGAATAGCCCTCCGCCGCACGACGATCCTCTTTTCGCATCGCATCATTCATCTCTACCCTCCACAAGGGTGTCACAAAATGGATTATAACATAATGTAGATATTACATCAGTAGGTTAGTATAATTAACGAGCAATATTCCGTTAAAGCATTCATGGATAAAGACATAGTTGACTATTTCTCAGGGGATACAATGGGAGGGAGGGCGCTTGCTGATCTCCGGCCAGCTATGAGCGATAGAGAACCCCTCTATCGCTCATGCTCTGCGGCGCTATTTGCTTTGACGATGGCGTTGCTGCTTGGGACTGCCAACCGGCCCGCCGCCGTCTTGCGGCTCGATATTTGGAACAGCTTGCACCACCGATGATGTCGGCGAGGCAGCCGCAGCGGGAACCGAATCCATGCAACCTCGAATCCCCATTCCAGCAACCAGCCCGATTACTAGGGTCGCAGTGGAAATCAGCGGAATCCAGAAACACAGCAACCAGGTGTTCAGTTGATGCAAAAGCGCATCAAGAGCATTCTCCCGCTTCTCCAGAGACTGCGTGAGCCGGTTGTTCGCAGATTCAACCTGAGCAACGACTCCGCCGTTTGCATCACTCAGATTGCCGAGCGCGGCAGAGAGTTCCTTCTGGGCGCGCGTCATCTCCGCACTGGTTCCTTGCAGGCATCTGGCCGCAGCGGGCAGGCCAGAATCGAGAAAATTCTGGCGTAGACTTTCACTCAGCAGTCTTGCAATCTTCTGTGCATCAAGCCCGGATTCGATCTTCTCGGGCAATCGAGCGATCCGCGACTCCAGTTTGTAGACATAGCCGAGCATCTTCTGTTGCGCTTCGTCGGAAAACTGCTGATGAAGATCGAGCAACTCTTGAAAGCGCTCGCGCTCGTTGGCAATTTCCATCGGCGTTTGCCGGGTGAGCAGGGCCAGGATGCCCATCGCTTCGAGAATGCGCAGCATCTCGTCATCGGGGCTGAGCTTGCGAGTATGTGCAAGAACGCGATAATACGCGGCCTGCATCTCTTCCGGGACAAGCCGGGCGAGAGAGTCGAACAGAGTCGGCTCTCCCACCGCGACAACAGCATTGGATGTTTCCGGTTCCGTGTTCATGGCAAGAATACCTGCCTTGCCCGGTCGAACTCAGAGAAGAGCCGCCGCCGGTAGCTCTGCGCGCGCATGACGAGCGACGCCCTTTTCAGTTCATCGACATCGGCCTTGCGATCTGCGACCTGCCCGAGTTGGATACCATGCTGGCGAACAGGATTTTCGAGTTCGGCCAGCCGGAACTCCATCTGCAAGATCTCCGGCGAGAAGGCTTCGCGGAAGCGATTTGCCTGCTCCGTAGACTTCCAGTAGGTGAAGTCCGCCAGGGCGCTGGTTGCGTTCTCGACAATAACGTACTCGACCCGTTCCTGAAGACGGCTCGCCCAGGCAAGAACGCTTTCAACGCTGGCAGGGTCCGGCGTCACCACGCCAACCGCCGTAAAGCAGACGCCGGTTGCAGCGACATCATCGTACATCGACTCGAACCAGTCGGCCGCGACCTGCCCGGCGCCCGCGCCCATATCGGCAAGAATAATGGGCGTACCGCTGTCGAGATGATCGACAAAGGCGTCGAGTCCGGCGGGCGTGTGGATGTTGACTTTGGTGACCCGTCCATTGAAGAAATGTTGCAGGGAGCCACGCGCCTTGTTCTCTGTGTCGAGATCGAGCAGCGTAACAGGAATCTGATTCGCCTCAAACCACTCGGCCAGGGCGACCATTACGCCGGTTTTGCCGACTCCGCCTTTACCGCCCATCGTGAAAACTACACGCTTCGTATTCGCCGTCATTGCTCACCTCCATTGGTTGTCAGGGTTAGGGGTTCGTTCTCACGGAAGACGAAGCGGGCGCGCTTCGCCTCCCGCACCGCGGGCTTTGCCTTGAGAGCGGCAACGCGTTCGAGCACTGGCGACTCCGCTGCGGTCAGGCCCACTGGCGGCAGCTCAAATTGCGTTCGCTTGCGATGCTTTGCGCGGACTTTCACGAAGGAGTGGAGTGTACTGAGGGCGACATGCAGCCCCAGCCGCTCGTGGAAGAGGCGGGCAACTTCGCGATACGTCCGCCCTTTGCGGCGAAGCTCGCGGATTAGTTCACGGTGGGGCTCCAGTTTGGAGCGCGGAGGCTTTTCAGGGAGAGGTTCGAGGATAATCTTGTGCGTCGGTTCCATAAGGCATGGCTCCCGAGCACCTCACTGCGTTGTTCCAATA
>Ga0187847_10001032_pt1 | contig 26799 bp, 16 predicted proteins | sample June2016WEW_4_10_FD_132458 | JGI IMG/M metagenome (GOLD analysis project Ga0187847, IMG submission 132458) | Peatland microbial communities from SPRUCE experiment site at the Marcell Experimental Forest, Minnesota, USA - June2016WEW_4_10 | ecosystem: Environmental > Terrestrial > Soil >...
AGGCCGTCGACCTTTAGCTCGGTGAATTCGCCGCGCGCGTTCAGAAACAGCTGATAGCGGCGATGCGCATCGAGCCAGAACGCGCCGGCGTCGTCCTGCATCGCCGCCCGGTCGCTCATGATCATCGCGCCCGTGAGTACATCGAGCGGATTCATGTGGCGCACGAACTCGGCGACGTATTCGTCGGCGGGTGCGAGCACGATGTCTTCCGCGGTACCGGTCTGGATGATGCGGCCGTTCTGCAGGATCGTGATTCGATCGCCGAGGCGCAGCGCCTCGTCCAAATCATGGCTCACGAACAGGATGGTCTTTTTGACGCGCGCCTGCAGCGCGAGCAGTTCGTCCTGCAGCTTGGCGCGAATCAGGGGGTCGAGCGCCGAGAATGGTTCGTCCATGAGCAAGATATCCGCGTCCGTTGCGAACGCCCGCGCGAGTCCGACGCGCTGCTGCATCCCGCCTGATAATTCGCTGACATGGCGTTCGGCCCATTGCGAGAGGCCGACGAGTTCGAGTTTTTCGTCGACGATCTGCCTTTGACGGTTCGCCGGCTCGCCGCGCAGTTCGAGCCCGAATCCGACGTTCTCGCGCACCGTGCGCCAGGGCAGCAGGCCAAACTGCTGGAACACCATCGCCACGCGCGAGCGCCTCAAGCGGCGCATTTGCAGCGCATCGCAGGTGGCGACGTCGATCGCCGATTCGCCATCGTTGACGAGTACGGCACCGCGCGTCACCGGGTTCAAGCCGTTGGCCGCGCGCAGCAGCGTCGATTTTCCCGAACCGGAGAGCCCCATGAGCACCGAGATTTCGCCGGGCGCAACTTTCAGGGATGCGCCCGCGACGCCGACGATCACGCCGAGCTTTTCGGAAATTTCGGCACGTGTACCGCCCGCATCGAGGCGCGCGAGCGCATCGCTGATCGCGCGGCGGCCTGCGCGCCCGGCTTGGCGCGCGAACAGGATATCGACGCCCTTGAATTCGACGGCGGCGCTCATCGCGGCGCTCCGCGTTCAGTGGGACGGCTGATGCGGTCCAAAATGATCGCGAGCAGCACGATCGTGAATCCGGCCTCGAAGCCCATGCCGACCTGGACCGAGTTCAGGGCGCGCACCACGGGCACGCCGAGGCCGCCCGCACCGACCAGCGCCGCGATCACGACCATCGACAGACTCAACATAATGCACTGGGTGATCCCCGCGAGAATCGTGGCGGCCGCGCTCGGCAGCTCGACTTTGAGCAGCAATTGCAGGTGCGTCGCGCCGAATGCCTCCCCGGCTTCGATCAGCGGCTTCGGCACCGACGAGATGCCGAGGTGGGTCATGCGGATCGGCGCCGGCAGCGCGAAAATGACCGTCGAGATCAGCCCGGGAACGACACCGAGCCCGAACAGCACCAAGGTCGGAATCAAGTAGACGAAAGTCGGCAGAGTCTGCATGAGATCGAGCACCGGACGCAAAGCCGCATAGAGGCGCGGCCGGTGGGCCGCGGCAATGCCGACCGGCACGCCGACTGCGGTCGACAGCAGCGTCGCGACCAGCACCAACGACAAAGTTTCCAAGGTCGCGAGCCAATAGCCCTGATTCAAGATGAACAGAAGGGCGAGTCCGACGAAGGCCGCGAGCGGCACGGATCGTCGCAACACCCAGGCAAGAATCGAGACCGCAAGGATCAGCGCCGGAGCCGGCAAAAAGCGCAGCACCGTGGTCAAGCCGTCGACCGCCGCGCGAATCGCGATCGCGATGCCGTCGAACAAATACCGGCCATGTTGCTTGATCGCATCGATCGCGACGGCCATCGAATCGCCGACCGGAATCTTGTGGTTCACGACCCAATTCTCGAATCCGCTCGGCGCCGGCGTGTGTGAGACCTTCGCGAGCGCACCGCTCGCCGGGCGTCCATCGAAGGTCAATACGCCGTCGAGCCAGGTCTTGACGATCGCTGGATTCGCTTTGAGCCAGGCGGCCGCGGCGGTCTGCGGCTGTTCGTGCCGATCCAGAATCGCCTCCATCATTTCGCTCTCGCCGTGCAGCGAGAACTTCAAGTTGGCGAGCAGCCGGCCGACGTTCGGGCATTCCTCGACGTAGCCCTTGCGGGTGACCGTGTATATCGTCGCTCCGCCGAAGTTCGGTCCGAACACGCTGTCGCCGCCCGACAAATACCGCAGATCGAAGTGCATGTTCATCGGGTGCGGCTCCCAGCCGAGGAATACGATCGGCTCCCGCGCCCGCACCGCGCGCTCGACCTGTGCGAGCATGCCTTGTTCGCTCGATTCGACGAGTTTGAACTCACCGAGATTGTCGAAATTCTGTTTGAGCATTTTGAGCACCGTGCGATTGCCGTCGTTGCCGGGCTCGATGCCGTAAATCGTGTTCTTGAGCGCCGGCCCGAATCGCTGAATGTCCACGAAGTCGTGCAATCCGGCGTCGTATGCGTAGGCGGGAACCGCGAGCGTGTATTTCGCACCGGTCAAATTGGCGCCGATTTCGACGACCGATCCATCGGCGATGTATTTGCTGCGGTCGGCCTCCTGGGTCGGCATCCAATTGCCGAGAAATACGTCGATGTCCTTGTTTTGCATCGACGCAAAGGTCACGGGTACCGATAGGACCGTCGTCTGGGGCATGTAACCGATGCTGCGCAGCAATTCGCTCGCGAGCGCCGTCGTTGAGGTCACGTCGGTCCAGCCGACATCGGCAAAACGCACGAGCTCACAGCTCGGCGGATCGGGGTTGCCGACGGGCGCCGCCGCGCCCGCCAGACCCGTCGCAAGAGCGCTCGCGAGCGTCAAAGCCGCGGCCGCCAGACGCTTGACCCCTGAGCGCCCCAGAGGGCAGAATTGCGCGCTCGGGCAGCATATTGAATGGGTGTTTAGCCACACGTGATGTAGTTTCACCGATATGTCCCTAACATATTGACATTATTTATATAATAAACCATCGCCCGAGTAATGTTGATCATTATTTCGGGCACCAAGTGGGCATCGATCGATGTTCCGAAGGCGGTTAAATTGAACGATCAGTCAATAACGACTTCCGAGGCCGTGCGTGAATCCGCCGAGGAGTCGCGGCGCCGCCAGCTCGTCGAAGTCACGATCGACAGCCTAGCTGAACTTGGCTTTGTGGGCACGACGCTCGCGCAAATCGCGAGTCGCGCCGACGTATCGCCCGGCTTGGTCGCCCATTACTTCGGCGATAAGGACGGCTTGTTGGACGCGGCTTTTCGCGGCCTGGCGCGCCGAGTCGGCAATCAGGTTCGCGCCCGCTTAGCAGGGGCGCACTCGCCGAGGCAACGCATCCAGGCGATCATCGATGCAAATTTGGCGCCGACGGAATTCGACCAAAGAACCGCTACCGCGTGGCTGGCGTTTTGGGGTCAAGTTCCGCATGTCGAGGCACTGCGACGCGTGCAGTCGGCCTACCAGCGCCGCATGCTCGCGAATCTGCGCATTTCCCTCAAGCGGCTGGTAGCGCCCGATGAGGCACAGAGCCTCGCGGCCATGGTTGCCGCGATGATCGATGGTGTCTGGTTGCGTGCGGCGCTCTCAGGCTGGCGTGAAGCCGACAGCGAGCGCGCACGGGCGTTGTTGACTGCATTTGTCGATGGCCGCTTGAACCAACAGTCGACGTCCCGCGCGCCGGACGCGGCAGCGCCGAACAGGCCGGTGGCCGGCGAGCGGTTCGCTTCGCGGAACCCCGCGACCGGCGAGATCATCGGTTACTGCACGATTGCGGGCGCCGCCGACGTCGACGCGGCGGTTCGCGCTGCCGTGCCCGCGCAGCGCGCCTGGGCGGCGCTGACCGGCGCCGAACGTGCGCGCATCTTGCGTCGCGCGGTTGATCTGTTGCGGTCGCGCAATGACGAATTGGCCGAACTCGAAACGCGCGATACCGGCAAGCCTATCCAAGAGACGCGCGTCGTCGATGTCGCGTCGGGCGCGGATTGTCTGGAATATTTCGCTGGCTTGGCGCAGAGCGTGAGCGGCGAACACATCGATTTGGGACCATCGGCATTCGGCTATACCCGCCGCGAGGCGCTCGGCGTCGTCGCGGGCATCGGTGCCTGGAATTACCCGCTGCAGATTGCCTGCTGGAAAGCCGCACCGGCGCTCGCCTTCGGCAATGCGATGATCTTCAAGCCGGCCGAACTCACGCCGCTCTCGGCGGTGAAACTGCAGGAGATTTTTCTCGAGGCGGGAGTCCCCGCCGGCGTGTTCCAAGTAGTGCAAGGCTATGCCGAGACCGGGCGGCTGCTGACGCGCCACCCCGGTATCCGCAAAGTCTCGCTGACCGGTGAGGTCGGCACGGGCAAGGCCGTGATGAGCGATGCGGCCCAAACCTTGAAGAACGTGACGCTCGAACTCGGCGGCAAATCGCCGCTGATCATCTTCGAGGACGCCAAGCTCGACAACGCGATCGCTGGCGCACTGCTCGCGAATTTCTATTCGGCCGGCGAGGTCTGTTCGAACGGCACGCGCGTGTTCGTGCACCGCTCTCTGAAAGCGGCATTTCTCGAGCGACTGATCGCGCGCGTCGGCGCGATGCGCATCGGCGACCCGCTGGACCCCAAAACTCAGGTCGGCGCGCTGATATCGCAACAGCACATGGACAAGGTGCTGTCCTACGTTGCACGCGGTCGCGCTGAGGGTGCGAGGCTGCTGTTCGGCGGTGCACGCGTGACCAGCGGCGCTCTCGCAAAAGGATTTTTCGTCTCGCCGGCCGTGTTCGACGGCTGTCGCGACGATATGTCGATCGTTCGCGAGGAGATTTTCGGTCCCGTGATGTCGGTGTTGGAATTCGATAACGAGGAGGAGGTCGTGGCACGCGCGAACGCGACGGAATTCGGGCTGTCGGCGGCCGTTTTCACCAACGATCTGACGCGCGGCCATCGCGTGATCGCGCGACTCCAGGCCGGCACCTGCTGGATCAATCACTACAATGTGACACCGATCGAGTTGCCGTTCGGCGGCGTCAAGATGTCGGGGCTCGGCCGCGAGAACGGCCGGGCAGCACTCGAACACTACACGCAACTCAAAAGCGTCTACGTCGCGATGGGCGACGTCGATGCGCCCTACTGACGGAGCAGGAATTCGTGACCGACCAGACTTTCGACTACGTGATCGTGGGTGCCGGATCTGCAGGCTGCGTGCTCGCCGATCGCCTGAGCGCGGACGGCAAGAGCAGCGTGATGGTGCTCGAGTACGGCGGCTCGGACCGCTCGATATTCATTCAAATGCCCTCGGCGCTGTCGATCCCGATGAACATGCCGAAATACAACTGGTTCTACCACAGCGAACCGGAGCCTGGTCTGGGCGGACGCAAGCTGCACACGCCGCGCGGCAAGGTGCTCGGAGGATCGTCGTCGATCAACGGCCTGGTATACATCCGGGGCAATCCGCAGGATTTCGATCGCTGGCAGGCCGAGGGCGCGCGCGGCTGGAGCTATGCGGACGTGCTGCCGTACTTTCGCCGCGCGGAGCGTCGCGAAGAGGGCGGTACTCCATATCGGGGCGACGCGGGCCAGCTGCAGACCCGCTACGGTTCGCTCGAGAATCCGCTGCACGCGGCCTGGCTTGCCGCGGCGCGCGAGGCGGGCTATCCGTCGACCGACGACGTCAACGGATTTCAACAAGAAGGCTTCGGCCGCATGGACATGACGGTCGGGCAGGGGCGGCGCAGCAGCGCGGCGAATGCCTACCTGCGCCCGGCGACGCGCCGTCCGAACCTCAGCGTGCTGACCCACAGCCTGGCGACGCGCGTGCTGTTCGACGGGCGTCGTGTCGATGCCGTGGAATACCGGCGAGGCAATGCCGTGCACCGCGTGCGCATCGGGCGCGAACTGATCCTCTCGGGCGGCCCGATCAATACGCCGCAGTTGTTGAAGTTGTCGGGCATCGGGCCGGCCGCAGAGCTGCGCGACCTCGGTATCGACGTCGTCAAGGAATTGCCGGGGGTCGGTGAGAATCTGCAAGATCATTTGGAGTTTTACTTCCAAGTGGCCTGCAAGCAGCCGGTCAGCTTGTATTCCTCGATCAATCCGCTCGCGAAGGCACGCATCGGCCTGCGTTGGCTGTTGCGCAAGGACGGTCTCGGCGCGACCAATCATTTCGAGTCCTGCGGATTCATTCGCAGCCGCGAAGGCATCGCCTATCCGGACATTCAGTATCATTTCCTGCCGATGGCGGTGGCTTACGACGGATCGACGCTCGCGCAGGAACACGGTTTTCAAGCGCATGTCGGCCCGATGCGCTCCAAGAGCCGCGGCTGGGTGCGCCTGGCTTCGCGCGAGCCGCTCGAAAAGCCGCGAATCCTGTTCAACTATCTGAGCCATCCCGACGATTTGGTCGAGATGCGCGCTTGCGTGCGTCTCACGCGCGAGATTTTTGCCCAAAAAGCTTTCGACCCCTATCGCGCGCGCGAGATTCAACCGGGCGCCGCTGTGCAATCGGACGATGAGATCGATGCATTCGTGCGGGAAAAAGTCGAAAGCGCCTTTCATCCGTCGTGTTCGTGCAAAATGGGCGGCAGCGGCGATCCGATGGCTGTTGTCGATCCGGAGGCGCGCGTCTACGGCGTGGAGCGACTGCGAATCGTCGACTCGTCGATCATGCCCTCGATCACGACCGGCAATCTCAACGCCCCGACGATCATGCTCGCCGAGAAGGCGGCCGATCATATTTTGGGGCATGCGCCCTTGGCGCGATCCGCGGCACCGTATTTCTGCGCGCCCGACTGGCGCAGCGCACAGCGCTGATCGGCGTATCTGCGAGCGCGGCTTCGCAATGCGCGAGCTCGCCATTGCGAGCGGTCACCGAACGATGCGAAACTGCCGCGGCAAGGTTTCGGACCAATCGTCGGAGGGTGGCATATGACTCGCTTGCGATACGCCGGCTCGGCGCTGTCGATCTTGCTCGGATCGGGAATGCTCGCGAATGGGGTGCGCGCGGACAACTTCGCAAACGTCTATTACGATGCTCGCAAGGACGAACTGGTCGTCACGCTTTATTACCGCGGCACCAATCCGGACCACACGTTCACTTTGAAATGGGGCCGCTGCAAACAGGCGGCCGATGGCAGCGGCCAGACCATCGTCGCCGAAGTGCTCGACAGTCAATGGCAGGATGCCGCGACCGACAGTTTTAAAAAGACGACGCGATTCAGCCTCGAGAAACTTGGCTGCAGACCCGTCAAATTGACCTTGAGAACGGCGCCGCGGTTCTACTACAGCTTGCCGATTCCGGCGCGAACGGCCTCGGCGCACTAGGGGTGCGGCCGATCGCGATCCTTGTGATGTCGCTCAGACCACTGCAATTTGAAAATCTTCGCCGTGCCAGGCATCGCGCAGCGGCCAATAGATCGTGAAATAAATCCGCGTGCCGGCGGGGAATTGTGCGGCCGGCAGGCTTGCGACGTGGCCGAGTCCCCAATCCTCGGTGCGCTGATCGGTCTTGCTGGTCCAGGCCGTGCTCGACCAGTGGATCAGGCCAGGCTCCGGCAATAGGATGCGCAGCTGCTGTCCCGCGAACAGTTGACTCACTCGCTGGCGCGGTTGCCATAGCACGAAATCCAGCCGCGGCCGCTTGCCGCCATAACGCGCCCAGGTTCGCACCGGGCGATCGACAGGCACACCGGTGGCAATGCTCAGGGCCAACTTGATGTATTCAGCATGTGCCCAAACGAGCGGCATTGCCGATCCGCTGGGCTGTCCCGGGAACAATCCGCGGTGCGCAATTGCCTCGCTATCCCAGACCTGTTCGGGCAGTAAGCCGCCCTTGCCGGTCATTTCAGTCATCGCCTTGAGGTAGGGCCTCGGATCCGATCCGGCGAGCACGGCCATGTGGCCGCGCTCACCTGTCAGCAATGGCCAGCCGCGGCCGCGGCCCCAGCCGTCGAACGGCGCGCCGTCCGGTTGCTCGCCGTAGCCGTCGCCCGTGTAGCGATGCCAAACCGGCCCGCTGGGCGTATCGGTCTTAAGCAGCCGATCGATCGCGACGATGCTCGCGCTCATGGCCGGATCATCGACGGAGCGCAGGCCAAAGCGCGCGAGTTGCAGGCAATCGATCGCCAACTGTTCGGCAGCACAGGGGTCGGGATTCCGCGCGCAATTCTTGATCAGCAGGTGTTCGAGCTTGGCTCCGTCGTGGATCAGCACATCGGCGGGCGCCGTGCGCATGTAATAGCCCGGTACGCCGACGGTGCGTGCCAGTTCGGTGTCCGGTGCCCAAGTCCACTCTTCAATGCGCGAATTCCAGGCGTCCGCGAGCATCAGCGCGCACTCCGCTTCGCGCCCCGATAGGAATCGGCTGCCCTCGACCAATGCGGCGATCATGACGGCGACCGTGAAGGTGTTGACCCCCGTGTTTTCCTCCCACCGATCCTGGGCGGTGACCGGTCCTTCGCGCGCGATGAAGCCGAGCGCGCGGCGTGCCATGTCCTCGACGCGCACCGCGCCCAACGCGCCGCGTTCCGCGAGTGCACTCGCCAACAACACCGGAAATGCCGTTTCGTCGAGTTGGATACCTTGCCAGAAAGGCTTGCCGCCGAGCCATTGGTTCTGAAGCCAATGCCCGTCGGCTTGCTGTGTCGCGATCAAATAAACGACGATGCGCCGTGCTTCCTCGAGGCAGCCGAGTGCCACGAGCGCACCGGCGGTCTCGACGAGGTCGCGAGCCCACACCAAATGATAGCCGCCGCGGCTCGCGTTCGTTTCACCCCAGGGGACCGACAGACTCGCGACGAATGCACCCGGAAACGTGTGGTCCGCATGGCTCTTGATCACGGCCGCGGAGCGCCATAGCAGCAGATGTTCGTCGCGGTCCAACGCACTTTCGAAGCCGCGCGGCCAGCGCACGGCATCGAGCCATTCTTGCCACCCATGGCAATACGTATCCCAGCAGGCGTCGAAGCCGGTCGCGAGGGATTCGATCGCGAGCGTCGCGGCGGCTTCGCGACTGGTGCACAGCCCGAGCGCCAACGTGCCGGCGTTGGTCAGTTTGCCGGTCAGCGCGACTTCGCCCGGACCGGCTTGCGCATAACTCCAGCGCATCGATCCATTGCGATCGAAGTCCTGCCAGCCGTCGCTCGCGCCGACGATACCGACCGAACGTTGCAGCAAGCCCGGACTTCCCGCCCGATCAGCGGCAAGCAGCGCCATGCCGAACGGTCCCTGCTCGGCCCATAATACGGGCCGGCCTACCCAATCGTCGGCCCAAGCCCGATTGTCGTCGGCGCTGCCGCCCATGCGGGGTGCTGCAAGCACATACAGCTGCAAATCGGGGTCACCGTCCAGCGAATAGTCGATCAGCAATACATCGCGCTCAGCGTCGACGCAGATCCGCAGCGTTAACGTGAACCGCGCGTGGCTATGGGTAATCGTGATCGCCGGAATCGCATCATCCGCCCAGGCCACGGAGTAGCTGTCGAGCCGTCGCAACTCGATCCAGAATCCCTGATCGTCGGCGACGATGAACCCCAAATCCTTGAGCTGGGGAATATCGGGGCGAGGGTGATAAACCTCGGTGACGATGCCCTGCGCGATCGTGAACCACAGCCGCGAGCGCCCTTGCGCCGTGCCGACCGCATCCTTGGCTGCCGGAGCCCAGGTGGGACGGGAAAAATCGGCGGCAGGAGCGTTACCTTGCGGTCTGATCAGTTCCATTGCGCTAGAGAATAGGCCGACGTGCCCAATTGAGCCAGACTGCGCTGCGCTCAGCGCGATGGGTAATAGTCGCGCGCGATCACCGACAACAGGCCCGTGACGTAGTCGCTGAAGGAGCGCCAGAATTCGAGATGGAACGTGTCCGGCGCCGTGCGCCACAATACGATGTCGGCCTTCGCGAACACGGTGCGCGTGCACATGTCGACCGGGAATGCTTCGATATCGAGGTCCAAGGGGCACGCGCCGTTGAGGATTGCCTGCGATTCCCGGCCATGGATCTCAACCGCGGTCTGACGGTGGCTGATGTCGACGAGCGCATGGGGGACTGCCGCGAGCGCCGCGTCGAGCCGCTGCTGCACGAGATCGGCCGGGTCCTCGGCGGCTGCCAATAGCAGGTACTCATCGGGACCGAGCCAGAGCGTCGCGCGCGTCCCGTCGGTCGTGGCGCGTAGCGGCTCTTCGGAGAATGGGGCCTGCCAGACCGCCGCCGCGAGCGCGCGTGCAGCCGCGTTGCCATAGAAACTCAGGCGCGTCGCCGGCGGCAGAGGGCGCATCCACACGGTCGAGGGAACGCTCGGCGAGAGCCTTGATGCGGTCTTAGTCATTGAGCCGCGCTCCGCTCGGGTCATAGAACACGGGTGAGGTGACCTCGACCTCGATGTCGCCGGTGCTCATCGGAATGAACAGCGTCTGGCCGAGCCGTGCGCGGCCGCCCGCGACCACGGCGAGCGCGATCGAGGAATTGAGCACCGAACTGAAATACGAAGAGGTTACATGGCCCAGCAGCTGCATCGGCGGCTGTTGGCCCGCGGTCGCCGCGACCTGTGCGCCTTCTTCGAGCACGAGATTCGAATCGCGCGTGCGCAATCCAACGAGTTGCTTGCGCGTCGGTGCGTTCATCGATGCTCGCTGCAACGAGCGCTTGCCGACGAAATCGGGCTTGTTCTTGCCGATCGCCCAGCTCAACCCGGCATCGTCGGGTGTCTGCGTCCCGTCGGTGTCTTGGCCGACGATGATGTAGCCTTTTTCGGCACGCAGCACATGCATCGTCTCCGTGCCGTAGGCCGTCATGCCGTGCGGCTGCCCCGCCGCCCAAATCGCCTCCCAGACCGCGCGGCCGTAGTCGGCCGGCACGTTGACCTCGAATCCAAGCTCGCCGGTGAAGCTCACGCGAAACAGCAGCATCGGGACGCCGCAAATCAAGCCGCGCGCGACGCTCATGTGCGGGAACGCGGCCGCGCTGATGTCGAGTCCCTCGACGAGCGTCTCGAGCACGCGCCGCGATTGCGGTCCCTGCACCGCAATGACCGCCCATTGTTCGGTTGTCGACGTAAGCCAGACCGAAAGATCCGTCCATTCGGTCTGTCGGTAATCCTCCATCATCGCGAGAACCCGCGGCGCACCGCCGGTGGTGGTCGTCACGTGAAACCGATCGGCAGCAATGCGCGCAACGACGCCGTCGTCGTAGACGAATCCGTCGTCGCGCAACAAGATGCCGTACCGCGATCGGCCTACGCCGAGATTGGTCCAGCTGTTGATATAAAGGCGATTGAGGAACTCGGCGGCGCCGGCGCCCACGACTTCGATCTTGCCGAGCGTCGAGGCGTCGAAAATGCCGCATCCCTCGCGCACCGCGAGACACTCGCGCGCCACGGCGGCCTGCATGCTTTCGCCGGCCTGAGGAAAATAGCGTGCGCGTGTCCATAATCCGACCGGCTCGAAGACGGCGCCGCGCGCGGCGGCCCACGCGTGAATCGGCGTTTTGCGCAGCGGGTCGAACAGATCTCCGCGCGAGGTCCCCGCGAAGCTGCCGAAGCTTGCCGGCGTATAGGGCATGCGGAAACTCGTGAGCCCCACCTGCGGGATCGGCACGCCGACCGCCTTTGCGACGATTGCGAGAGCGTTCAGATTGGATGTCTTGCCCTGGTCCGTGGCCATGCCGGTCGTCGTGTAGCGCTTCACGTGTTCGATCGAGCGGAAGCCCTCGCGCGTCGCGAGCGCAAGATCGCGCGTCGTGACGTCGTGCTGCCAATCGACGAAGGCCTTTTGCGACGCCGGCGACGCCCCTGCGGGCAGCGCACCGACATAGGAGTCGCTGCCGCTTAGCGCGCCCAGCACAGAAAAGCGGCGCGGGGTGCGCGCGGGCGTGGGTGCCGGTGCCGCAGCGGCGCCTGCGGCATCGCCATCGCCTAGGACCTCGGCGAGACCGTAGAGCCCGCGACAGGCCCCGGCCGAACGCTCGCATTCCGCGGACTCGCCCGGCACAAACGCCTTGAGCGATTCATTCCAGGCGAGCTTGCCGCGCGATTGAGAAAACAAATGGACGCTCGGATTGTAGCCGCCCGACATCAAAACGACATCGCATTCCAGGCGCTGGACGAAATGCGTGACGCCGGCTTCATCGACCTGGGCCATGTCGATCGCCTCGATGCGCAAGTCCCCAACCGTGCCGAGTACCGTCGCCGCGGTCAATATGCGGATTCCGGCCGAGCGCGCCGCCTCGGGCAGCTCGCCGGCCGGATTTGCGCGCAGGTCCGCTATGGCGCCGATCGCCACACCCGCGGCATGAAGTTCCAGAGCGGTTCGATAGGCCGCATCGTCGGCCGTTACGACGACGGCCCGAGTGCCGACGCGAACCCCGTAGCGGTTCAGATAGCTGCGCGCAGCGCCGGCAAGCAGGATGCCGGGCCGGTCGTTGCCCGGGAACACGAGGGGACGCTCGAGCGCGCCGGTGGCGAGCACGACCGCGCGCGCGCGCACCTGCCAGAGGCGCTCGCGCGGCGCGTCCGCAGGCGGCTCGGCGAGGTGGTCGGTGAGTCGCTCATTGAGCCCGATGAAGTTGTGCGGGAAATAGCCGAATGCAGTCGTTCGCGGCAGTAGGGTCACGCGCGGATTGCCCGCAAGCGCGGCGATCGACTCTCGGGCCCACTCGAGCGCATCCAGGCCGTCGATGCGCGCGCCGGATTCCGACAACAGGGTGCCGCCGAATTCGCTTTGTTCATCGCAGAGCATGACCCGTGCACCCGCGGCCGCCGCGGCGGTGGCGGCAGCGATACCAGCGGGCCCCGCGCCGACGACGAGCACATCGCAGTGCGCGTAGCGTTGCGAATAACGGTCCGGATCGGGCAGCGTAGGGGCTTCCCCAAGTCCCGCTGCGCGGCGGATCACGGGCTCGTAGAGCGCCTTCCAAGCGCGCTTCGGCCACATGAAAGTCTTGTAGTAAAAGCCGGCCGGAAAGAACCGCGAGAGCAGATCGTTGACGCGACCGACGTCGCGCCTGAGGCTCGGCCAGCGATTCTGGCTGACGGCTTTCAATCCCTCGTAGAGTTCGACTTGGGTCACGCGCAGGTTCGGCGTCGTGCGCGCCTCATCGCGGATCACGGTGACGATACCGTTCGGCTCCTCGGTCCCGGCCGCAAGAATCCCGCGCGGGCGGTGGTATTTGAACGACCGGCCGACCAGATGCACACCGTTGGCGAGCAGTGCGGAGGCGAGCGTATCGCCGGCCAGACCCTCGTAGCGCCGGCCGTCGAATTCGAATTGGAAGCGGGTCGTACGATCGACGCGACCACCGCTGGCAATGCGCATGCGGCTCATGGCGCGACAGGGCGCGGCGCGCCGACGACGTAGGTCGCCACGAAATGATCGGTCGTCGTATCGCGCAGCGCATTGAAGAATCGGCCACAGCCATGCGAGTGGCGCCAGCGTTCGGCGTACAAGCCCTTGGTGTTGCTGCGCATGTAAAGATACGCGGCCCAGTGGTCGTCGTCGAGTTCCGAGGGCCTGGCCGGCCGCGCCAGGTGCGCCTGACCGCCGTAGGAGAACTCGATCTCGGGGCGCTTACCGCAGTAGGGACAGACGATGAGCAGCATCGGGTGTCTCGCTCAATGCGCCACGGCAGCTGCCGCGGCCTCGTCGATCAGAAAACCGTCACGGAAGCGCTCGATCGTGAACGGCGTATTGATCGGGTGCGGCTCGTCATGCGCGATCGTCCAAGCGAACACGTGAGCCGATCCCGGCGTGGCTTTGAACCCACCGGTTCCCCAGCCGCAATTGACGTAGAGGCCGGGCACAGGCGTCTTGGCGATGATCGGCGAGCGGTCGGGGGTGACGTCGACGATGCCGCCCCAGTTGCGCATCATGCGCATGCGGCGGAAATTGGGGAACAGCTCGCAGATTGCATCGAGCGTATGCATGTTGATGTGCAACGCGCCGCGCTGGGTATACGACGTGTAGGCGTCGGTACCGGCGCCGATCACGAGTTCACCCTTGTCCGACTGGCTGATGTAGGCATGAATCGTATTGGACATTACGACACACGGAAATATCGGCTTGACGGGCTCGGAAACCAATGCCTGCAATGGATAGCTCTCGAGCGGCAAATGCACGCCGGCCAAGCGCATGACCACGCTCGTGTTGCCGGCCGCCGAGACACCGACCTTCGGCGTACGGATGAGCCCGCGACTCGTTTCGAGCGCTTCGACGGCGCCGTTCGCTGTGCGCCGGATGCCGGTTACTTCGCAGTTCTCGATGATATCGACGCCGAGTGAGTCGGCCGCGCGCGCATAACCCCAGGCGACCGCATCATGGCGCGCCGTGCCGCCGCGCCGCTGCAGCGCAGCTCCGAGCACCGGATAGCGAATGTCGTCGCTGATGTTGAGCAGCGGACAAAATTCCTTGGCTTGCTGCGGCTCGAGCCACTCGTTGTCGACGCCGTTGCAGCGATTCGCGTGGACATGGCGTTTGAACACCTGGATGTCATGCACCGTGTGCGCGAGCATCATGACGCCGCGCTGCGAGAACATCACATTGTAGTTGAGCACCTGCGAGAGCGACTCCCAGAGCTTGACCGAATGGTCATAGAGCGCCGCGCTTTCGTTGAACAGATAATTGGAGCGGATGATCGTCGTGTTGCGGCCCGTGTTACCGCCCCCAATCCAGCCCTTCTCGAGAACCGCGATATTGGTCAGGCCATGTTCAGCGGCGAGGTAATAGGCGGCCCCCAAGCCGTGGCCGCCGCCACCGATGATGACCGCATCATAGGCCGGCTTCGGCTCGGCTTTTCGCCACTGCGGCTGCCAGCTCCGGTGGCGCGAGAGCCCGCGCAGGATGAGCGCCAACGCGGAAAAATGCTGCTTGCTCATGGAGCGTTCAAGCGCGGAGGTCCTTGTTCTCCGGGTCATAGGGCGAGTCGACGAGTATCGTCGCGCGCTTGCGCTCGCCGAGAATCTCGATCAGCAGTTCGGTGCCTTCGCGCGCAAAAGCCGGATCGACGTAGCCGATCGCGAGGCTCTTTCCGAGCGCATGGCCGTAGTAGCCCGAGGTTGCGCGACCGATGAGCTTGCCCTGAAGGTCGTATAGCGGCTCGTTGCCGAGCGGATCGGCATCGACGACACCATGCACTTCGAGCGTGATGAAGCGGTGCGGGATTCCCGCCGCGAGCTGCTTCTCCAAAGCCTCCTTGCCGATGAACGCGCCCTTGTTGAGGCGCACGAAGCGATCGAGGCCCGCCTCATAGGGCGTGTAGTCCGGCGTCAGGTCGGTGCCCCACATGCGATACGATTTCTCCATGCGCAGCGATTCCATCGCACGCATGCCGGCCATGCCGATGCCGAATTCGGCGCCGGCCGCAAACATCGCGTCGAACAAGTGGTGTGCATATTCGATCGGAAAGTGCATCTCCCAGCCGAGCGCACCGACGAAGTTGACACGCAGCAGGTAGACGTCGGTTGCGAGGCCGACCTCGGCAACCTGACCGGTGAGCCAAGGAAATGCAGCATTGTCGAGCGGCAAATCGGTGAGCTTCGCGAGGACCTCGCGCGAGCGCGGGCCGGCGAGCACGAAGCAGCCCCGGCTCGTCGTGATATTGCGCAGCGTGATGTTGACGCCGCCGCCGACGGCTGGCAGCAACTGCTGCAGATAGTCACTGTCGTAGCGCTCCGCGGCGCCCGCGCTGACCACGTAAAACCGCTCCTCGCCGAGCTTGGTGATCGTGAACTCGGAGCGAATGCCGCCGCGGCGCGTGAGCGCATGGCACAGCGCAATGCGGCCGATCTTGGTCGGCACCTTGTTCGCGACCAGGCTGTCGAGCCAGGCTTCCGATCCCGGGCCCGACACCTCATGCTTCGTGAACGGCGAGAGGTCGATCACGCCGACATCGCGGCGCAAACGCAGTGCTTCGGCGCCGACGTGCGGGAAATAATTGGAGCGGCGGAAACTCCACCGGTCCTTGGGATCCACGCCGCGCGGGGCGAACCAATTGGCACGCTCCCAGCCGTAGCGCTGTCCGAACACCGCGCCCATGCGCGCGAGCTTGTCGTAAATCGGACTGGTTTTCGCCGGACGCGCATCGCTTCGCTCCTCATCCGGATAGTGGATCACGAAGACGTTGCGATAGGTTTCTTCGTTCTTTTGAACGACGTAGCGCTTGCTCGTATAGGGGCCGTAGCGGCGCGGATCGACCGCCGCCATGTCGATGCCCGGTTCGCCCTCGACGATCCATTCCGCAAGCTGCCAGCCGGAGCCGCCCGCGGCGGTAATGCCGAAGCTATGGCCTTCGTTGAGCCACAGATTCCTCGCGCCCCAAGCAGGCCCGATCAGCGGACTGCCGTCGGGCGTGTAGGCGATCGGGCCGTTGACGATGTCCTTGATGCCGCAGTTCGCGAGCGACGGCACGCGCCGCATCGCCGCCTCGACGTGCGGCAGCAGACGGTCCAAATCGCCTTCGAACAGGCTCTTGCCGAACCAATCAGGAACGCCGTCGGCAAAACGCGCGGGTGCACCGGCTTCATAGGGCCCTAATATCCAGCCCATGCGCTCCTCGCGCAGGTAATAAGACTTGTCGGACTCTCGCAGCACGGCGAGTTCGCGGCCGCCGGCCAGCCGATAGGCGCGCAGCTCGGGAGACTCGTCATAAACGATATATTGGTGTTCGACCGGGATCGACGGCACGTTGATGCCGAACATGCGACCGGTCTGGCGCGCGTAGTTCCCGGTCGCGCAGACGACGTGCTCTGCGATGATCTCGCCCTTGTTGGTCGTGACCTGCCATTCGCCGGATGCCGTGCGCTTGACGGCGATGACTTCGGTTTGCTCGTAGATCTCCGCGCCACGATTGCGCGCACCCTTGCGCAGCGCCATCGTCAGATCCGCGGGCGCGATGTGCCCGTCGTCCGGGTGGTAGAGCGCGCCGACGATCTTGGGCGTATTGACGCCGTCGCCCACGTCGATCAGCGGCCATAATTCCTTGACGGCTTGCGGTGAAATCACCTGGAACGGCACGCCGATCGTATTGGCCGTCCCGCAATATTTTTGATACTCGTCCATGCGATCCCGGCAGGTCGCGAGGCGCAGATTTCCGGTCACGTGAAAACTCACGTCCTGGCCGGTCTCGGCGGGCAGGCGCTTGTAGAGGTCGACCGAGTACTTGTGCAGCTGCCCGACCGTGTAGCTCATATTGAACAGGGGCAGAAGGCCGGCCGCATGCCAGGTCGACCCGGCGGTCAGTTCGGCGCGCTCGAGCAGCACCACGTCAGACCAGCCCTTGCGGCTCAAATGGTAGAGCGTGCTGACGCCCACAACGCCGCCGCCGATGACGACGACACGGGCATGAGTTTTCATGTGCGGTGAACCCCTTCGTGAATGCAAACGCCAGTGTAGCGACCGGCTAATCAAACAAGAGAACAATTGCGACAGTCCCTGACAGAAATGCGTCATGGCCGGGGTTGCAGCTGGCCCGTTGGCCCGGTCGGATAGATCCGAAAAACGACAAAACAGGGTCAAAATGAGACACGCGGCAGCCCCGGGTGGCATACTAGTCCCGCGACCGAGACTTCGAACCGATTGGAGGACGCATTGGAAACCGCCGCGTTGTTGCGCAAGTGCAAGTACGCGTTTCTCACGCTCCCGAATTACTCGCTGATTGCCGTTTCGAATGCCCTCGAGCCGCTGCGCATGGCGAATCGGATCATGGGTCGCGATGTCTACGAATGGAGCATCGTGACGCTCGACGGGCAGACCGCGATGGCGAGCAGCGGACTGCAATTGACGCCGACGATTGGCCTGGAGAAACTCGGCGTCGTCGACATCTTGTTCGTCTGCGGGGGCATCAACGTGCGCGACGCGGTTTCGCCGGCACTGCTCTCGCAATTGCGCCGGCTCGCCGATCGGCGCTTGCCCTTGGGCGCGCTGTGCACCGGCGGTTATGCGCTCGCGCGCGCCGGCCTGCTAGATCATCTGAAGGCGACGATCCATTGGGAAAATCTGTCGGCACTGCGCGAGGAGTTTCCGCGCGTGCGCTTCAGCGATCAGCTGTTCTCGATCGACAAGGACCGATTCACGTGTTCCGGCGGCACGGCGCCGCTCGATCTGATGCTGCATCTGATCCAATTGAAGCTCGGCCCCAGGATCTCCCAGCTCGTGTCCGAACAATTCATCGTGGATCGGGTGCGAAAGGACACCGATCGCCAATACATTCCCTTGCGTGCACAGATTGGGCTGTCGAATCGCGGGCTGATCCGCGTCGCACAGCTCATGGAGGAAAATATCGAGAAGCCCTTGTCGCTCGACAAGATCGCGAAGGCGACGGGACTGTCGCGCCGTCAAATCGAACGGCTATTCAAGCGCGATCTGAATTGCGTTCCGAAGCGCTATTACCTCGAAATGCGCCTGCGGCGCGCGCGGGAGCTGTTGCTGCAGACCGCGATGCCGATCATGGACATCACCGCGGCTTGCGGTTTTCAATCGCCGCCGCATTTCTCCAAGTGCTATCGCAATCAATTCGGCCATCCGCCGAGCGCCGAGCGCAAAATCGGCCGCATGGAATTCAGCAAGGCGCATTGAGCGGCGTCCGGCTGTCGCTGCGCGCTTCAGAGCCGCCTATTTGAAAATGACGGTTTTGTTTTCGTCGAGGAATACGCGGTGCTCGAGCAGCAGGCGAACGGCGGTCGACAGCGCGCGCCGCTCGGAGTCGCGGCCGACCGCGGCGAGCATCTCGGGTGTGAAACTGTGATCGACGCGCTCCACGATCTGTTCGATGATCGGACCCTCGTCGAGGTCGCCGGTGACGTAATGCGCGGTCGCGCCAATGAGCTTGACGCCGCGTTCGTGGGCCTGATGGTACGGCTTCGCGCCCTTGAAGCCGGGCAGAAACGAATGGTGAATGTTGACCGCGCGGCCGCGCAGCTGCTTGCAGACCTCGTCCGAGAAAATCTGCATGTAGCGCGCGAGCACGACGAGATCCGTTTGCGTCGATTCGATGAGTTCGAGCAGTTTCGATTCCTGCTGCGCCTTCGTGGCCGGCGTGATCGGCATCAGAAAGTAAGGAATGCCGTGCCTTTCGGCTATCGGCCGCATGTCCGGATGATTCGAGACGACGCCGCTGATGTCCATCGGCAACTCGCCGATCCGCTGCCGATACAGCAGATCTTCGAGGCAATGATCGAGTTTCGAGACCAATATGAGCACGCGGCTGCGCTGGGCGCCGTCGTGAATGTTCCAATGCATTTGTTCGGAATTCGCAATCCGCACGAAATTTCCGCGCAGTCGCATGAGGTCGACCGGCTCGCCGGCGACGCCGCAGAAGGTCACGCGCAGGAAGAATCGTTTGGTCAGGACATCGTCGAACTGCTGCATCTCCATGATGTACTGGCGGTTCGAGGCGAGAAATCCCGTGACGGCCGCGGCCGTGCCCATGCGGCTCGTGCAAGTTGCCGTGAGTACCAAAGGCTGCGAGGTTTGAAATTCCATCCAGCCATAGTAGCGAGTCGGGGACTGCGGCCGATGATCCATACGCGACCTGCGCTGCTACGGCTGCGACGCAGGCAAAATGGGCCGATCTTTCGACCGACGGCAACGGCGCATATACTTCTTTCTTGACCTCGCCGGAACCAACAGCCACTTTTTCAGAGCGCTTGGCCCAGGCGCAGGCCGCGCTGCGCGCCGGCCGCGCCGCAACCGCGCAGCGTTGGCTGCACGCGCTCGAGGCGCAATACCCCGGAGAAGCGAATTGCCAGTGGCTATTGGGCGCTGCGCTACTACAGCAGACCAAGATTCCCGAGAGCATCGCCGCGCTCCAAGGGGTGCTTGAACGAGTACCTGATTTTGCAGACGCGCGAGTCGATCTGGCGCGGGCTTACCGGCGCGACGGACGTGCTGCGCAGGCACGCGAAGAGGTACGGCGGGTGCTCGAGAAGATACCGCAACACCATCTCGCGTGGCTCGCATACGGCGATGTTCTCGTCGAGCTCGAGCAATTTCCAGACGCTCGACTTGCTTTCGAACGCGCTCGCCTTACCGATCCGCATCGTAGGTCAGTGGAGGAGGGTACGGCTGCGCTCGTAGCGGACGACCGGAAAGCAGCGGAGCGAGTTTTTCGCAAAATCCTCCAGGAAGATGCCAGTCACTATGCCGCGTTGTGCGGTCTGGCTGCGCTCTCGCTTGCGGCGGACAGGCCCATTGATGCCGAGCGGCTGCTGCGCCATGCGCTGAACCAGTCCGCACACAATCCACTCGCATGGCGCGGGCTCGGACCCGTGCTGATTGCACTCGGGCGGCTGGCGGAAGCGGAAGCGGCCGCGCGGCGGCTCATCACGATTGAGCCGAAGAACCCGCAGAGTTGGATCACGATCGCCACCGTCTCGACACGGCTGATGCGCCAGGAGGAGGCCCTCGAAGCCTACGAGCAAGCGTCGCAGCTACAGCCCGATGAGGTTCGACTGCGGATGTCCATCGGCCACGTGCAAAAGACCCTCGGCCGGCGCGCCGACAGCGAAGCTTCCTACAAAGCGGCGCTCGCGATGGATCCGGGTATCGCGGAAGCCTATTGGAGTCTTGCCGACCTCAAGAACTACAGCCTTAGCGACGCCGAGGTCGAGACCATGCAGCAGCGCCTGCTCGTGACCAATAAGCGCGGGCGGTCCGACGAGGCGCAGCTGCATTTTGCACTCGGCAAGGCCTTTGAACAGCGTCAGCAGTATGCCGAGGCCTTCGCGCACTACGCTTGCGGCAATGCGCTGCGGCGCCTGGATGCCCCGTTTGATGTCGACGGGTTTGAACGGCAATCTGCCCGCATTCGCACCTTCTTCTCGAAGGAATTCTTTGCCGGGCGTGCCGGCAGCGGCAATCCGGATCCTGCACCAATTTTCATCGTCGGTTTGCCGCGGTCTGGTTCGACGCTTTTGGAGCAGATCTTAGCCAGCCACTCGCGCGTGGAAGGCACCATGGAGCTGCCCAACATCATGAACATCACGCGCCAGTTTGACGACTTGGTGGCGAGCCGTGATGGCTATCCGGAAACGGTCGGCACCGCCCCGATCGGCGTGCTCACGGCACTCGGAAGCCGGTACTTGGAAGAGACCGCGCCGCTGCGATCCGGGCGCGCGCACTTTACCGACAAGCTGCCCAACAATTTCAGCCATATTGGGCTTATTCACGCGATATTGCCGAACGCAATCATCATCGATGCGCGCCGCCATCCAATGGACTGCTGTTTCAGTGCTTTCAAGCAGCATTTTGCCGAGGGGCAGACCTTCAGCTACGACCTCCATGATCTCGGTCGTTATTACCGATGCTATTTATCGCTCATGGACCACTGGGACGCGGTACTGCCCGGCAAAGTGCTGCAGGTTCAGCATGAAGACGTGGTTCGCGACCCGGAAGCCAACATCCGCCGCCTGCTCGATCATTGCGGTCTGCCGTTCGAGGCCGCCTGCCTCAATTTTCACGAGACCCGGCGATCCGTGCGCACGGCAAGCGCCGAACAAGTGCGCCAACCGATCTACAGCACCAGTGTGGGGTACTGGCGTCACTTCGAGAAAGAACTGCAACCATTGCGGCAGGCGCTCGGCGACAGCCTACTGCGCTTCGAGGCCGCGAACTGAACGCTTGTTCAAGGGTTGACGGCAGATGCCCGAACCAGGGATGATCCGACGATGCGGCCGACCTTGAGTCGAGCGCGCCTGGACAAAAAACCGCCGAGGGGATGCTTATGAAATTACCGCGCCGCCGGGATGCTGTCGTCCGCTTACCTACGATGCGTGCGGCGCCTCGGGCCTGCGCCACAGGCTCCAAGATCAGTCTCGCCGTAGCCGCCGCGCTCGCTGTATCTCCTCCGCCCGCGATTGCGCTCGAGGCCTCCGATGCCACTCCTCTGCAGGAAATCGTCGTCACGGCGCGCAAGCGCCAGGAGAACCTTCAGGACGTCCCGTTGAGCATCGACGTCTTCACCAAGAAAGACATGCAGAACCTCGGCATCGCGAATTTCGACGACTATGCGCAGAAGGTACCGTCCATTTCCTTCATCAGCGTGGGTCCGGGCACGCAACTATTCATCATGCGCGGCGTTTCGGATGGCAGCAACCCGAACTATGCGAATACGTCCTCGACGGGCTTTTTTGTCGATGATATGTCGATGAGCTATTCCGGTGCACAGCCGGACCTGCATTTATACGACATTGAGCGCATCGAGATCCTCAACGGCCCGCAGGGCACGACTTTCGGCGCAGGCGCGATGTCGGGCGCGATTCGATACGTCACCAACAAGCCCGATGTACACGCCTTCAGCGCCGGGGTCGACTTCGATGGCGGCAAAATTCAGGGTGGCACGAAAAATGCGACCTACGAGGGGTTTGTAAACGTGCCGATCATCGATGGGGTGTTGGGCTTTCGCGCATCCGCATTCAGTGACAGTCAGGGTGGTTTCATCGATAACCATCTGGTGACGCGCACCTGGGTCAACGGTGTGGTCTCCAACAATGCGCAATGGGCGGGCAACGACTACAACCGCGAGCACATCGTTGGCGGCCGAGCGGCGCTCCGGGCGGAGTTCAGCGAAAATTGGAGTGCCAGCCTGACCTACAGCTTTCAGCGCCAAGATACCGTCGGGGCATGGGACGAAGATCCTACGCTTGCGCCGCGAACCGTCGAGCGATTCGGACCGGAATCCGATAATTTCCAGACCAAGGCGCTCGACTTTCACCTGGACGGCGATGTCGGCATCGGAGACCTCGTGTTTGCCAGCACCTATTGGTCGCAGCCCAGGCGCCAGTGGAACGAGTACTCGCAATATGAGCAGAACTTCAACGCCGGTGCCAAGAACACTCCGCCCAACGGCTACCCCGGAACCCAGGAGGGCTTCACCTGCTTGAATGACCCCTACTACGGTGGCGGCCCGTTCACGGGATGCAAAGCGCCGCTGCAATTTTATTCCTACACCATCAACCCACAGCGCTGGTCCGATGAGTTGCGCCTCTCATCCAAGCCGGGCGGCCGATTTCACTGGCTCGGCGGGCTGTACTGGGAAAAGACCGTCGATAAGGATTACAGCAATACCTACTACATGCCGGGACTGCAATATCAGGGCGCGGCGTTCCAGTCCTACCTCAATTATTACCAATTGACTGCACCCTCGCTGCCGGCCGGACAGTGGTACTCGTACACGGAAACCTCCGTCGAGCTGCAAACCACGGAGTTCGCCAATATCAGCTTCGACATCACCGACAAGCTCAACGTCGAAGCGGGCGTCGTGCACTTTCAGTCCCACGCCTCGTACATCACGCCGTTCGTCCAGTTCGCTTATGCCCCGCCGGTACCCAGCAATATAGATACTTCTTCGCACAAGTGGGATAGCAAATTCGGCATCAACTACAAGCTCGCCGACCACGTGATGCTCTACGCAGATTTCGCGCAGGGTTTCCGCGAGGGCGGCACCAACGCGGGCGATCCGCCCAGTTGCTACGTCAACGGCGTGCCCCAAAATTACACGCCGGACACGCTCAATAATTTCGAATTCGGCTGGAAAACGACGAGTCTCGAGGGACGCCTGCTGTGGAACGGCGCTGCCTACCTCATGGAATGGAAACAACTGCAAGCGCTCATCTACGACGCCAATGTCTGCCCTTCTGCGAGCTACAACATCAACGTCGGCGACGCGCAGATCTACGGTGTGGAATCAAACATCGACTATAAGATCAACAGCAACTGGTCAACGCAAGTGTCCGCCGACTACACCGATGCGAAAGTTACTTCTGCGGCGAGCGCCAGCTACGACTCGTACGTGGGCGAACGACTGCCGTTCTCGCCGTACTTCAGCTGGAGCTGGAACGCGCGCTACGAACACCCGATCAGCGGCAGGCTGCGCGGCTACGCGCAGCTCGACATGGCGCACAAGGGTGACATGTGGAACGGCCTGAATCCCGATGACAAGAACACGGGGCTGCCGCGTATCTTGCAGCCGAGCTACACGATCTCAAACCTGCGCCTGGGGCTGACCCCCGAGGGCGCTCAATGGCTCGCCGAGTTCTACATTACGAATCTTGCGGACAAGAACGCGATCATCTACAGCAACACCGGCAACTTCGATCTGCGCGAGACGACGAACGAGCCGCGGGTCTTTGGCGTGCGCCTCAATTACCGCTTCGGCAAGGAGACCAATGCAGAATAGCGGTCGAGACGTTAGCCAACGTCTCTGCGCGTCGCTCAGGGCGCGGCGGCGGTAGCCTCGACGCGCAGATCTCCGAGCCGGCCTGACAGTTGTACGACTGCGGCGGCGGCGCCTTCGCGCCAGCGAACCACGAGATCGCCATTGAACCCGCTGAGAGCATTGAGCTTGAGGCGCGCAAGCACTTCCCGCTCGTGTCCCGGCGATCGTTCGATCGCGCCGCTCACGGCGACATCCTCGGTCCAGCGCACCTGATAAAGGCTCACGTGGAGGTTCGCACCGTGCTGCACGATCAGAAAGCTGCCGCCGCGCAGCCCCTTGCCGGATCCCGAGGTATTTTCCGGCACGCGCGCGAGCACATCGCCGAGCGTCTGCAGGGCGGCGTTGGCAACGCGCAGCCGCTCGGCGTCAGCGCGGTTTCCGGCACGCGGCGCCACAGGCGCAAGTTCCGCGGCGTGGCGCGCGAATTGCGCGACGAGCCGCAGCGGCGGGACGCGCGAGGCGCAGCCGGCATCGGGTACCGCGAGATTGTCGAGGAAGGCCCGAACGATCTCGGCGCCACAGGCGCTGCGCGCGCGCGGCAATGCGTTGACATGAAAGCTGTTGGCAATGACGACCTGGTGGCCTTGCTTGAACTCACGCGCGGCGGCGGCGCCGTCAGCGACGGTCGTCATGTTGTCGAGCTCACCGGAGACGACGAGCGCCGGTACATCCGGGTAAGCTGCATGCTCGGGCACGACATGGCCCGCGGGATGGGCCGTGGGCGCAACGGGCCAGGCGACACATTGATCGAGGAAACTGTAATCGAGCGGCATTCCACGGTACTCATCGATCGTGAACGGTGCATAAGTATCCGGCGCGGAGCGCTTGCGCGCCGCGATGACCCGATCCCGCTCGGCAGCGCGCAGCTCGGGCGGGAGCCGCATGTCGAAAATCTGGGGCGGATCCTGGCACATCACGGCCGCGGCGAGGCCGGCGCTCCATTTGGCGGGGTTCGCGCTCGGATCTCGCGAGTCGACCCCGGTGACCGTCTCCGCCATCAAACGCAGCAGCGGCAAGCGATCGCCGCCCGCGAACGCACGGGCGGCCGCGTCCAGCTCGCGCACCGATGCGAATGCCGGTGAACTCGCGAACATCACGGTCGCGAGCTGCGCCGCGCTTGCCGTGAAAGACTTGTCCTCGCCATCGGCGTCGCGGCCCTGCGCCGGAAACGGATTGGCGCGCAATTGCGCCAGCGCGGGCAGTATGTGTTCGATCGAATCGCCCGGCGTTTCGCTGCAGGCCTTGGAGCGTTTGCAGGCGATATTGAATTTGTCGCGCATCGCCGGCGCATAGGTCGGCCACCAAGCGTAGTCAGCGCCGCTCAAGGGGTAGGCGCCGTCGAGAACGACGGAGCGTAGCAGTTCCGGATGCTTTACCGCGAAGACTTGCGTGAAATAGGTGCCGTAGGAATCTCCGTACATGTCGACGCGCTGTATCTGCAATAGGCCAAGGATCGCGGCAAGATCATCGACCGCCAAGGCGGTGCTGTAGAGTGCGGCGCGATCGCCGAGCGATCGGCCGCAAGCGCCGACCGCCTCGACGGTCCAGCGTTCCGCGGTCTGCAGCTGCGGACAGTCGACCGCGCCCGATTGTCCGGTTCCCCGATTATCCATGAGCAGCAAATCGCGTCCGGCACGCAAGGGCCCCAACAACGCGAGGTAATCGTCGCGCGACAGGCTTGCCGGGTAGCCGGGACCGCCTTCTGTCGAGACGAGCATGCCGGTCGGTGCACCGGGGTCGGTGTGCGGATAAAATTCGAAATGAACCGAGACGCCGCCGGGGACGGTTTCGGATGGATCCAGGGGGCGTTCGACGGAGCCGCAATACGCATCGACGTCGGCGCAGCGTTGCAACGTGAGTGAACCGACCAGCATGCCGGCGGGCGCTGCGGGCGTCGTCGTTGCAGCGGGAAACGTAGAGGAGGCTTGCGCCACAAGCGCGAGTCCCGCCAGCAATAGCGTGAGGTAGCCGGCGACGGGGATGCGCACCATGGGGGCGTCAGTCTACGGAATCCGCGCCGCTTCGCAAATCGCGGCGACGCGAACCACTCAAAACAATACGCACCGGGGCTATGTCGGCGGCGGGAATATTGCTATCGTTTCGCCGCCTATGAGACTCCTATGAATTATTCGGCCTGGTCTTTGCTGCGCGGTGCGCTCGCGGGGCACCGGAATTGGGCTCCGGCATGGGAGACGCGCGAGCCCAAATCGAAATACGACGCAATCATCATCGGCGGCGGCGGACACGGTCTCGCCGCAGCCTATTATCTGGCGAAGAACCACCGGATCACGAGCGTCGCGGTGCTCGAACGAGGCTGGATCGGCGGGGGCAATACCGGTCGCAACACGACGATCGTGCGCTCGAATTATTTATATCCGGAAAGCGCGCGCCTCTACGATTTTTCGCTGAAGCTTTACGAGGGTCTTGCCAGGGAGTTCAATTTCAACATCATGCTGAGCCAGCGCGGCCTCGTGTTACTCGCGCACAGCCGGCATGACCTCGATGCGATGTCACGTTGGGCCAACGCGATGCAAATGAACGGTATCGAAGCCGAAATCTTGACGCGCGAACAGGTCGCGGCGCTTGCTCCCATACTCGACATGTCGCCGGATGCGCGATTGCCGATCCTCGGCGGATTCACGCAACGCCGCGGCGGCACCGCACGCCAC
>Ga0187847_10001034_pt1 | contig 26789 bp, 23 predicted proteins | sample June2016WEW_4_10_FD_132458 | JGI IMG/M metagenome (GOLD analysis project Ga0187847, IMG submission 132458) | Peatland microbial communities from SPRUCE experiment site at the Marcell Experimental Forest, Minnesota, USA - June2016WEW_4_10 | ecosystem: Environmental > Terrestrial > Soil >...
GCGGAACAAGCCCGGCTGCCAGGCAGCGCCGATACGGGGCCCGATGCCCCACTGGCGGCCGGTGAGGGTGGTGTTGCTCACGCCTTTGGTGCCGTTGGCGTTGTTGCCAGCGATGATCAACCCGGTGTTGACGATCGTGTCGGAGCCGGCGCAGTAGCTATACGCATTGGGGTCGGAGCCGGAGGCGCTGCAACTGTTGGGATTGGCGCCAGCGTCGAAGTTGAAGAGCCGCCCGTACTTCTCGGTCAGTCCGCCATCCCAGTCATAACGGACGCCGGCGGTGAGCGAGAGGGCCGGGGTGATCTGCCACTTGTCTTGCAGGTAGGCTCCGAGCTGGTTGGCGCGGTAGTAACGGCTGGCGTTGCCCTGCAGGAACGAGGTCACATAGAACCCCGAGGCCGAGCTGCCGGGGACCACGTAGCCCTGCATCATTTCGCTCAAGTCGTCGGTGGCGATGGTGCCCATGCCGGTGCGCTTGTCGATGGTGTTGAGCTGGGTATAGGTATAGCTTGCGCCGAAACCGAGGGTGTGCTTGCCCAGCGTCCAGATGGCAGCGCCCGAGGGGGCAAGGCGGTTCTGGAAGACGCCGGTGTTGGTCGACTGCGATTCCGCGTTGGGGCCAATGTTCAGCACCGCCTGCGAGGGGATGCCGATCGGCTGATTGCTGCCCAGCACGTTATAAATCGAAATGCCGGGGAAGAAGTTCGATCCGAAGACGTTGATCGAGCCGGTCCCGTAGGTGGGACCCCCGGGAATGGCATTTGGCCCGAAGGCCTGCTCATTGGAGCCCCAGTTCTTCTCGCGGATCACGCCCAGGGTCTGGGTGGTGCTCAGGTTCGACTTGACCAGAAAAGTGTTGGTCAGTGAGAGCACTTGCGCGCCTGAATCCAGATGCTCGGTGAAGCCCGGAACGCTCGAGTAGGCAAAGGGCGAGAGCGTGGGATCGTGCTGGTAAAAGTACTTCAGGCTGACTGTGTCCCTCTTGGTGGCGTTGTAGTCCAGGTCGGCCACCGCCAGATCCGCGGTAAATTTTGCCGCGCCGGGGATGAGAGCATTGTCGAAGCGCGCGGCGGATATCTTACCGCCTATGGCGTTTGGGATCAGCCACTTGCCTGGCTCGCCGGGGAGCGCAGGTGAGTTGAAGAGGATGACCGCAAGCGGATCGATGTTGGCACCGGTTAGGGTGGTGCCGAAGGAGCCGTTGACCACGTCCGCCAAATCACCAGGGGTGCGGGCGTCGCTCAGGCCAACCGGAACGTCGAGAAACGAGTCGCCCAGCTCCGCGTCCGAGACGTGCAGATGCTGGTATGCCAAAAAGCCAAAGAGCTTGTTTCTGATGATCGGGCCGCCGAATGTGCCGCCGAGGATGGAGCGATGCAACTGCGGCACCTTGTCGTTGGCCGGAACGTCCGGATCCTGATTGAAGAAGAAGGGCGCTGCGTTGATCCAATTGGTGCCGCGATGCGCATAGACAGTCCCGTGATAGGAATTGGTGCCCGAGGCAGTGCTCAGATCGATGTGCGCGCCGGAGGTGGAACCCTGCTGCGCGTCATACATCGAGGCGTTGACCCGGACTTCGGCAATGGTTTCGGGCGCGGGGGTGGGGATGGCGTTGCCGATGGAAAGGTAAATCGAGGCCGAGGAGGGGATTTCGCCGCCGCCGCCGCCGGGGCTGGTCTGCACGCCGGTGGAGTTGATCACACGCCCCGAAGAAACCTGGCTGGTGCTCTTGCCGTTGAACAGGTTGCTGGCGTCCACGCCGTTCAACAGGAACGAATTCGAGGTATCGCGCTGCCCGTTGGCCCAGATCGGCTCGTTGCCCAGACCGGAGTTGGCCCCGGTGCCGCCGGCGAGTTCGGCGCTGACTCCCGTCGATTGGGTAGCCAGGCCGGTAAAGCTGCCAGTCGGCAGCGGCACTGCTTCAATCTGCAGCGGATCCATCACGTAGCCGACAGTCGTGTCCACAGCGTTCATCAGCGGCGAGGCTTCCACCTCGACGGTTTCGCTGGTTGCGCCGACCTTGAGCGTCACATTCACCGTGGCCGTGCGGTCGGCCTGCACCGCGATGTGCTCGGTCTTCTGCACGGCGAAGCCCGTAGCCGTGTAGCTCAGGGTATAGGCGCCGATGGGCAGGTTCACAAAGGCATAGACTCCCGAGCCGTTTGACACGGCCGTGCGCCGCAACGAGGTCTGTTCGTCCACGGCCGTCACTTGAACGGCGGGAATCACGCCTCCCGTCGGGTCGGTAACCTCGCCGGTAATGCCGCCGAGCGTCTGCTGTGCCAACAGGGACGAACCGCACAGCGCAGCGGCCGCCACAACTGCCGGCAGCCAAAGGAGCCTCAATGAGAGCTTACGCAGGTAGTTTTTCAAGATGCAGGCCTCGGAAAAAGGGATCTCCCCACTGGTCTTTTGATGAATTCAAAAAACATTGGGCTGAATGAGAATTCAGAGATTCTACAGTTGCGCAAAAAACGGAAATGACGGAACCGCTTACGAATGTTGCTCGTTCGTTTGATTGGTTCAGCCTTGACTGCGGGGTGCCTATAGGATAACGCTTACAGCGCAAAATTCAACTGGAAATTCATAATTCTCTGCTGGCCGGGCCGGCAGCCGGTGTGCAAGAGCGGCACCGAGGCTAACCCGTTGGGCCTATGGGGCATCTCGAATCGCGCGCTCATGGTTGGAAAGAACAATTCATCCGGTTTTCCACACTATCTGTCACACGGCAATGTTCGCGGCGCGGAGCGAGCGCCTGTTCCCCGATCTCTTGCCGTCCCCTCTTGCGTTAGAGCCTATCCGCAAGTTGTAGCGCCGACCTCCCGGTCGGCTGTACTGGCGGCTTCCAGGTGCCAGGTGCAGCGTGTGCAGGCCTTCAGACCTGCACGACACCCGCCCTGGAGAGCGCGCAACAGATTCGCAATTTACGGACAGGCTCTTAACCCCCTGTTGCCTTACTATGGAGCGATGCGGGCTCCTTCAAACCCAGAGTTTTTGCGGCGCGCCATAGCGCTGGCCACCGAGAACGTCCTCAACGGCGCGGGAGGGCCGTTTGGCGCTGTCGTCGCGCGCGACGGCCGCATCGTGGCCGAGGGCGTGAACTCGGTGACTGCCACGCTCGACCCCACGGCCCACGCTGAAGTGAATGTCATCCGCGCCGCGGCAAAGGCGCTGGGCGCGTTCACGCTGGCCGGCTGCCAGCTCTATACCAGTTGCGAGCCCTGTCCCATGTGCTATGCCGCGGCCCACTGGGCGCGGATGGAAGCGATTTATTTTGGGGCCAGCTCTGCGGATGCCGCCCGCGCCGGCTTTGACGACGCCTTGCTGTATCGGGAACTTCGCAAGAACAACGACGAACGCGCGCTCCACGCCACCCAACTGCTCAGCGAAGAAGCCTGGGCCAGCTTCGCCGCTTGGCTGGCGTCGGACAACAAGATCGATTATTGAAACGAGCCGTGCTGGCTCAGCCGTCCAAGTCCATCGACGCGGAATCCTCCGCATCTGAAAAGCCTCAGAGCACGAAAGCTGCGTTGCCTTGGAAGCGGCCCTCCAGCACCTCGATCAGAGACTTCTGAAACTCCGGATGATCGGTCTTTGCCAGGCGAAGAGCATTGGCATTGACTTGCTGTCCCTCCTGGGTGCGCCCAGCCGCAATCAGAATCCGGCCCAGTTCGGCGTTGACCCAAGCGTTGTTGGGGGCGAGTTGCACGGCGGTTTGGGCCAGCGGCAAGGCCTCGCCAATGCGTCTCTGCTGGAAGAGCCTTGACGCGTTCCGCGCATCGACGAGCGCGGCTAGCCGGGAGATGTCGAATGTGCCGTGATAGGCCAGGATCACGTTGCCGATCTCCGCGTCCGGTTGGCGATCGGCGAAGCCCTGGTAGGGGTTGAGCGAATCCGGGCCCGCTATGAGGCCGGAAGCATCCGATGCGCTGATCAGAACCGTGCCGCTGATGGTGGAGGGCAGCGACGCCGGCAGCGGGCCAAAACCCCAGATCAATGCGAGGTTGTCGGGCAGCGGCTTGCAGGCAATGCCGTAATAGGCCGGATTGACCAGTGGGCTCGAGTAGTCCAACCAGCAATCGCTGTCGGGGTGCTGGTCCAGATACGTCTTGGTCCACTTCAGTCCCTGGCCCCAGTCGTCGTTGGAGTCGGCAACCATGCGCCAGGTGTTGGCAGGTCCGCCAAAGGCCTCGTTCGAGTAGGCCAGATAATCCGGGAAGGCATGAAGCGAGGAGACCACCGTGAGCGCCAACAGCGCGGCTACCGCGACCCTGCCGGACATCGACCGCGAAGCCAGCGAAGAGGCCGCGGCAGCCGCCAGCAGAATGCAAAACGGATAGATGGGCAGGATGTGGCGCACCCCCATATTGAGCATCGAGGCGATGGAGATGCCCATGAAGAAAACCACGGGGATGGCGAGCAGCAGGAACTCGCGCCGCTTGCCGCGCACTCCGGCGAACGGCAATGCCAGCAGAAGAATCATCAGCGTCAGTGTGCTCTTGATCAGAAAGACGCCCGGAAAGAAGAACCACTGCCCGGTGGGAAAGACGTGGCCGAAGATGAAGGCATTGCGATAGCTGGAGATGAGCAGAATATCCGTCCAGCCGTAGAGATAGGCTTCGGGAAAGAGGCGGCGTCGCGCGAAAAACGTAATCACGGCATGTTTCAGCGGGCTGAGGCCGGCGGCGTATTGGGCCAGAGTTGGGGCCATCACCAACTGGCCGGGCCGGGCCGCATAGCGGAAGCCGTAAACCGTCCAGAGAATTGCGTAGGCCACGATGCCAATGGCCGCCAGCGCGCCGGCCAATTGTCCCAGGTTCAGGCGGGGCTGCTTTTCCTCTTCGGGAGCGCCACTCAACGGAGTCCGCCGCGCAAAGTGGTCCACAACGCCGATGAGCAGCAGCACAGGCAGAACCAGAGCGCCAGACTGCTTGACCGACATCGCCAGGCCGGCGGCCAGGGCGCAGAGCGCCAGGCGCGAGAGTGACGGACGCTTGAGAAAACGATAGAAGGCATAGACCGTGGCGAAGAAGAGACAAGTGAGCGGCACATCGGTGGTGACCAGCGCGCTATTGGAGAGCAGCGCGGGTTCAAAGACAAACATGCCCAGCGCCAGCAGCCCGGCCAGCGGGCCGAAGATCTCCGCAGCCGCGAGATAAACCAGCGCGGCCAGCGCCAGACTGAAGAGCGCCATCGTCATGCGTGCGCGCAGCAAAAGGGCGTCGGCCTGTCCGCCGGAGTAGAGAAATCGGGCGCCATTGGTGAAGTCTTCCATCTTGAAAAAGAAGACGGGAAAGTGCGGCGGCTCTTTGAGTCCCAGCGGAAGCAGGGGCAGCGCCGCCAGCATCTTGGCCAGCGGCGGGTGTTCGGGATTGACACCGAAGTCGGCATGCTTCCAATACTCGAATCCAGCGTAGAGGTGGGTAGACTCGTCGAAGGTCTGAGACTCCTGGCGCACGGAACTGAACAACAGCGTCGCCAGCAGAACCAGCAGGGCCGCGGCGATCAGGCGCGACGCGCGCGGCGAAGGGTTCAATCCCCGCGGATTCATTCTGACGGTTGCCTTTTCGGGGAGATCGGAGACGAACGTAGCCAAAGTGGAGCCTCCAAGGGGAAGGGTAATCAGACCAACACGGTCTAATTTGGAGCATAACTTGCAAACTGTGAAGATGGAAAGGAAATCTTTGAAAAGCTCTGGCGCGCGCATTGCAAACATTCAATGAACCGCCGGAGGTTTCCTTTTTGGAATGGGCTGGCAAGCGTAAGTTGAGCGTGTCGTAGTTCTACCATCACCGAATCGGACGCGGCCAGCAGGTTGCCGTTGGCCGCATGGCCACCCTTGGGCACGTAGTCGGACTAAACAACCACCGCCTGAAAGGCGGAGGTTTTAAACCTGGCGATGGAGAATAAATACTTTACAAACATCAACTTCACAGAAACACGCAAGCACTTCTACCGCGAAACTGTTGGCTTTGCTCCCCTCACTGCGGATCGCGGTGCGCGATCACATAATCCTTGATCCGGTCGTAAACCTGGCTGGTCACGACGCCATTCTCCACCAAGTCCTGCTTCGTGCGATAAGGCCGGAAGCGCACAATTCGCCCCGCCCAACTGCGCGTCATGCCGGGAACCTTCAACAGCTCCTCCACGCTTGCGTGATTGATGTCCAGCCGCGCATCCGGCGGCGGAGCCGTTGAGGATGTCTTGGGCACGCCGCGCGTGTCTCGGTCCTGGTATTGCGCCGTCCCGGCCAGGCAAACGCCTAGCGCCGCAACCGCCAAAGCCGTCAATTGCTTCCTTGCCCGCACGGCTCCATTCTCCGCTTCGACGCCCCCCGGCGGCAAGCGAAAGATTTGACACCGCGCGGCAACTTCCTTTATGGTTTGAATCAGATGCAGAGCAACCGCCATCACGGTCATCACCATCATCATGGGAACACCATGCCGGCGGACTGCCATGGCCTGATCTAAAACGGCCAGAGAGATCTCAAGAGACACCCAAGCCCGCCGGCGACCGAACTGGCGGGCTTTTTCACGCCCAAACCCAAATCTCAATCGGAACAAGGAAAACAATGAGCAATACGAATCCAACAATCGACTTCGACAAGATGGACGGCCTGGTCCCCGGCATCGTCCAGGATGCGCGCACCGGCAAGATGCTGATGCTGGGCTTTCTCAACGCCACCAGCTACGCCAAAACCCTGGAATCCGGCTTCGTGACCTTCTGGAGCCGCACCCGCCAGAAGCTGTGGATGAAGGGCGAAACCAGCGGCAACCGCCTGCGCGTGGTCACAGCCGCCACCGACTGCGACAACGACACCTTATTGTTTCGTGTGGTTGTCGAGGGCGACGGGCTGGTCTGCCACGAAGGCACGGTCAGTTGCTTCACTAAGCCGGTGACTGTGAATGTGACCAGCGATCCTAAAGAGAAAGAGGTAACTCGTGGCTAACAAATTAAGACTTGGCATTCCCAAAGGCAGTTTGCAGGATGCCACCATCGCTCTCTTCAAGCGCGCCGGCTGGAATATCTACGCCGACGGCCGCTCCTACTTTCCCTCCATCGACGATCCCGAGATCGAGTGCATGTTGATTCGAGCGCAGGAGATGGCCCGCTACGTCGATCACGGCGTACTCGACGCCGGCCTCACCGGCATCGACTGGGTCGTCGAGAGCGGCCTCGACCTCACCAGCATCACCTCACTGACTTATTCCAAGCAGAGCCGCCGCAAGGTGCGCTGGGTGCTCGCCGTTCCCGAAGGCAGCGGTTTCGAGAAGGCCGAGGACCTGGAAGGCAAGATCGTGGCGACTGAGCTAGTCGAAGTGAGCAAGCGCTACTTTGCCTCCAAGGGCGTCAACGTCAAGGTCGAATTCAGTTGGGGCGCAACGGAAGTCAAGCCGCCGACCCTCGCCGACGCCATCGTTGAAGTTACTGAGACTGGCAGCTCGCTCAAGGCCAACCGCCTCAAGATCATCGACACCATCATGGAGAGCGAGACGCATCTCATCGCCGGGAAGAACGCCATTGCCGACCCATGGAAGCGCGAAAAGATCGACCAGATCGCCCTCATGCTGCGCGGAGCCATCGATGCGCAATCGCAGGTCGGCCTCATGCTCAACGTCAAGCGCGAAGACCTCGAAGCCGTGCTTGCCGTGCTGCCCGCGCTCAACTCGCCCACCATCTCCCAACTAAGCAATACAGGCTGGGTCGCGGTCAACACCATCGTTGAAGAGCGCGTTGCTCGCGACGTAATCCCGAGGCTCAAGGCTGCCAAGGCTACCGGCATCGTCGAGTACCCGCTCAACAAGGTCGTGCTGTAACCGGAGGCAGGAATGAAGACCATCCGGACCAAAGGACGAGGCGCGCAGCAGGCGGCGGAGACCCTTGCCGCTCTTGAACGACGCGGCGGCGCGGCGCTCGATGCCGTGCTGCCCGCCGTCAAGCGCATCGTCTCCGATGTGCGCAAACGCGGCGACCGCGCGCTGCTCCGCTACGCCGCTCAATTCGACGGCCTCACAGACGCGGCTAATCTCCGCATCACCCCCGATGAGATGGCCGCTGCGTGGAATGCCATCACTCCCGCGATGCGTGACGCCCTCACTATCGCAGCCGATCGGATTCGCTCCTTTGCTATCGCTCAACTGCCCGTGTCCTGGAACGAAGAACCCATCCCCGGCCTGATGACGGGCCAGCTTGTTCGTCCCCTCGGCGCAGTCGGTTGCTATGTGCCCAGCGGCCGTCATCCACTGCCTTCCACATTGCTCATGACCGCCATTCCCGCGCAGGTGGCGGGCGTTGAGCGCATCGCGGTCGTCTCTCCCAAGCCCGCGCCGGAGACGCTCGCCGCCGCGCACCTGCTTGGCATCACGGAGTTCTATCGTCTTGGCGGCGCGCACGCTGTGGCCGCGCTGGCCTATGGAACCTCGACCCTCCAGCGTGTCGACAAGATCGTTGGGCCTGGCAATCTCTATGTCACCGCAGCGAAGCGCCTCGTCGCCTTTGATTGCGCCATCGACATGCTCGCCGGCCCAACAGAGATCGTCGTCACCAGCGAGCGTGGCAACGCAGCCGACATAGCCTCCGACCTGGTCGCGCAGGCCGAACACGATCCCGAAGCGCTGGCCATCTTCATCACCACGCGCGCCGATCTGGCCAAAGACGTCGTCGCCGAGGCCAAGCTTCGCAGCCGCAACAATGTCGTTGCGCGTGAGGCTCTCGATCGCAATGGCCTCGTCGTCCTTGCGTCGAGCGTGGAGGAAGCTCGCGACCTCACCAATCGCCTCGCGCCTGAGCACCTTACTGTGGATGCGGCCAGCGATCTCAACTGGGTACAAAACGCCGGCTCGGTCTTCGTGGGCCGCTGGTCAGCGCAGCCCATGGGAGACTACATCTCCGGCCCCAATCACACGCTGCCCACCGGCGGCATGGCGCGCGTCCGGGGCGGCCTCAGCGTCAACGATTTCGTCAAGCTCATCACCGTGCAGCAATATTCTTCGCAAGCCATGCGGGTTCTTGGTCCATCCGCAGTGCTCCTCGCTGAAGCTGAAGGACTCACCGCCCACGCAGAATCGATCCGTACGCGCCTGCAAAGGAGGAGCCCACGTGACTGATCAGACTACGGAATCCCTCGATTTCCGAGGCGAACAGTATCAGGGCACGACTTCAGTCGTGCCGGCAAAGTCGCAAAATGAAAGTGGGGCTTTAGCCCCTGAGGAAGGCTCTTCGCAAACCCCAGCCCCGCGCGCCCGTGTGCAGGCCATGATGGAGTATCACCCTCCGCTCGGCTGCCGCGACGCGCTGCGCCTGGACTTCAACGAGAACACGGTCGCCTGCTCGCCCAAGGTGCGCGAAGTGCTCGGTCGCATCTCTGCGGGCAGCCTCACGCGCTATCCTGAGCGTGAGCCGGTCGAGGCCATCGTCGCCGCGCATCTCGGCCTTGCGCCCGCGCAACTCGCACTCACCAACGGCGTGGACGAAGCCATTCACGTGCTCTTCGAGGCTTTCCTCGAAGACGGCGACGAGCTCCTGCTGCCTGTCCCCACTTACACGATGTACGAGATCTACGCATCGGCCACCGACGCGCGCGTGGTCGCCGTGCAGGCTGCGGATGACTTGCGGTTTCCCTTCGAGCGCCTGCTCGCCGCGATCACGCCGCGCACCAAGATCGTTGCTATCGCCAATCCCAACAGCCCCTCCGGCTCAGCGGCCACGCGCGCGCAGTTGCTTGAGATTGCCGAGCGCGCTCCTCACGCAGTGCTACTCGTCGACGAAGCCTACTTCCACTTCCATGGCGAGACCGTAATCAATCTCGTTGGCAAGGTTCCAAATCTTATCGTTGCGCGGACATTCTCCAAAGCATACGGCCTGGCCGGTCTGCGCCTCGGCCTCCTCGCCGGCCCCGTGGAACTGATACGCTGGGTGCGCCGCGTTCTCTCGCCCTACAGCGTGAACTCGCTCGCGCTCGCCTGCCTTCCGCCCGCTCTCGAAGATGCGGCCTACCTCGATTGGTACGTCAGCGAAGTGCTTGCCGCTCGCGCCGAATTTGAATCCGCGCTCGATCAAGCCGGAGTCCGCCGATGGCCAAGTTGCGCTAACTTTGTGTTGGTCGAAATCGGCGCGCGGCACAAGGGGTTCACGCGCCTGATGAGCGCGGCGGGCGTGCTGGTTCGCGACCGCTCCAGCGACCCCGGCTGCGATGGCCGCATACGCATCACCATCGGAATGCGAGAGCAGATGCGCCAGGCCGCCGTGGCGCTCAATGAAACCTTGGCAGCACTCAGAATCGAAGGAGGCGCTCAATGACGCCCAAGGAAGACGCGCAAACAGTAGCCCCGCGCACCGCGAGCCCGCGCCGGTCCGATTTGGTCCGCAACACCACCGAGACGCGCATCGCTATTAAGCTGACCATTGAAGGCAGCGGCCTATACAACGTCTCCACAGGCATCCGCTTCTTCGATCACATGCTGGAGCTCTTCACACGCCACGGCGCCTTCGATCTCGAACTTAAGTGCGACGGCGACCTCGACGTGGACCAGCACCACACCGTCGAAGATGTTGGCATTGCGCTCGGCGAAGTCTTCGATCGCGCACTCGGCGACAAGCGCGGCATTCTGCGCGCCGGATACTTCCTCATGCCGATGGACGAAACTCTTGCCATTGCCGCCATCGACCTAAGTGGCCGCGCCGCCTTCGCCGTCGAAACTAAAGTCCGAACGCGCCTGGTCGGCGATCTGCAAACCGAACTGGTGACTGATTTCTTTGAAGGCTTTGCGCGCGGCGCACGCGCCAACGTTCACGTAAAGACGATGTACGGCCGCTCCAATCACCACAAGATCGAAGCCATCTTCAAGGCCTTCGCGCGCGCCCTCCGCGTAGCCTGCTCGAAGGACAAACAACTGGGCGAGATGCTGCCCTCCACCAAAGGATTATTGTGATGCGCGTAACGGTGATCGATTACAAAGCGGGCAATCTGACCTCAGTGCTCAAGACGCTGCGCCACTTGGGCGCGGAGCCGGTGGTCACCGACGGCGACCTTGTGCTCGTAGACTCTGCCGAGCGAATCGTCCTGCCCGGCGTGGGCCACTTTGCGGCCACAGATCGCCTTGATGCGACGGGTCTCACCTCCGCGATTCGCGCCGCGATTGCGCGCGGCGTGCCGTTCCTCGGGATTTGTGTTGGGATGCAGTGGCTCTATGCGGGATCAAGCGAAGCCCCCGAGCAGCCAGGCCTCGGACACTTCGCCGAATCCTGCGCGCGCTTCTCCGAAAGCAATGAAAAAGTTCCGCATGTCGGCTGGAATTCGCTTGAAATCCTCCCCAACTCGCGCCTTCTCGCTGGCGTTGAGCCGGGCGAGTACGTCTACTTCACACACTCCTTCAAAGCCCCCGTCACTGCCGACACCGCGGCTGTCACGTACTATATCGAGCCGTTCGCGGCAGCAGTCGAGCGCGGCAACGTGATGGGCGTACAATTCCATCCAGAGAAATCCAGCGCAACCGGCCTGAAGATTCTCGGCAACTTCCTCAAGTTGGAAGGAACGGAATGATCACCAAGCGCATCATCGCCTGCCTCGACGTTCATGACGGGCGCGTCGTCAAAGGCGTGCAGTTTGTCGATCTCATCGATGCGGGCGATCCGGCTACGCAGGCCGCGCGCCACGCCCGCGAAGGCGCAGACGAGATCGTGCTGCTCGACATTACCGCGACGCACGAGGAGCGTCAGACGCTGCTCGACACGGTGCGCCGGACCGCGCGCGAACTCTTCGTTCCCTTTTGCGTAGGCGGCGGCATTCGCTCCGCCGACGATGCGGCGCAGGTCTTCGAAGCCGGCGCGGACAAGGTCAGTGTGAACTCCGCCGCGCTCGCCGATCCAACTCTGATCGACGCCATCGGCCGCAGCTTTGGCGCGCAGGCCGTCGTCGTCGCCATCGACGCGCGCCGCGATCCCGAGGCCGCCGATCCGGTGCGCGATGCGCAGGTCTTTGTGCAAGGGGGGCGCAAGCTGGCTGGCCGCCGCGTGGTCGAGTGGGCGCGCGAGGCCGAGCAGCGCGGCGCTGGCGAGATCCTGCTCACCTCCATGAACTGCGACGGTACGCGCACAGGCTTCGATTGCGAGCTGACCGCGGCGGTCAGCGAGTCGGTCAACATTCCCGTCATCGCCTCCGGCGGCGCGGGAACCGTCGAACATTTTGCCGATGTCTTCGGGCGCGGCAAGGCCGATGCGGCGCTGGCCGCGAGTATCTTTCACTTTGGTGTTTCGAGCGCGCGTTCGCTCAAAGAAGAGCTGGCGCGGGCCGGCGTGTCTGTGAGGTTGTCATGCTGATTCCTTCCATAGATTTGCTGGGCGGCCAGATCGTTCAGCTTGTGCAAGGCGAAAAACTCCGCCTGGCCTTCGACGACTTCGGATACTGGATTGAAAAGTTCTCCAGGTTTCCGTTGGTCCAACTTATCGATCTCGACGCGGCGATGCGCCATGGCAATAACTCCGCATTAGTCGCGGAGATTGCCAGGCTGCTGCCTGTCCAAGTCGGCGGGGGCATTCACTCCATCGAGCGCGCCCAGCAAGTGCTCGACGCGGGAGCAAAGCGCGTGATCCTTGGCTCTGCGTTATTCTCGGCGGAAGGCAATGTCAATACCGACTTTGCCGCATCGCTCGCCGCAGCCGTTGGCGCGGAGCGCATTGTTGCCGGCATCGACACCAAGAACGGAAAGATCGCTGTGAAAGGCTGGAAGGCGCAGGTCGCGCTCACTCCCGACGAAGCGATTCCGCAACTCGATCCGCACGTCAGCGCATTCCTTTACACGCACATCGACGGCGAAGGCCTGATGCAGGGCTTCCCCATCGAAGCCGCGGCGCGCCTACGCAAGCTCACCCAGCGCCAGCTCATCGTCGCCGGCGGCATTCGCAGCCAGCAAGAAGTCGATGCGCTCGATGCCTTGGGCGCCGACGCCGTCGTGGGTATGGCAGTCTACACCGAGTTGCTCGCAATCTGAGCTTGCTCTTCTTGCGCCGCGCCGATTGCTGATTTGTGCCGCAAAGCCTCCTTCCCATTTAGCATGGGAATCAGACGCCTGCTTTCTCTGGGCGCGCGAAAACCATGCTGCGAGTTGGATACCCCGCCGTCCTGGCCTTCGAACTGTTGCGCGATTTCCCCGCGGAAGTCGAACTCATCCCCCTGCCCGACGATCTCGACCACGAAATCGGCATCGATGTCTGGATTCCCGACCCCTATGCGAATCGGGCCATGAAGGTCTGGCCGCATTTGCGCGGCGTGCGCCTCATCCTCTCGCTGATGGCCGGCACGGAGTGGATTCCCGCCGTGGCCGGTCCGCACGTCACCATTTGCAATGCTCGCGGCGCGCATAGCATCTCCACCGCCGAGTGGACCGTCAGCGCCATTCTGGCTACGCTGAAATACTTCCCCCTCTTTCACGACGTGCAGCGTGACGGAGTGTGGAAGCGCCGCTTTGAGGCCAGCGCCCACTACGCCAGCATCACCGGCGATGCGCGTCCGATTTATCCGCCGGTCATGCTCGAAGAACTTACCGGCAAGAGCGTGCTCATGGTTGGCTACGGCGAGATCGGCAAGGAGATCGAGCGCATGATCTCGCCCTTTCATGTCGAGCTTGTCCGCGTGGCTCGCACGGCGCGCACTCAGCCGCTCGTTCATGCCGTCAGCGAACTCGACAGCCTCTTGCCGCAAGCCGAAATTGTGATTCTGATTTTGCCATCGACCGCGGAATCGCATCATCTGATTGGCAGCCGCCAAATGGCGCTGATGCCGCAAGGCGCGCTGCTGGTCAATGCCGCGCGCGGGCCTATCGTGGATACAGACGCCTTCGTAGACGCGCTCAACGCGGGCCACATTCGCGCCGCGCTCGATGTCACCGATCCCGAGCCCCTGCCGGAAGGCCACCCGTTGTGGAACTGCCCCAACTTGTTCCTCACGCCTCACGTAGCCGGTTCAAGCCCGCAGTTCGCGCCGCGCGCACTGCGAGTTGCCGCCGACGAACTGCGCCGCTACATCCACGGCGAGCCGTTGCGCAACGTGGTTCAAGCAGGAATCTGAGTCTCCGCTTTCTGCGCTGCGCGCCGCCAAAGCATCAGCCCCAGCACAGCCAGCACCACCAATCCCGCGTAGAGAATAGCCGTGGGCCACAGGTCTTTGTAGATATACTCGCCAATGTAGACCAAATCCACCACGATCCACAGCCACCAATTGGCGATATGCTTGCGCGCCGCCCACCAACTGGCCACAAGGCTGTAACTCGCCAGCGTCGCATCCAGATAGGGAAGCGCGGCATGGACCTGCTTGGCTAACTCGCCCAATATATAACTACCCACGGCTCCGGCTACCAATCCTGTCAGCATCGCGGACCACTCCAGCCGTACTACGCGCACCTCGCCATCCTCTCGCACGCCGCGCCACCAGTACCACCAGCCATAAAGCGTGAAGGCCAGGAAAAATACCTGCAACAGCGCATCAGAGTACAACTGGGCGCGATAAAAGACAATCAGGTAGATCACGTCGGAGACCAGGACAACGGGCCAGCAGGCGAGCTTGCGGCTGGTGGTCAGAGCGATGCCCAGGACCGTTGTAACAACGCCCGCAATCTCCAACCAATGTTCAACAAGATAACTGGTTACGGCCATCCAACTCATTGCTCTCCAACCCTCTTTCGTTTCTCTACCCATCGGCCGATTGCATCCAGCAGCTTCCTTCCGCCCGCGCCGCGAAACCAGCGCGCATGACCCACGAGGTAATCGATCAAAGCAACCCGCGCTTTCTCCTCCGAATGAAGCACACCCAGAAAATAATCCGCCTCCGTCAGCGCAAACTCAGCGTGGCAAAGTGCCGTCATCGGCGCAAGCGCGGCAGCCTCTTCTTCCTTCAGCGGACGCACTGATTGATAGCCGTCGAGCAGTGCGGTTAAATGATCGATGTGTACCGGCACGCCCTCCGTATCTTCCAATCCTGCGCGCAGTGCAAGCCACTCGACGATGTTGCGTTCGATGGCCAGCGCAAGATCGTGCACGGCGTTGGTGCGGTCAGCCAGGCCGAAGTCGATCACCGCAACGGCCCGCGCACTGTCGCTTGCATCGCTCCAAATCAGATTGGACGCGTGCAAATCGTTGTGCGTCCACAACGGCTTGAGCGCCGGCAAAAGCGGCTTCAGCTCCGCATGAAACGGCGCAAGCAGTTCCAGCGCCTCATCGCAGCTCTCGCGCGTAACAGCATCTACGGCCAGCGCGGGGCGCGCGGTCAGATAGCGCTTCATTGCAGCACCCACGTCTTCCGGCGCAAAGATCGTGAAGCTCGAAACCAGAGGCTGAGCCTTGCGCGGCGGCGCGTCGAATCCTCGCGACGCAAGATGCAGCCGCGCTAGCGACTCTCCCGCCGAACGCGCATGAGCCGTCGAGCGGAACGGCGTCCAGGAGAGAGCGTCTGCATAAACATCCACGCCCTCCGGCACTTCATGAACTTCGTAAGTCCATTCGCCGCTTTCAATCGCTGTCTCGCCCGAACGGGCCGCAAAGACCAGCGGCACCTGCGCACCGTGCGCCCGCAGATGAATCATGAAGCGATGCTCCTCGAGCAGTCCCTCCCGGTCGCGCACCGCTTTGTGATGACGCTTGATGAACACACGATTGCTTCCCGTTGCCACCACGCTTGCCTCGGAAAACGGCCGCGGGCTCACTGTGAGAATCTCTATCGGCTCAGGGCAGGCGGGAAACTCAGTGAGCAAAGCGCGCACATCCGCAAGTGTCAGCGGCGGCCAGTCCGCTTCGACCAGCCTGCCATCCATGCCGTGCGTCTTTGCTGTCGCGCTCATCGCTTGCGCATCCTTTGTCAGGCCCACGAACTTAGAATGTGTAGTGCGCCGAGAGCCTCACCGTCGTCGGCGCGCCCAAATGGATAAACGTGTCGCCGTAACTTGCGCCGGTATCCTTCCAGTAGCGCTTGTCCAGAATGTTGTCCGCATAGAGCCGCAGCGTTACGCGGCCTTGTTCGCCGCCCGGCGTATAGCGCGCCCCCAAATTAAAGAGGTTGTAACCGCCAACATAAACCGCATCGTCGCGCGTCGCCTCCTTGCGGTCGGTGTAGCTCCAGCCGGGCATCAGGTGCAGCCCGCGCGATTTCATCACCAGCACATCCGCAAACAGAGCTGTGCGCAGATGCGGCACGTTGATCACCTGCTTGTTATCGAAGGCCGTCGTGCCCGTGTTGTCAGAGATGGCGCGAATGGCCGCCGCCGAAGCCGTCAGCCGCAGCCAGTTCGCAGCCTTGCCCTCCGTGTTCAACTCGATGCCGTCATGCGTCTCGCGGCCCTCGGATTCAAAGCACTGATCGCCGGGCGCATTGAATTCACTTGCCGTGCAAAAACTGTCGGGGGCCTGGATTACCTTGGGATAGAAGAACGGCGCGCGCATCCGGAAGAGCGCGGTGGTGAACAAGATGCGCTGGCCGGGTTCGTATTTCGCGCCCACTTCGGCCTGGCGCGTCAGATACGACGAGAGGAACTGGTTGGCGTTATCGACCCACCATGGACCCTGAGGCCCCAGCGAAAGCATTACCGCGTAATTTCCATAGAGCGTAAGTTTGTCCACGAGATTGTAGGTGGCCGCGTATTGGGGCAGCCAGATCAGCTTATTAGTGAGGATGGGCAAAGTGGGAGCAGAGTAGACCGGATTGTTCGACGGATCGTAGGTTGTCGGGCAAGGATCGTTCGCCGGTCCTGGTAGATTGGGATTCGTGGCCGAGCAGGGAGTGGTTGCCGCCAGCGAGTAATTGTGATCGCGCAGCGAATCTGCTCGTCCGCCAATCAACAGTTGAATGTGGCCGGGAAGATGAATGTGGTCCTGCACCAGTGCGGACGACTGATGATTGTCTTCCCAGAGCCTGCGCGGACCGGCGAGCTGGCGAACCCCGTCGCTGTTGGTTGCGCCGGGGAAAGGCGCGTTTGGCTCGTAGATGTTCTCCAAGCCGATCCACGTGTAAACCGCGCCGTCCTGAATGACGCCGTCGAGCGAGGACGGGGTGGCATAGGTGTCGTAGCCAGGCTGCTGCACGCTGCGCAGAAAGATCGATCCACCAAAGGCAAGCTCGTGGGTGATGGCGCCAGTCTTGACACGACCCGCCACAAGCGCCTGCGAAAGCGCGTCAATCCGCAATTCGCCTGGGTCGCGATAATCGTAAATGTCGTAAGTTCCGTCGGGTGCAAAAAAGTAGCTTGGGGCCGCGACGCTGTTTCCGTACGCGTACACCACGTTGTCGTCGATCAGCGAATGGCTGTAACTCGCCGCTGCCAATGCCCGCCAGCCGTGAGTCAGATCGTAGTCGATCCGCGCGCCGGTGTTGAAGGTGTCGAAGGTGTTCGGCTTGGCCCAGGACTGCTCGCCCAGCATTGTCGAGGGATAGACTTGCTCGTCATCCAATGCTGTCTTGTGCAGGTTGGGCACTGTCGTTCCTCCCAGCAGTTGATAGCCGCAGACCGAGCGCTCCACCTTATGCTGGTACTCGAAGTCGCCCTTCAAAATCGCCCTCGGGCTTATCCTCCAGTCCGCCGATCCCGCGCCCATGGCGCGCCATCCGTTGGCGTCGTTCACGTAGCTCTCGATCTTTTCAGTGGCCAGATTCACGCGCGCGCCCACCTGCTTTTGCGCGCCGAAGAGCCGTCCCAGATCGACCGCGCCGTACGCCGTCCCGCGATGGTCGGTCGCCAGATCGACGGCCTCGATGGCCGCTGGCCTCTTCGTCACGTAGTCGATCAGCCCGCCGGCCGAGGCCACTCCGCTCTCTACGCCCGCGATACCCTTGAGAAACTCGACGCGCTCCTTGTTTTCCAGTGGCACATCCTGCTCGCCGGCAATCGTCATGCCGTTGATCTGGAGACCCGTGGCCAGGTCGATGGTAAAGCCGCGAATCTCATAGTCGCCGTAGTAGCCCACCGGCGCGTAGTCCTCGCCGATGGAAGCGTCGTTCTTCACCACGTCGGAGAGCAGGCGCGCGTTCTGGTCGGTCAGCAGCTCGCGGGTTACAACAGTTGCCGAAATCGGCGTCTCCTTCAGCGACGCGCCGTCCAGCGTGCCCACCGTGACCGCCTCGGGAAGATACCCCTCTGCCGTCTCGCCATGCACCACCACCGTCGTGGTCACGCGCGGAATCTTCTGCGCCTCCGCGGCGGGCTTGGACGCGGGAGCCGGTGTACTTGTGCCTGTAGTCGAGGGCGCGGGACTTTGCGCCATTGTGCCCAGAGGCGCAGCCAGGCTGCAAAGCAGCAATCTCGCTAGCCAGGCCGCGCGGCTCGACTCCCACGCTTTCCGCAAAGAGCGCAGAAAGGATGGGGCGCCAAGATCATTGTGTATCAGGACCGAATCAATAGGCGCGCGCGACGGAGATGCAACGAGGGCCGGAACGGCAGAAACGAAACTGCGCATGAACTCCCCTTGTTTGGAACTAAATGAAACAAGAGAACTCACGCTGCGATTCGAGGAAGAAGGCTGCCTGAATTGGAAAGCTTCCCACGCCGGTATTATCCGGATCGGGTTCGAGGGTATCTCTCAGCCCCACTCAAGTGGAGCACCCCTGTTTCAATAGCCTGATTGAAACACTCCCGGCCCGGTTCTTGCAAGCCTCCCAGTGCCCGGCCCTTCGGCGACAGCGGGGTTGACTATGGCCCCCTCTGGATTGAGGCAGTGGAGCTGCTTCCTGTTTAGGTACCGTGATTGCTATCACATACAGCAATATGGACCCTGCTAGTCTGAAAGGCGACCCTGTGGGTCTCAAAGGGCCTTATGCAATCATTTCCCGCAGCCGATCCAATTCCCTTGCCGGCGCCGATTTGGCTCTTGAAGCTGCTTCATATCGTCACGCTGGCGCTGCACTTTGTCGCTGTGGAGATGCTGCTCGGCGGACTGCTGTTGGCGGTTCTGCTCAGCCTCTTCCGCGGCTCGCCGGCCTCCATGGTCACGGCACGCGCGCTGGCCCGCCGGCTCACGGTGGTCATGACATTTGTCATCAACCTGGCTGTGCCGCCGCTGCTCTTTGCCCAGGTGCTCTATGGCCGCGCGCTCTACACCAGCAGTGTGCTGATCGGCCTCTACTGGATCTCGGTTATCGGTCTGGTGATGCTGACGTACTGGCTGCTCTACCGCTTCGCGGCGCGCCTTGAGGCGGGCAAATCGGCCTGGTGGGTCGGACTGTCCGCATGGCTAATCGCCGGCTCGATCGCCCGGCTGCTCTCGACCAATATGACGTTGATGCTGCGCCCCGAGGTGTGGCGCGGCATGTACTCCGCCTCGGCCATTGGCGCGTACCTTCCGCCGGCCGACCCCACCCTCACTCCGCGCTGGCTGCTCATGATGGCGGGCGGCCTATTTATCGGCGGCTTGTGGGTGGTCTATCTGTCGGGCCGCTCGACCTTTGCCCCAGACGAAAAGCGCTTCCTCGCCGGACTCGGCGGCAAGGTGGCCGCGCTCTTCGGCATCGTCTACCTGGCAGCCGGCCTCTGGGCAGCCAGTGTACAACCGGAAGCCGTCAAGGCTGGCCTGGCCGGCCACGCGGTTTATCCCTTCTACAAGTTCTTCGGCTTTGCCGCATACGGCTGGATCGCTCTTGTTGTGCTTGCGATCCTGGCCGCCGCCGCCGCCGGTTTTGGCAAAGTTTCGGCGCGCTGGATGAGCATCTCAGTCGTGCATCTGGCTGTGCTGATCGAGATCATGTTCACCGTCTACCGCGACGGCGTCCGCGACCTCACCCTGCTATCCAAGGGCTACAACGTCTGGGATCGCGCCGTCGAAACCAACTGGTGGGTCGTGGGCCTCTTCCTTGTGCTTTTTGTTGCCGGTCTCGGCGTCATCGGCTGGCTCATCTCCGTGGTGGCCCGGGCGAGGAAAGTGATGGAGGCCGCGGCCTAACCTCCGCGAAGAGATTGCTATGACCGAACAGACTCATCTCGAAACTGTCGCCGACGATCCCGGCGAAAAGAATACCCGCCGCGCCTTTCTGGCCGCTGCCGGAGCCGCAGGCCTGGCTTACACCGCCGCCATGGCCTACCCCATCTACCGTTACCTGGCATCGCCCGAGGAGATGGCGATGGAGGCCACGGCCGTCACCGAGGTCACACTCAAGGACGCGCAAAAACTTCCCGCGGGCTCGGTGCTGATGTTCAAGTTCGGCCGCTCGCCCGCTCTCTTGATCCACCATGAAGACGGCCGCTGGATCTCAATGACCGCGGTTTGTACGCATCTCGGCTGCACCGTGCAGTATGAGCCGCAGGCCGACCGCATCCACTGCGCCTGCCATGGCGGCGTCTACAACCCCTACACCGGCGCAAATGTCAGCGGCCCGCCGCCCAAGCCGCTCAAGCTCTTCAAAGTCGCCGTCAACGACACCGGCGTGGATGTCTCGCGCGCCTGATTCACTTTTCACTTATTCACTTGCTCACTGCTTTCGAGGATTCGCCGCATGACCACAAAAACCGCTGCAATCTATGACTGGATCGATGAGCGGCTTGGCGTAAGCGAGATGGTCGCCTTTGCGCGCCACAAGACCGTCCCCGTCCACTCCCAGTCCTTCTGGTACTACTGGGGCGGCATCTCGCTCTTCCTGTTTCTTGTCCAGTGCTTCACTGGCGTGCTCTTGCTGGTCTACTATCGCCCCGGCGCCGATGCCTTCGAGTCGGTTCGCCAGATCACCTTTGTGATGCACTTCGGCTGGCTCATCCGCTCGGCGCACGCCTGGAGCGCCAGCCTGATGATCTTCTCCATCCTGGTCCACATGTTCTCGGTCTACTTCATGAAGGCGTATCGCAAGCCACGTGAATTCGGGTGGCTCAGCGGCATGGCGTTACTGGGCATCGCCTCGGTCTTCGGCTTCTCCGGCTACCTGCTGCCCATGGACGAGTTGAGCTACTTCGCCACCAAAGTCGGCCTGCAGATTCCAGCGGCGATTCCCTTTGTCGGCGAGGCTATCGCCAACATGCTGCGCGGCGGCCCGGACGTGAGCGATTTCACCGTTCAGCGTTTCTTTGCACTGCATGTGGTGGTGCTGCCTGCCATCTTTCTGCCGCTGCTCGCATTCCATCTCTGGCTTGTCCAGCGCCACGGCAACGCCGCGCCGCCCTCCATTGAAGCCCTGCCGCCCTCCGAGCGCAAATCCATGCCCTTCCTGCCCAACTTCCTGCGCAAGGATCTGGCCATGTGGCTGATCTCGCTCAACATTCTGGCGCTACTGGCTTCGGTCTTTCCCTGGTCGCTCGGGAAACAATTTGACCCGCTCGCGCCCGCACCGATGGGCATTCATCCCGAGTGGTATTTCATGAGCCCCTTCGAGATGCTCAAGCTGCTGGGCAGCGTTCTTCCCGGCGAGGCTGGCGAGATCGCCGGCATTCTGCTCTTCACGCTCGGCATCGCGCTCTGGGTTCTGATTCCCTTCTACGACAGAGACAAGGAATCCGGACAGCGCGCCCGCGCCGCGCATTACTTCGGCCTGCTGGCGGTCTTCGCACTGCTGGCCACGACGGTCATTGGCTATTGGACGATTCGGTGAAGAAGTGAACGAGTGAAAAAGTGAATGAGTGAGTGAAGAAGTGAAGAAAGCGGAGCGCGAAGTGATTGTCGATAAGCCCAGGACGAGACCGGCCACACAGTCATTCCGAGACCTTCAGGTTTGGCAAAGGGCTATGGAATTGACAGTCTCCGTCTATCGGCTCACGCAGCGCTTTCCTCGCGAAGAAGCCTTCGGGCTCACGTCTCAGATGAGGCGTTCCGCAATCTCGATTCCAAGCAACATTGCGGAAGGCCACGGGCGCATGAACCCGCGCGAGTTCAAACACTTCCTTCTGATCGCGCGCGCCTCGAATTGCGAATTGCAAACGCAATTGGAACTCTCTGGCGTATTGGGGCTTGCGGATACTCAATTGCTCGACACAGCCCAAGGTATTTCACATGAAGTTGAGAAGATGCTCTTTGCGCTGATAGGCAATCTGAAGAACAACAGCAGTTGAGGAGAGGCCAGTGAAAAAAGTGAATGAGTGAAGAAGTGAAAAAGTAAAACTAGCGCCGCGCGTATGATAAGCCCATTTTTTACTGCTTTCTTCACTCTTTCACTTCTTCACTTTTTCACTCGTTCACTTTTTCACTCATTCACTGGAGTCAACAATGAACTATCCATTCTGGGACATTCCAATCCTCGGCTCGGGCTGGGTGATCGGCATCATCGCCATCTTCCATGTCATGATCTCGCAGTTCGCCGTGGGCGGCGGGCTCTATCTGCCGATGGCTGAACGCAAGGCCATGCGGATGCCGGAAGGCCCGCTCCGCACCGCGTGGCTCAATCAACTGGCCAGCCACTCCAAGTTTTTCCTGGTCCTCACCGCCGTCTTCGGCACCGTCAGCGGCGTGGGCATCTGGTTCGCCATCGGCCTCACGCAGCCCGAGGCCACCAGCACACTGATTCACAACTTCGTCTTCGGCTGGGCCATGGAGTGGGTCTTCTTTCTCGTCGAACTCACCACCATCGCCGTCTACTACTCCACCTGGGACCGCATAGACCCCAAGCTGCATCTCACCGTGGGCTGGGTCTATGCCGGCGCATCCGCGTGTACGCTCATCATCATCAACGGCATTCTCACGTTCATGCTCACTCCCGGAGACACCTGGCTGGCTGTCGCCGGCACTGGCCGCGAAGCCAGCAAATTCTGGTATGCCTTCTTCAATCCCACTTACTGGCCGAGCCTCTTGCTGCGCACCTGCGTCTGCTGCGCCCTGGCCGGCATCTGGGCGCTCATCACCGCCAGCCGCATTGACGGCGAAAAACAGCCGGAACTCAAGACCAGCATGGTCAAATGGAGCGTCAAGTGGCTGGTGCCTTCTTTCGTCGCCACGCCCTTCATCCTCATCTGGTACCTCTGGATGGTTCCCGCATCGCAGCAGGCCTTGCTCACGCTGGGCATCGACACCATCGGGTCAGGCACGTTCTCCGTCATCACCCGCATCGCGCTGCTGATCATCGTCACTTCGGCCACCATCGTCGGCGTCGCCTACTTCCTTGCCTACCGCAATCCGATCGACTTCAACCTCTCGCACGCCATGGCCGTCTTGCTGCTGGCGCTGATCGCCACCGCCTCCGGCGAGTACGCGCGCGAGATGCTGCGCAAGCCCTACGTCATCGGCCGCTGGATGTACTCAAACGGCGTCCGCGTGCCCTACGTCGCCCGCATCAACCAGGAAGGCTATCTGGCGCATACCAACTGGGTCTGGCAAGGCCCCCCCATGATGCTTGATGAGTTCGTGCCGCCAGGCTACACCGTCGAGAGCGATTTAAATCACAGTTACTCCCGCGGCGAAGCCATCTTCCGTGGCGAGTGCGGCTCCTGCCACACACTGGCCGGCTATCGGCCGCTGAAGACCCTGCTCGCCGGCCGCGACCGCGCCAACATCGGCAGCTTCATCGCCATGCTCCACGACCACAAGCCCGACTCGCCTTACACCCGCTTCATGCCGCCCATGGTGGGCACGAAACAAGACATCGACGACCTGGCCGGCTATCTCAACTACCAGGTCAACCCGCCTGTGCCTGCCGCACAGAAGCCTATACAGACTGTACAGAAATAGCGCCTTCGATCATTCCCGCATCGACCACAAGAGCTGGGCGCGCCATCCTTCCGCGCTTTTTTTGCGGAAGGGTGGGGAACTGCAAACCACAACCCCACAGCGTTCCAGATTCGTGCGATCCTGAATACGCCATGAAGATTCTCCTCGGCATCCTCGCCGTCGTCGCCGTCGCCGCCACCTTCTTTGCCGACTACAAATGGCGTCAATGGATGGCCGCCCGCCGGCGCGACCGCCAATAGCCTCGCAACTTTCCCGAGTTTGCCTGGCCGTACGCGCCGTCTAGGAGACTTTTGCGGAGCAAGCGGCGCCTGCCCCACTGCAGGTGGTTACAATAACTGAGAGGGAGCCGTCCAAGACTTATGCCGCGTTTTTTCGCTCTTGCCTATCGCTTTCCCGTTCTCAGCAAGCGAGCCATCCTCGCGCTCACGCTTGCCGCCGCCGCGCTGTTGTTTGCCCCCGGAGCCTGCGCCCAATTTGGCGCTCCGCCGCCCGGAACCCAGGTCCACGACACCTCCGCCCTCAAGCCGCCCGCCGGAGCCAGCGTGGCCATTGTCGAGTTTGAAGACTTGGAGTGCCCCGACTGCGCCCGTGCAAACCCGCTCCTCAAAGCAGCCGTGGCTACCTACAAGATTCCCTGGGTGCGCCACGATTTCCTCATTCCCGGTCACATCTGGAGCTCGCAAGCCGCCGTCAACGCCCGCTGGTTCGACGCTGCCAAAGGGAAGGCTCTCGGCGACGAGTACCGCGACGAGGTCTTCGCCAATCAGCCCTCCATCTACAACCTCGCTGCGCTGCGCCAATTCACTGAGAAGTTTGCCCAGAGCCACGGCATCTCGCTGCCCTTCGCCATCGACCCGCAGGGCAAGCTGGCCGCTGCGGTCCAGGCCGACAAGGATCTGGGCCTTCGCATCGGCATCGAGCACACCCCCACCATCTGGGTCGTGACCGCAAACTCCAAGGGCGCGCCCTTCATCGAGGTCGTTGACCGCAGCCAGCTCTACCAAATCATCGACCAGGCCAAGGTCGACACCGCCTCGGCCAAGCCCGCCGCCACGGCTCCCGTGAAGAAGGCAATCAAGAGGCCCGCAAGCAACTAACCTCGATCCAGCCTGAACAGCAAAACGGCGCATCCTGAGCAGGATGCGCCGTTTTCTGTTCCCTATTCCCTATTCCCTATTCCCTGTCTTTTTACGCCCAATAACTGCGGTCCAGCGTTCGGTACTGAATGGCCTCGGCCAGGTGGGAGACGGCCAGGCTCTCCGCGCCTTCCAGATCGGCAATCGTCCGGGCTACTTTGAGGATGCGGTCGTGGGCGCGCGCCGTAAGGCCCTGCTGCTGCATGGCGCGCTCTAGCAGGCGCTCGGCGTCGGCGCCCAGTTCGCAGTGAACGCGAATCTGGCGGGTGGTCATCTGCGCGTTGGAGTAAATTTTCTCGCCGAATTTGCGGAATCGCAGCCGCTGGCGCTCGCGGGCGGTCAGCACGCGTGTGCGAATCTCGGCCGAGCCTTCGGCCGCCGCGCCCCCGCGCAGCTCCTTGTATTGCACCGCCGGAACTTCGATGTGAATGTCGATGCGGTCGAGCAGCGGCCCGGAGATCTTGGCGATATAGCGCTGAATCACCGGCGGAGTGCATTGGCACTCGCGCGACTTGTCGTTGAAGAAGCCGCAGGGGCAGGGGTTCATGGCCGCGGCCAGCATGAAGCGAGCCGGAAAGCTGAGCGACATGGAGGCCCGCGCGATGGTGACCGTATGGTCTTCGAGGGGCTGGCGCAAGACTTCGAGCACGTTGCGGGGAAACTCCGGCAGCTCGTCCAAGAATAAAAGCCCGTTGTGAGCCAGCGAGACCTCGCCGGGGCGGGGCACGATGCCGCCACCGATCAGGCCGGCGTCGCTGATGGTGTGGTGCGGCGACCGGAAGGGCCGCTGCGTGACCAGGCCTGCCGCCGCGTCGAGTACGCCGGCGACAGAGTGAATCTTGGTGGTTTCGAGAGCCTCCTCGAAGGTGAGCGGCGCCAGAATCGAGGGCAGCCGCTTGGCCAGCATCGTCTTGCCCGAGCCGGGCGGGCCGATCATGAGAATGTTGTGGCTGCCGGCCGCGGCCACCTCGAGGGCGCGCTTGGCCGTCTGCTGGCCGCGCACGTCCTTGAAGTCCACGGAAAAATGTTGCAGCTCGCCCAAAAGCGCCTCAGTCGAGACGCGGTAGGGCTCGCGCTGAACGATGCCGACGAGCATCGTATTGAGCAGCTCCAGCACATCGAGCAGCGAACTGGCGGGATAGACGTTGACGCCCTCGACCACCGCGGCTTCGGCGGCGTTGGCGGCCGGCAAAATCAGGTTGGCGATGCCCTTTTCGCGGGCCATGATGGCCACCGGCAACATGCCCGGAACGGCGCGCACGCTGCCGTCCAGGCCCAGTTCGCCGACCAGCAGAAAGCGGCTCAGGTCGTTGGTGTGCAGCGCGCCGTAGGCGCCGAGGATGCCTACGGCGATGGGCAGATCGAAGCCCGAGCCTTCCTTCTTGAGGTCGGCGGGCGCAAGGTTGATGGTGATGTGCGTGGGCGGAATTAGGTAGCCGGAGTTCTTGATGGCGGCGCGAACGCGGTCGCGGCTCTCGCGCACCGCGGCGTCGGGAAGGCCGACGGTGTGGAAGACATCCTTTTCCGCGACTACGCCGCTATAGTCCACCTCGACATCGATGAGGTTGGCGTCGATGCCGTAGACCGCCGCGCTGTGGGCCTTGAATAGCATGGAGGAGGTTGCAGCGAGTGTAGCAGATGACAGGGAATAGGGAATAGGGAATCAGGGAATAGGGGCTGGCCGGGCACAGCGATCGGTGCTTCACAGGTTTACAGTTTTACAGTTTCTGTGGGCTGTGAAACGGTGAAGGGGAAGTGGTTTATTTTGAATTAGTTGGAGGTCGCTCCACCGATTCACTTTTTTACAGTTTATGTGTTTCTGTGAGAGGGGCTCTTGTAAGTAGTTGATTTTAGGATAGTTGGATTGGACTCCACAGTTTCACAGTCGAAAATGAGAAAAAAAGCGGGGCTGGAGGAGTTGGCGGGGTTTGCGGAGCTAGCGGAGTTGGCAGGGTTTATGTTACTCATGGCGTCCTCTCAGGGATCACGGGTCAGGGGTCAGTTAAGTTCCGTTCCGCTGACTACTTCCATTGTCCGCCA
>Ga0187847_10001035_pt1 | contig 26773 bp, 23 predicted proteins | sample June2016WEW_4_10_FD_132458 | JGI IMG/M metagenome (GOLD analysis project Ga0187847, IMG submission 132458) | Peatland microbial communities from SPRUCE experiment site at the Marcell Experimental Forest, Minnesota, USA - June2016WEW_4_10 | ecosystem: Environmental > Terrestrial > Soil >...
CGCAATCGTGAGCTGTCGCCGATCGACCCATGCAACCGGGCTCGGCTCCTGAATCTCCAATTGCATCCCGATCGCGAGCCCGGCGGTGCGCGCCAGCAGCGGTCGCAAATCCTTCAGGAATTGTCCCATCTCGAGCGCTTCCGGTTGCAGCGTATCCTGGCGCGCAAAGCTCAATAGTTTCGAGGTAATGTCGGCGCAGTCCTTTGCGGCGAGCCGAACTTGCCCCAACAAATCGCCCGCCGCGGTGTCGCTCGCGACCGCCTTGCGCCGCGTCAGCGAGCCGATTGCGAGCTGAATGATGCAGAGAAGATTGTTGAAGTCATGCGCAATGCCGCTGATCAAACGCCCGATCGTAGCCAGCCGCTCTTCGGCTGCCTCGCGCTCTTTTTCCACGAGCTTGCGCCGATGCCATGACCACATCCCGAGCACCAATGCGGCGATCACGAGGATCGCCGCCGCCAACACCAGATTCCTGATCAATATCTGCCGCGAGGCAGTCAGCTCTGCGGCCCGAGCCTCGGCTCGCATCCTCGCAAGCTCCTCACCGGTGAGAATCGAGTCGGTTACCACCTTGACCAAGGCCGCCTGATCGGCGCTGCGGGCTTTTCGTTCCTGTTCGAGCGCTTTCACGTACAGACTCATGTCCTCGAACGCACCAACAACGTCTCCAGTTCGCGCGCGCGCCTGCGCTCGCTGACTGTAAATCGCCGACGGCGTTCGACTCGGTAAATTAACGCCGTCATTTGCGAGCGCCTGGTCCCACAGGTCGATCGCCTCTTTGGTGTGTCCCTCGCCGAGTTTGATTTGCGCGAGAGCGGCGAGCACAAATTTGACCGCGACCGGATTTTTGACGGAATTACCCAAATCAGCCGCATCGTGGCAGATTGCCGACGCATCTTTCTGGTCCGGCATTTTGGCGGCGACCGTGCACAGACGCTGCAGCGTGAAGGATAGGGCAAAGCGATCGCCGACGGATTCCAACAGCGCCCGCGACTTCAGAAAGTCCTCCCGCGCAGCCGCGTAGGCTTCTTTGTTCAGCAATACGTCGCCTCGAAATAGATAGGCGTCTGACAACAGCGTCTGGTCGGACGAATGCGCATAAAACTCGACCGCCTCGTTGGCTAGCTTTAGCGCTTCGTCGTACAAGCCGTACTGCGAGTACAGGCGCGCGAGCAATTGACCGGCCGATAAGCGGATCTTGTCGCGACCCAAAGCGCCGGCGAGCCGATAAGCCCGCATGGCATCGACGGCGGCGTCGACCCTGCCGCCGACCAGGTAGCGCAGGTAGCCGCGGTCACCGAGCACGCACGCGAGATCCGGCGCGCCATCTGGAACGTCCGCCGCCGCCTTTTCATATTCGGCCGCCGCCTGTTCGATGTGCCCCTGCACTTCGAGAAGCATGATCCCGGTGAGCTGCAGCCGACGTCGCAGGGTGTCGCCGTCCGCCGCGGTGAGCGCATCCAATCCGCGGGCTGCCGCATCGCGCGCCGCGCCGATCTCTCCCGCATTTTGATTGGCGTCCATGAGCATCGCGTAGAGGTGAGCCCTGCTGACGCCGGCACCGGGCGCCGCTGCCGTCCCCGCCAGCGCCGCCCCAATGCGAGTGATCGCCATCTTTGGATCGCGTTCGATCTGATCGTCGAATGGAGCGTCCCCGCCCAGCAATTCTGAGAAACAGCTTGCGTGGACAGGCTCCGAGGCGCAGCAGATGAAGCAGAGAGCCGAAAGGAGCGCTACCGCGGCATGCGATTCAGTATTTTTCCGTGACCCCATGGTTGCTGTGTAGTGCGCGATGAGGGTGGCCGCTAGTTCCTATTTTTCAGTGCCGGCGCGAAGCGCACGGTGGCGCTCGAGGGTCATGCTAGCATTTCCGATATCAAAACACCGCCGCATTCGCTCCCCGAGCCCGAGCGCCAACTGCAACACCGCGGTCATTGTGTTGCCGCAATCGGTACCAGGCACCGTGAATGGCGCTTGTCGGAGGTTGGGGCGCCGGAAACAGGCGGCCGACCGTTAGGCCGTACCAAGTAGTCTGTTCAATCGCCGCGCCCGTGGCCAAGACCCGCGCATCGAATTCACGGATTCGTCATTTTCTTGGTCGCAAGCGTTGCGGCGGATCAGCGAGCGCGGCTGAACGTGTTTCGGCCGTTGCAGTGCTGTCCCGATTCTTTGCGGCAACCAATCGTTCGCAGTCCGTCATCTCACGGCACGCGCAATGAAAGCTCGCACGAAGGATCACCTTCATTCGTTCGATTCGCGCGATCAAGTGATCCAGTTCTGATGCCTTTCGCTCGGCCATCTCGCGCCAGCGCCGCGTTGAAGTCGTTGCAAGCGGAAATCCCTCAAAAAAGGTGCGCGTTTCGCGAACCGAGAAACCGGCTTCGCGCGCAAGAAGAATGATCCGAACGCGACCGACAACTTGTGGATCGTATTGCCGCCGCTTCGAAACACGAATCGGCGCTGCCACGAGGCCGATCTTTTCATAGTAGCGCAGCGCCGAGGTGCTAATACCCGCGGCGCGTGCAACCTCCCCAATCCGCAGATATGCCATGGGTTTTCTCCGATTGCCGTGCAAACCGATTGCGACGGTTTCGATGATCCCAGCAGGAGACGCGTACGATGAGCAAGCGAACGTGGTTATTCATCGGACTCGCGAGCCTTGCGATCCATGGCTGTGCGGGCGCGCCGACCTCAGGAGTGTCAATCTCACCGGCAATCACGGCGGCCCTGGCCGACTCTCGACGACCGATGGAACAGATGCAGCTGGATTCGACGAGACGTCCGGATGTCATCCTCGCATTCGCCGGCGTCAAGGCGGGAGACCGGGTTGCGGATTTCATGCCGGGCAATGGCTATTTCACCCGCATTCTCAGTGATGTCGTGGGCCCAAAGGGGTGGGTCTATGCCTTCATTCCGTCGGAGCAAATCGCCAACTGCCCGGCGCGCGAGATTGCCGGCACTCAGGCGATCGCAAAGGACCGAAGCTATGCCAACGTCGCGGTGCTCAGCGACTCGCTTGGCGCGTTTCGCATGCCGGAAATGCTCGACCTGATTTGGACTGCGCAAAACTACCATGACTTGCATGACGCCTTCCTGGGTCCTGCCAACGTCGCGGCGCTCAACAAAGCCTTCTTCGACGCGTTGAGACCCGGCGGGGCTTTCTTGGTCATCGATCACGTCGCTGAGCCGGGGTCCGGTCTGCGCGATACCGAGACGCTGCATCGGATCGATCCGATCCGCATGAAAGGCGAAATTGAAGCGGCGGGATTCATCTTCGAGGCGCAATGCAACGTGCTGAGAAATCCAGCCGACGATCACCAGCGCAGCGTGTTTGACCCCGTGATTCGAGGCCGAACCGACCAAGTCGTGTATCGATTCCGAAAGCCGATCTGACGTGCTTCAGCTGGTGGGTTAGACGGCTGCAACACGAGCATCGGGAGCCGGGTTATTCCCGCTGCACCGTGATTGTGTGCGTGCAGCAATTCACGCTCCGGAGAGCCAAATTGAGACCCGCCGACCGCTCGCATTGGCGGCGTCCCACTCAAGAAACGGATTTCGATGTCGATTTCTTATTTGATTGCCGCTCGGCGGCCGCGGCTGGCCGCCGATCCCTCGCCCTGAGTTGAGAGCCCTGATGACGATCCAATCCACCTCAACCGTCCGTCTGGCAGATACCGCGGCGACGCGTGTACGCGGTTGGTCGGTCGCCGTCACGGTGCTGCTGTTGATCTGCGCGCATCGGGCGCACGGCAATCAATGCTATGCGGCCGCGACCCAGGGTACTGCCCCGTCCACCTACCAGGCCTATTGCTGGCTGGACTTTACCGGCTACTCCGACACGCAAGCGCAAACCGCCGCGGGGCAAGCCTTTACCTTTGCCTTATCGGACGGCACGACACTGAGCTTGTCGCTGCACGTCAGTACGAACGCCTCCAATCCGGCGCTCTCGGCGAGCGCGGTGCCCACGTGGAGCGGGGCCGCGTTCGGTAACAGCGCCTTCTTAGGTATTTCCGGCAAGCCCGTGTTGTATGAGGTGCAATCGGGCTCCACAGTCCAAATCACCTTGAGCAAAATTACGCTGACGCCGCCGAGCGGCGTGACGGCGATCGGTGCCTACGGCTTTGTCGCCGCCGATGGAGAGTCGACCAACGGCGGCGAAACCTTGAGCTTCACGACCAATGGCGCCGCTTGGACCGAAATGGCGCAGATTCCGAACGGCTCCGCGTATCCGAGCTTGAGTGGGGTCGGAACGACCACGGTGACCGAGACGGGTATTGCCGGAACGGTCGGAAGCTATGCGTTCCAAACCCTGAATAACCCCACGCAAGTATCCTCGGTACTCGTGGGCGCCGGCCTGCAGGGCGCCATCTTCGGCGTCCGGTATGGATCGATGGTGGTCAACACGCAGCTCACGACGACCCGCGCCAATGCGAGCGATCAATTCACCTACGGCGTTCAGTCCACCGGCGGTACGGTCATTGCGACCGGCACTTCCACCGGCACCGGCTTGGGTCCGTTTACCGCAGCGAGTGCACCAACCATCGCCGGCAGCTACGCGTTCGTCGTGAGCGAATCGATGGCGGCCGGCAGCGTGAGCCCGTTCAACTATTACGTGCCGTCCTTGACCTGCACCAACGCCGCCGGCGGATCGACGACGGTCATGCCCACGAATGCCGCCGTGTCGAGTTACACGTTTCCCGGTCTGCAATATCAGGACGCCGTGAGCTGCATCTTCAGCAATTCGGTATCGCCGCTCTATGTCCCCAATCATTTTGCCGTGAGCACGCCGGGCACCGCCGTCAATTGCCAGGCTGCAGCGGTGACGATTACGGCGCACACCGCGGCGCACGCGGCGCTTGGCATCACCTCGAGCATCTCAATCACCACCAGTACCGGGCACGGGGATTGGACCTTGACCACCGGTAACGGCACGTTCGTTGCGGGAAGCTCCAATAGCGGCATCGCGAGCTACACGTATGCCGCGTCGGACGCCGGCGTAGCCGTGTTTGCGCTTCGCGATACCTATGCGGAGGCCGTCACGATCAACGTGACCGATGGAACCGTGACGGCTAAAGCCGGCACCGCGCTCGCCTCCGAGGACAGCCCGCTCACTTTTGTGGCATCCGGCTTTCGCGTGACGAACGGCGGCAATGTCGCGACCACCATCGGCACTCAGCAGGCCGGCGTGAGCTCGAGCGTGAGTCTCGCACTGCAAGCCATTCGCACCGATACCTTGACCGGCGCCTGCACCAGCGCGTTCGCGAGCGGGTCCACGGTCAACGTGAGCCTCGCCTATCAGTGCAATAATCCGCTCAGCTGCATCGGCGGCCAGATCTTTTCTTTGACGAACAACGGCACCACGACGAGCCTTGCATCGAACGCGAACGCCGGCATCACGAACTATACGACCGTGCCGCTCAAGTTCAGCACGCCCAATGCCGAAGCGCCCTTCAGCCTCAATTACAGCGACGCCGGTCAGATCACGCTTGCGGCAAAATACACGATCCCGCTGCAAAACGGCGCGGCATCCGGCAACACCATGATCGGCGCCGCCCAGTTCGTGGTACAGCCCTATAACCTCACGCTGTCGAACATCAAGACCTCTGCAAGCGGCAGCGCCAATCCGGCGGCGAGCACAGCGACCGGCCCGGTGTTCCTCGGCGCAGGACAGCCCTTTACCGCCAGCGTCACCGCGACTAACTACTTCGGCAACGCGACCCCAAACTTCGGCCAAGAGACCTCGCCCGCCGCAGTCACGCTCGGCCCCAATCTCGTGCTGCCGGCGGCCGGCCATGACCCGACGGTGAGCGGCGGCTTCGGCACCTACTCGGGCGGCAGCGCGACCGGCACCGCCTTCTCCTGGCCGGAAGTCGGCATCATCACGCTCACGCCGAACGTCGCGAACTATCTCGGCAGCGGCATCATTTACGGCACGACGTCGGGTGACATCGGTCGCTTTGTCCCGAACAAGTTCACAACCGCGGTCAATACTCCCGTGTTCGGCACCGCATGCATCACCGGTGCCTTCACCTATGTCGGCCAGTCATTTATCTATGCCGTTGCGCCGGTCATCACCGCCACCGCGGTCGCGCTAGGCGGCACGACCACCCAGAACTACACGGGTGCGCTCATGCGCCTGTCAAACAGTTCCCTGACGGGGCGCAGCTATACGCCGACGCCGGCGAGCCCCGCACTCAACCTGACCGGCCTGCCGGCCACCGCAGTCGACCCGATAATCGTCGACCTCGGCGCCGGCCAGGTCTCGCTCAGCTTCAGCACCGGCAGCGGTTTGTCCTTCATTCGCGGAAGTCCCATCGCACCGTTCGGCGCGAACATCACGCTCGCCGAAAATGTCATCGATCTCGATGGGGTCAGCGCCACGAATCCCGTCACCTTCGGCGCCACCGGCGGCATCGCGTTCAGCACCGGCGCCAACCAATACTACGGCCGTCTCACACTGCGCAGCGCCTTGGGCTCCGAGCTGCTCGACCTGCCCATGACGCTCAAGACCGAGTACTACGCCGGCGCCTCCGCGGGATTCACCACCAACGCCGCCGACAGCTGCACCGCCGCGCCGCCGATTGCCTTCAGTGCCTACCAGCAAAATCTCGCCGCCGGTGAGACCTGCGTGCGCGACAACGGCTCTCCGGGATTGTCCGGTGTTGGCTGCAGTACCGCCGCGAGTTCGCGCTACGGCGCGGCGTCGGCAGGCATTTTCAATCTCATCCTCGGCGCACCGGGTAGCGGCCATAACGGCGCGCTGACCGTCACTGCCACCGCCCCGCTTTATCTGCAGTACCTGTGGTCACAAAGTGTGGGCTCGATTTCCAACCCCGCCGCGCTTGCGACCTTCGGCGTCTTCCCGGGTCCCGCCGCCCGCATCTATCAGCGCGAGGTTTATTGACGGGCAGTCGACGCGCGATTACCCGAGCGCGAGCGTTACAACGATTGCTTCGCCGGATTCCATCCATGCGCCATGGTGGTAGGTGCCTCCAATCAGACGGGTCCGGTAGCCGATCAGGTCGAGTTCAAAAACGTCCGCTGCAGCAGGGCTTGAATCCGCGGCTTCGCCATCCCAGCGGACCCGGAGTTCCAAGGACTCTGCATCGGCGCCGAGCTCCATGAAGATTGACGAGCCGCGGCGGCGCCGGGCAGCGTAGTGCAATGCGCTGCGCGCGATCAGGTAAAGCTGATCGGCGATGATTGGTTCGAGATCATCGCAGCGAGCACAGGCCTGGTACTGGACGGGCGCAGCGAAGCGCGCCTCGGCCTCCTGTACAAGTGCGCGCAATGCGGAGTCGAGGGATCCCCGCACGACCGTCGTTGGCGACAACACGGCCGCGACCTCCCTTGCGGTCTGAACTGCGCCGGTCAGATGACGCTGAGTCTCCTGCAGCATGGCGGCGGTCGCGGCATCCTGCGATGGCAGTCGACTCGTCAAGCTGCCCAGTGACATCGACAGGCCCGCGAGCTCCTGCGCCAAGCCTTCGTGCAGACGACCGCTGATTTGCAATGATTCCCGAGCAGCGACGCTCGCGAGCTCCCGTTCGATGCGGCGCTGGTTTGAGATGTCCCGGCAGACGCAGATCAGCGCCTCCCGATCGGCAAGCGTGAGTCGCGAGCGCGTCACGGACACCAGGCAGTGGCTACCGTCCCCGCGGTGTAAAGTGGTTTCTATTCGGGATGCCCCGCCACAGGAAATGAGCGTTCCGGTCGATTGCAGCTCGGTCGCAACGCCGTTCAGCAATTCGAGTGACAACCGCGACTCGCCATCAGGGCTGTAACCGAGCAGCCCCCACATCGCATCGTTTGCGAAGCTCACACGATCGCCGCCCTCAATGATGATGACACCTTCGTTCATCGTTTCGAGCACGCGCGCCTGCAGCGTCAGCCGGTTCTCGAGAAGTTGTCGCACGGTCACATCCGTGCACCGGACCGTAATTCCGATGAGCTCGCCGGCCGAGAGCACCGGCGTCGCGCGAATCTCGAAGTGACTCGGCTCTTCGCGTCCGGCGGGCCAGCCCGCCTGCAAGTCCCCCGAGCGTGTCTCGCGAATCACGTCCTCGATGAATGACCGAAATTGCGCCCGCGCTGGCTCGGGGACTCCGATCTCTGCCGAAGTGCCGACGGTAATGCTGGCGGCTCCCGGAAAGCAGCGGTTGGCGAACAGCATTCTTCCACCCGGGTCGAGCAGCATGACCGTGTCCGGAAGATTCTTGGTCAGCGTGTCGAGAGTCGCCGCATAACGAGCGAGTGCGCGCCGATGACGCTGGCCGAGATAGAGAAGGTAGGCGAGCAGGCAGCATCCCAAAAAACCGGTGACGGCAAGACTGATAATCAAGCGACGCACCACGCGCTGACTGTCGAGTTGCTGCCGCTGCGCGCTGTTCTCGCTCGCGAGATCTCGATTGGCGGTCTCGAGCATCCTTGTTTCGGCGATACCGTTGAGAATCGCCATGCTCCTGCCGCGTTCCGCGACGGCCGCGCGCTCGGTGCTCGAGATTGAATGCTCCAGATCCTCAGCCGCCTCCCGATACCGCCCCAGTCCACGCAGAGCGCGTGCGCGATCGCGGTACAACGGGCCGAGATACCGCAGCGGCTCGAGTTCGAGGCGCTCGTTCAATATCGTGTTGAATCCCTCCAGCGCGGCCTTGTATTGTGACCGCTGCAGAGCGATCCGGGATTGGTACATCAGCGCATCAGTTGCAAGATCGAGGCGACCCAAATCCTCAAATGTCTTGACGCCCGATCGGCAAATCGAGTCGGCTTCGTCGAGCCGGTTAGCACCAATCAAGGCACCGCACATTGGCAAGGTCGTGAACGCTGCATCGAGTCGATCGCCGAGACTGATCGCCACCTCGCGGGCCTGCGGCAACACGGCAAGCGCAGCGTCCCAGCGACCGCCATCGAGATCGATCTGGCCCGTGGTGAAATCCACCAGCCAAAGCAGTCGTCGATAGCCCCGCGCTCGTGCCTGCTCCCCGGCCTCGTTGGCCATCAGCTCAGCGTCCTGCAGCAGGCCGCCACGACGATAGATCGTCGCGAGGCGCAATGCTGCATACATGCTTGCGTCGGGATATTGATGCGCTTGTGCCTCTTGATAGGCGGCGATCGCATCAGCGACGGCGAGATCGGGGCGGTCAAGCTCCGCATTGACGTCGCCGCGGGTCAGCCGCAGACAGATTTGCGGCAGTGAGCCGGCAGTTGTTTCGGCAAATAACTGATCCGCCTCTTCGCGAACGCGCTCAAATTCCTCGCGCCGGGTCGCTATTGCGGCTGCAGCGCCCACCACGCCCATCCTCAGCTCGAGCGTCCGCTGATCGGCGGGCAGCTGTTTCAATAACTCGCGTACCGTTGTCAGTGATTCACTTGCATCGCGCGCACGACCCTCGCCGCTGCGAACCTTGGCGATGACCAAGTAGAGTCCTGCGCGAACCGCGAGCGAATGATCCGCGTCGGCCTTCGATAGCTCGGCCGTTGCGGTTGCCTCTGCCTGCTCGGGGTTGCTATCGATCAACGCATCGGCGCGTGCCACGATCGGATTGGACGGTGACTGACAGCTTGCTTGCGCCGGCGTGCTCCATCCCACGAGCGCGCTCGCAATCGCCGAGGCGGCGACGAGTGTCCGGGGTCGTGGGGTTCGAGAGGCGCTTCGGCCGCTGCGTATCATCGGCGTTGTCGAGCACATCGGTAGGTAACGCGCTCGTGTGTTACTGCCTGCGAGGTGGTTGCTAGGTTCTGTCGGGGTATTTGCAGGATCATCATTTTCTTCTTGAGCCATTCACATGAACCGGCCCCGAATCGAGCTCGGTTGTTCGCGCAGTAAGCGCAGCGAGCACGGTTTCAGTCTAGTTGTTGAGCAACCGGTCTAGTCATTGCCCACCGCATTCAACCGGTCACGAACAATGGGCACCTTTGGAATATTATTGCGCCGCAACACGGCCGTTCCCTAGCCTGTGTAGTGTACAACGCGGCCATTGCCGGGCCGAAGACAGATACTTGACTATTATATTTCTACATGGCTATATAGCTGCATGGCAATACACAGTAGAAATGCGAACCGGCTGAGCAGCCGCTTTCAAGCCCTGAGTGACCCAACGCGGCGCGCGATTTTGGCGCGTCTCGTATCGGGCGAGGCGACGGTCTCAGAACTCATGGCGCCGTTCGAACTCAGTCAACCGACGATCTCGAAACATCTCAAGGTTCTCGAAGACGCCGGACTCATCGAAGGTGGGCGCGATGCGCAGCGCCGCCCTCGCCGGCTCGCGCCGCTCGCGATGAAAGACATCGCCGATTGGATCGAGCCGTTCCGACAACAGTGGGACAGCAGGTTCAAGAATCTGGATGCCCATCTCGCCAATGTCAAAAGACAGGAGCAGTGATATGCCCGCCCAATCAACGACCGGAGCCGAGACCGGCCTCGAAATTGATCGTAGAACGCATACGATCAGGCTGACGCGCATTTTCGACGCCTCGCGGGCTCAAATCTTCGACGCATGGACGAGACCTGAGCAGGTGAGTTGCTGGTGGGATGCCGCGAGCGCGCCGCTGACCGCGTGCGAGATCGACCTACGCCCGGGTGGCGCCTTCAGATTTGTCACCAAGAGCCGCCCCGACATGCCATTCGCCGGGGTCTATCGAGAGATCGCGCCGCCCGATCGTCTGGTATTCGAGGCGATGGGTTCCACCGGCCGGGTCTTGTTGCGAAATGTTGCCGGCAAGACTCACATGGTGGTCGAAATCGAATGCCACTCCGCGCAGCAGTTGGACCAATTTCTCACCATGGGCGTCGATGTCGGCACGGCGCAAACCCTCGAGAATCTCGTCGCCTATGCGCGGAGTCGATTCATCGCAGCCTCTTGAGCGCGAGTTCGGCTGAACTTCAACGACTCCATATCGCGTAATCCCATCTCGCGTGCGGTCAGCGATGGTTGACATGCATCTATTACTTGCCTATAGGGATCCATGCCCGGACGCCTCGATGACACCGACGTGCTTTTCAACGCGCTGGCCGATCCAAGCCGGCGCAGGCTCCTGGACCTGCTGTATGCGCATGACGGCCGCACACTGAATGAGTTGTGCGGACACCTGGACATGACGCGGCAGGGGGTGACACAGCACCTGGATTTGCTCGAGGCGGCGAACCTCGTCGCCGCGGCGCTTGGTTATCCGCTGGCAGAACCAGTTCAGGCCCGAGCTCAAGGCCGAAGGCGACTCACTCTGCACGATGGAGCTCGAGCCGGTTGGATCGGCGGTCAAACTCTCCATCACCCAAACGATCGAGCGCGAACCTTCGAAGTTGATCGAGGCGGTGTCGGGAGGCTGGCCGAAGATTCTCTCGAATCTGAAGTCCCTGCTGGAGACCGGTTCCATTGTTTTGCCGGATCCAAACCCGGCGGGCAATCAGCGCTAGTTGCCCGCGACCGACGACTCTGCGTCAAATTTGGAGTTTGACATGAAGACGACCGGAATGATTGTGGGGACGTTGGTGTCACTGATGGCCTGCGTAGGCACGCGCGCGCAATCGCCCGCTTCGCCCACCGCGGCCGTGACCATCGTGCTCGTTCACGGGGCACTCAGCGATGGCTCGAGCTGGCGCGGCGTTTATGACGTGCTGACCCGGGACGGTTTTCGCGTCAGAATCGTGCAGCAGCCGCTGACCGGGCTCGACGAGGACGTCGCCGCGACCAGGCGCACGCTCGACGAGCTCGACGGCCCCGTCGTCCTCGTCGGCCACAGCTACGGCGGCTCGATCATCACCGTTGCCGGTAGCGACCCCAAGGTGAAGGCACTCGTCTATGTGGCCGCGCTCCAACCCGATGTCGGCGAGACCAGCGCCGAGGTGGCTGCCCCAATGAAGCCGGCGAGTGACGATTTGGAAACGACCAAGGATGGCTTCGTCTTCGTCGATCCGGCGAAGTTTGCCGCCGACGTCGGCGCGGATCTGCCCAAGGCGACGGCCGAGTTCATGGCACATTCGCAAATGCCCATTCTCGGCGCCGCCTTCAGCACCAAGCTGTCCGTCGCAGCCTGGCGCGATAAACCGAGCTACGCGATCCTCGCCACCGAGGACCGCGAGCTGGACCCAGTGATTGCGCGGCGAATGGCCAAGCGCGCCGGATCGAAGCTGACTGTCCTCAAGGGGAGCCACCTCATCTACATTTCCCAACCCCGCGCGGTCGCGCGGGTCATCGAGACGGCGGTGCGCGCCAATGCCCAGGCACGCTGACCCGCAATCGCTAGGGGCTCCGTGCCAAAATGAGTATACGACCGGGCGCTCAATATTTGACGCTGCACCCATATGGCCGCGTCACGGGATGGGCGACCGCCTGCCCCTCGACGACCGCGAGCATGGCCTCCTTCAAATACGGCTCGGCGCTGCGGATATCGCTCGCCTCAGCGCTCGCGATGCTGTCGATGCCGCCCATGTACTGCAGCGTGCCGTGCTGGTCGACGACGAACATATGCGGCGTCGTCTTGGCATGATATAGCCGACCGACGGTCCCCGTCGGGTCCAGCAGAACTGCAGTGGGTTTGGCGCCGCGCGACCGCGTGATTTCATCGGCACCAGGACCGGTCACGTACCCCTGTTTGCCGGGAGCCGAGGAGATGACGCTGAGCCAGACCACGTCATTTTTTTGCGCAAGTGCTTGAAGGTCTTGCATGTTGCCGCTGGCGTAGTGCTTGCGCGTATAGGGACAGTCCGCATTGGTCCATTCGAGCACCACCACTTTGCCGAGAAAATCGCTGATGTGGCGCGAGTGCCCCTGGCTGTCGACGGCCGTGAAGTCCGGCGCTGACTGCCCAATTTGCGGGGCGTCGGCCAAGGCTGCGCAGCAAAAAAGAGTCGTCATTGTGACAGCGGCGAAACGGCGCATAAAACACCCTGCTGTGATTCTGGGCTGGTGCTCGCTTAGTACCGCAAACGGCTGCGGCGTTCAACTTGGCCGTTGCGCCGAGTGACCGACCGCTTAGATATCCGCACGGTGGTACGGGAACGAAGTCCGCGTGAGCCATCACGGCTGCTGCGCTTGATTACTAGCTGCGTTTGACGGCCGCGCGCGCGTCGAATCACATCAAATTCGACGCGCTGATGCAAAGCGCCTTAATTTCTGAGCGTCGGTCAGGTCTTTCTCGACGTCACCGAATTTCCCTTGAACCTTGCCTAGATTTTTCTGAATCTTTCCCTTGGCTTCCAACGTTTTGTCGCCCGTGATCTTGCCGGCGGCTTCCTTAATGGATCCCTTCGTCTCTTCGACGCGGCCCTTCACTTGATCTTTGTTCATGCTCATGAGGATTTCCTTTTGACAATTACCGACAAGCGGCCGGCACGCCCCGCATCAAAAAGGGCGGGCATTTCCATGCGCGCCAACTTAGAGCTGCGGGCCATTGCGGTCTGTACGTTGCCTAACGTGGTTGCATAAGACCGCTCTCAGGCACACCGTTCAGGTTGCAAGCGGCGGATCGAGAACCTCAAGCGTTACGGACGCAAGCGCACAGACTGCCGGCGCACAGGTGCATATCGTCGCCGCGTTCAGTGCTCATCGCCTGACCATTTTGGCAACGCCCGCGCACCAAATCGACCAATGCGGAATGCGATCATGAATCCACAACTCGATCAGCTATGTGTCAATACCATCCGCTTCCTGGCAGTCGATATGGTGCAAAAGGCGGACAGCGGCCATCCCGGCCTGCCGCTCGGTGCGGCTCCAATGGCTTACGTGTTGTGGACGCGCTTTCTCAAACATAACCCGCGCAATCCCGATTGGGCCGATCGAGACCGCTTCGTACTGTCGGCTGGGCACGGTTCGGCGCTGCTCTATAGTCTCTTGCATCTGACCGGCTATGCACTCTCTCTGGATGACATTCGGCAATTCCGCCAGTGGGGCAGCAAGACTCCCGGGCACCCCGAACGCGGGCACACGCCGGGCGTCGAAGTAACGACCGGGCCGCTGGGACAGGGCCTCTGCAATGCGGTCGGCATGGCGATTGCCGAGGCGCAACTCGCCGCGCGTTACAACCGCGCCGGGCATGCGCTGATCGATCATCACACCTACGCCATTGTCAGCGACGGCGATCTCATGGAAGGCGTGGGCGCAGAAGCGGCATCGCTCGCGGGGCACCTCGGGCTCGGCAAACTGATCTGTCTATACGATGACAATCACGTCACGCTATCCGCCGGTACCGATGTCGCGTTCACCGAAGATCGCGCGGCGCATTTTGACGCCTGCGGGTGGCACACGCTACGGGTCCAGGATGGCAATGATCTCGGCGCGATCGAAGTCGCAATGACTCGAGCGCGCGCTGAAGAAACGCAACCGTCCCTGATCCTGATTCGCACGCACATCGGCTACGGCTCGCCCGAGCAAGACAGTTATAAAGCGCACGGCTCGCCATTGGGAGTCGATGACGTACGCAAGACCAAGGAACGACTGCAATGGCCGACCGACCCGCCATTTCTCATTCCGGATTCAGCGCTTGCGCACTTTCGAGAAGCCATTAGTCGCGGCGAGAGCAGCGAAACCGCATGGAACGGCCGCCTCGGCGCCTACCTCGATGCATTTCCCGCACTGGCCGCCGAATTTCAGGGCAGCCTTCGCGGCGAGCTGCCCGCGCGGTGGGATCAGGATATTCCCGTGTTTCCACCGGACTCAAAAGGAATCGCCACGCGCGAATCCTCGGGCAAGATCATGAATGCAATCGCGCCGCATCTACCGGCATTGACCGGTGGTTCGGCCGATCTCGATCCGTCGACGAAGACTGCGCTAAAGGGTTTCGGCGACTTCAATCCGCCGGCCAAGAAAGAGCAGGATACCCAAGGCTCCGACGCAGCGGGCTGGAGCTATGCCGGGCGCAATCTTCATTTCGGTGTGCGCGAGCACGCGATGGGCGCGATCGCCAACGGTCTCGCGGCGCACGGCGGCATCATTCCGTTCGGCTCGACATTCTTGATTTTCTCCGATTATATGCGCCCGGCAATCCGTCTCGCGGCGCTGTCGCGCCTGCACGTGATCCACGTCTTTACCCATGACAGCATCGCGGTCGGCGAGGATGGCCCCACGCATCAGCCCATCGAGCAATTGGCTAGCCTTCGTGCGATCCCGAACCTGACCCTACTGCGCCCTGGTGATGCCAACGAAACCGCCGTTGCGTGGCAGATCGCGCTAACGACCAAGAGCCGCCCGGTACTGCTGGTCTTGACTCGCCAAGCAGTGGCGACCTTGGACCGCGGCCGCTATGCGTCCGCAGAGGGCGTGCGTCAAGGGGCTTATGTGCTCAGCGACGCAACCAACGCACGGCCGCAATTGATCTTGATTGCGAGCGGCTCCGAGCTTGGCTTGATCGTCGCAGCCGCGGAACGTCTACAGAGCGAGGGCGTCGCGGTGCGCTGCGTTTCGATGCCAAGCTGGGATCTGTTCGATGCGTTGCCGCAGACCGCTCGCGACGCGGTACTGCCGCCGTCGGTGCGCGCCCGCCTCGCGGTCGAGGCGGGCTCCCCGCAGGGATGGCATCGCTATGTCGGGGATTCGGGTGAGGTGCTTGGCATCGACCGATTCGGCGCATCTGCGCCTGGCGAGACCGTGCTGCGAGAGTATGGATTCAGCGTCGAGAACGTGCATGCGCGCGCAAAGGCGCTGCTAACCCGGTGTTCTGGTGGTCCGCGGTGATTGTCACGGCATCGAGACCGCGAGATTCCATGCAGTGGCGGCAATATGTACGGCAGCGCATAGAGCCGGTCGGCGTTCGGCCTTAGATTCTCGTCACACGGCGTGAAGCGTCTCTTGAGGAGCAGTCCAATCATGGAATCCATTACTGAAGCACTCGAGCTGCTGAAACGCCAGGCGATACTCGAGCACCGAATGCGCCAGGCAGGCGGGATTCGCGTCATCGAAGAGCGCGAACTTTACGCGGTGCGCGAGCGCGTGCAGCATTATCCGCAAGCAGTGGCGGCGATTCTCGCAATGGCCTCCGATCTGCATCGACCCGTGGATACGCTATCCACCGCGGACCTGCGTAATTTGTCGTAGCTTCCAAGCCGCCACGATCCGTAAGAGTTGCGAAATGAGCTACGGCTCGCTTCGGTGTGATTATCGGTGCCTATGAGTACATTCGGTGATGTCAGCGGGCACTGACGAGTGACACAGCCAATTGCCGGCTGATCAATTTTGGCTTTAGGCACACGATTCAGTTCTGCCCACCTAGCAGTGAGGACATTCTATGAGTTCTGAACGCCCCGAGGAGTTCTCCCAGCCGTCGGCAAGCAGCGGCCCACAAACGGCCGGCGACCATCGTGGATCCGCCGACGATTCTGCGCATCAAGAAACCACCGTCCTGGTGCGCGGTGAGACCATCCGAGATCAGGATAAGTCTCCGCGCAAGGAGGTTTCGGAGGCCAAAGTCAAAATGCAGAATCGTCTTCCGGCCCTCGATGACGATGCCGACGTCGGGGTTACGAAAGAGCAGATCGTGATCAGAGACGGCAAAGCGGACCTCGCATTTAACGGAAAGCTGCTCGCCTCCGCAGCGCCATCATCAGCACCCAAGGGGCAGTGGCAGGAATACCGGATTTATGAGACGCATGGCGGGCTGCACGTGTTTTCAAAGGTGACCCGGAGCGTGTTCATGGGAGACCAAGATACTCACGTCGCAGAAGTGTTTGACCCTTCTCCCTCTTCGGTGCCGTCACAGCTGCTGCGAAGCGCGCGCGATCTCGCCCGCTCGCGGCCGATGACATGGATGGATGCAGCCGCCGCGTTTTTTGGATACGACCCACTGGCCAAGGCTCTCTATCGAAAAGTCAGCGGCCAATTCGAGGAGCGCATCAGTTAGTAAGCCTGGACCCAGGCGGGGCTGGGCTATTGACGAAGTGCATCCATGTCGGCGTGCATGCGCCTTTTAAATTAGATCGATAGCAGGCGTTCAAAAAAGGAGCGGTAGCGTTGAAACGCCAATCGCCGATTCTCGGTCGATGACTTTTCGGTCTGGTCCGTCGGACTTTCGAGCTCTGCGCGTTGCTTGGAGAACGACTCCGACAGACTCTTGATGACCTGGGCGACGAGGTCATCGCCCGCGCGGACGGCTTGCTCAGGGTCATCGACAAAACCTCTTTGAATGACATCCCATCGCGAGCGAAAATCGGTCGTCGCGTGTTGCGTAAATAGCGGAGCGAGAGTTTTCTCATGCGTCGTCTTAACGACTCCGTCGGTGTTTACGGTCATCACCGGTCGATCAGCTCCGTGCGCCAGTGACGGTTGGACGGTCGCGGTAGCCGACAGATCCGCAGCGCTCAAATCTCGCGAGTCGCCATTCATTGGAGTATTCATGATTGTTCCTGTCCTTAAGATAATCCGAGGTCCGCAAGTAGAATCTAAGGCTGGTCCGATCTTCGGCTTCCGTCTGTGCGCTGCCGCGCAGCCGCCAAGATCGCAGCGCCGCCTGAGTCCGTCGCGCCTGCAACTTTGGTACAGTCTCGGCGACATCGTCCCGTTATCCAGGCAGTGGTCATCGGAGACCCAGGGGGAAGCGTTGTGACAAAGCCGTGTCTCCTGTGCGGCGCTCTGTGGCTCTTGCTGGCTGGAATCTCATCAGCTGCGCAGACGCACCGTTACGGACCTGAGCTCGAGGGCTTCGCCTATCCCTACCCGATCCGGCGATACCACTTCACGTCGCAACAGGTACAGCTGCAGATGGCCTATATGGACGTGCCCGGTACCGGCACCGCAAACGGTCGCATCGTTGTGTTACTGCACGGCAAGAATTTCTGCGGCGCCACCTGGCGGGACACGATCGCTGTGTTGAGCGATGCAGGATATCGAGTGATCGTGCCGGATCAGATCGGCTTTTGCGCATCCAGCAAGCCGGCTCATTATCAGTACACGTTCCAGCAACTGGCAGCCAATACGCGAGCGCTGCTGTCCCATCTCGGAATCAGCCGCGCAACGATCGTCGGCCACTCCACCGGCGGCATGCTCGCGGCGCGCTATGCGCTGATGTTTCCGCAGGAGGTGCAACAGCTCGTATTGGTGAATCCCATCGGGCTCGAGGATTGGAAAGCGCTCGGCGTGCCAACTCGCACCGTGGATCAGTGGTTTGCCCGCGAATTGAAGCTGTCGGCAGACGGCGTGCGCCAATACGAAAAGTCGACTTACTACGTCAATTGCTGGAAGCCCGGGTACGAACGCTGGGTCGACATGCTTGCCGGCCTCAATCGAGGCGCGGGCCACCGGCTCGTGGCGTGGAACTCCGCGCTGATCTACGACATGATCTTCACGCAGCCCGTCGTATACGAATTACCGTTGTTGCAAGTGGATACCGTATTGATGATCGGTGACGCCGATACCACCGCCATCGGCAGCGATATCGCGCCTCCCGAAGTCAAGGCACGGATCGGCCGGTACGCGATGTTGGGTCAGGAGGCCGCGCAGCATATTCCGCACGCGCGGCTGCTCGTCTTCCCTGGACTCGGCCATGCGCCTCAGCTGCAGGATCCCGAATCATTCCACAAAGCACTGCTCGAAGCCTTGGGCATGCCGCCTGGTCTCGTGGGTGTGAGCGCCGCCCCGGTCACCGCTAGCCGGCCTAGCGAGCCGTGCCCTCAACACCAGTAGTGTGGACGATGATGCCGCTACTGAATCCGCGCGCAAAGCGGCGCACTTCGACCGACACCGGACGAAACGCGATCTCGAGCGCCGCGAGCGCACGCTCGGGATTGGCGACCGCGCCGCACATGAAGAGATCGATCGCGGCATAAGAATATTCCGGCCAGGTGTGAATCGAGATGTGCGATTCTGCGAGCAGCGCCATGCCCGCGACGCCCATGCCCGGCCCAAAGTCGTGCAGCTCGATCTTGAGCAGCGTCGCGCCCGCGGCGGTGACGGCCGCCTCGAGGCCTCTACGGATGCAATCTTCGTCGGCTAGGCCGGTAGCGCCGTAAAACTCCACGAGCCAGTGACGCCCCTCGGGCGCTGGAATGCTCATACGCGCCCGGCCGCAGGTTGCAGGTTCCAGAACAGCGTTCTGCGCCACTCCGGATGGGTCCTCAACCGCCAGATGACCCCGTCGATGATGTAGTGGGTCAGTTGAGGCAAGGTCAGCAGCGGTACGACGATCGCAAGCACCGCGTCGCCGTTGATCTGCGGCAACCACGCGAACATCGGAAAAAGCCGTAGATGCTCACGCCAGACCAAGCCGTCCCATAGCCCCTCTTCCACGAACGCGAACAAAATCAACATCGCGATAGCCGCTGGTATGAAATGCACGAGGCGCGATCGGAATTCCGGATGCTGTCGTTCTTCGCCTTTCGCATAAACGAAGGTCAGTGCCATGTAGGGAATGCCGTGCGCAACCACGTTGGTCATCGTGAACACGAGATCGCCGGTGGCGGCGACGATGCCCACGTACCAGGACGCGGCCGTGCCAACAACGATGATGTTGCGAGGCAGGTTGACGGAACGGTGTGCGACGACCAGCCAGCACTCCTTGATGAGATAGATCGCGAGCACGGCCAGGTAGAGCGGCCAAATCATCGGCCATAGCTGACCCGGCAATTTCAGAAAATCACCATCGATGAACCACACGAATTGCCGCGGCATGTGCGTGTGCCAATAGATCAACGGGCCGAGCGTCGCCGCATAAATGGCGCACTTGTCGACGATCAGACAGATCGGCGGCAATGCGCGCTCGCTGCGCGCGTAGATCATCAGGAAGCCGTATTGCTGGCGCATGAAGTGGAATACCGCGGCGTACGCGAGCAAAGTCCAGAAGTAGGCGGCGCTCCACGAATACAACAGCACGCCGAGTACCCACCCGGCGAGCGGCGTGAGGATCAGCCAGCCGGACAGGCGCCGGCGCTCGATGGGATCCAGGTAGGTACGAAAAATCGTGCTATACACGTGCGCCACATCGACGCCGATGATGAGGATCGCCCACATCCAGATCGACAAGCCGCGGCCGCCGTGGCCTGTGCCGATCAAAACCAGCGAGAGCGCGGTCGCGACCAAGGCAGGTGCCAGAATGAAGGCGCCGTCGACGAACGGCGAGTGGATCCACGGCTGGCGATTTGAGGCCGTCATGCTGCCGCACCGATCGCGCGCGACGCGAGTTCGCGTGCCGCGAGCTCACCCGCCGTACGACCACGGCAATAGGCTTCCTCGAAGATCGATATGCCGCTCAGGTCAGAGTGCGCGAAGAACACCGGCGGCATCTGCGCAAGTGCTGCCTGGCGCGCCGCGCCCCAGATGAAGCCTGGCGTCGGCCGCACCATACCGTGTCCCCAGATGCACACGTCGATGTTTTCGATGTGCCGCTCGAGCTCCGGGTGGACTCGCAGCAGGTCCCCGATCACGATCGCTTGCCAATCCGACAGGGACCGGTCGAGCGCGGTTCGCCGCTCCGCATCGGGTGTGCCGGCGGACAACGGCCAGTAATAGGTGATCACGGTGCTCGTGCGCCGCTGCTCGAGTCCCTGGTGGGTCGCGACCACGTAGCCGAGCAGCGGACTGTCATAAATCACGTTATCCCAGGCCAGCGCTTGACCCCTGCCGGCCGGGAGCCGGCTCAACGTGACATTCGCGACCATCCAAGGCGAATATGAAAATCCCGTAGCGCTTGGCGCCGAAAACCCATCGACGACGCGCGCCGCGACGAATCGCGGCAAACACACGACCGCGGCCCGCGCCTCAACACGCACCGACCGCTGCAGGCTTGCGTCGAAATAGTCGAGCTGAACACCCGAATCCGCGCGTGCCACGCGGGTCACGAGCGCGTTGCCTTGAAAAGCCACCGCCGCGCGCGACGAGAGTTCCCGTACCAGATACCCATTGCCTTCGGGCCAGGTCACCACGCTCGAGGCATCCGCGTTCGCGGCCACGCCATTGCGCGACGCGAAATAATGCAGACCAGCCCAAGCGGAGACATCTGCGGCGACTGCTCCGTAGTCGTCGCGGCAGCAGTAATCGGCATACCAGCGAACGCGCGGCGAATCGAAGCCCTGGTTGCGCAGATAGTCGGCAAATGAAATTCGATCGAGCTCGCGCCAGTTCGAATCCGCCGTGCTGTTCTCGACCGGGATCGCGAACAGCGGCTTGCCATCGCTGCCGACCCCATGCTTCATGCGTTCGGTCGCGGCAAAAAAGGCCGTGAATTGAGCCTCGTCGCGTGCCGACGATCCAATCACCGGCACAAAGCCCTCCTGCCAACGCCCATACATCCACAAGCGCTCCTGCGGATCCGATGAGATCGCGTATTCGTCGTAGATTGGCCGGCCCTGCTGGTCCGCTCCGACGATGATTCCGAGTTCGGAGAACAAGTTGAGCACGGGGGCGCAATCAGAACGCACCAACGGCACGTAATGCGCACCCCAGGGGTAGGCGCTCACCGAATTTCGTCCGCAACTCGCGTTGCCGCCCGGTTCCTCGAGCGCATCGACTATCAGAACATCGCGGACTCCCTGTCGGCGCAGCGCGTACGCCGCCGCGAGCCCGGCGATACCTGCGCCCGCGATCACAACGCCGGCTTCGCGCGTGGAATCCGGCGCCGGAATCATGCGATCGCGCAACCGATGGCCGAGCGCAGCCGACGGCCCGAGCAGGCGGCCCGGAACGGCGCGCGACGCCGCTCGGTCGCAGCCGGCCAACCAGCCGCCGGCCGCGGCCAGCGAACCGCGCAACAACGTACGGCGCGTGATCACGGCTTACTCCGCAAGATAATTCCCCCATTCCTTCTCGAAGTAACGCACCAGCACTTGATTGTCGAGGCGATTGACCTCGGTCGGCACGCGCTGCATGTCGGGCGGGAAATCGAATAGTTGCGGCAAAGTATCCATCGTGATGAAGCGCAGTCCCGCAGGCAGCGCCGCGGGAATCCGATAGGGGTCGTGGCCCGCCGCAACGAATCCCCACTCGCCGAACGACGGCACGAATACGTGATAGGCCGCGGTTTGCAGGCCCGCGGCCTGCAGCGTTCGCTCGACGCACCAGTACGCCTTGGGTGCAACGTAGGGCGACGTGCTTTGAATCACCGCCCACCCGCCGGGCGCGAGCACCGCGCCGAGGCGGCGGTAGAACGTCAACGAAAAGAGCTTGCCGATCGAGTAATTGGAAGGGTCCGGAAAATCGACGATGATCCCGTCGTAGGCCTCATGCGCCTCTTTGAGCCAGACGAAGGCATCGGCATTGATGATGTGCACTTTGGCCGAGCTCAGCGCCCCGCCGTTGAGTTCGGCCAGGAACGGCGTGCGCGAAAAAAGACGCGTCATTTCAGGATCCAGGTCGACCAGCGTGATCGATTGTACCGACGGGTACTTGAGGAGTTCACGTACCGCAAGACCGTCGCCGCCGCCGAGCACGAGGATGTTTCTTGGTGCCGCAAGCGCCGCCATGATCGGATGCACGAGAGCTTCGTGATAGCGATATTCATCGCGCGAGCTGAATTGCAGATTGCCGTTGAGGAATAGGCGAATATCATCCGCCTGTCGTGTCACGACGATGCGCTGATAGGCCGTCGACTTGGCGAACAAAGCCTGGCCGGGATACTGTCCCTCTTCGCTCAAGGCCATGAGATCTTCCGCACTCGCGAATCCGATCACGAGCAGCACGGTTGATGCGGCCGCTCCGACCTGCAGCCCGAGGCGGCGCTGCGGCGACGGCAGCTTGTAGATCAGGACGATGGCCACCGCGACGTTGACGATTCCGAAGAAAAAGCTCGTGCGGATCAAGCCGAGTCGCGGCACGAGCAGCAGCGGAAACAGCAACGACGCGAGCAGGCCGCCAACGTAATCTGCTGCCAGAACCCGCGCCACGAGATCGCGCAGTTCCAACCGATCCTCGAGCAGGCGAATCAGCAGCGGAATTTCGAGCCCGACGAGAATGCCGATCAGTCCGACGAGTCCGTAAAGCGCGACCCGGAAATGCGTTACCTCGCTGAAGAGCAGGAACAACACCGCCGCGGAGCACCCGCCAACGACGCCGACCAGAATTTCGACCCGGACGAAGACGTCGAGAATGTCGTTGCGTACGTAACGCGACAGCCACGATCCCACGCCCATCGAGAACAGGTACGCCCCGATGATCGTCGAGAATTGCGTCACCGAGTCGCCGAGCAGGTAACTCGCCAAGGTGCCGGCGACCAATTCGTAGACGAGACCGCAGGTCGCGACGACCAGCGCGGAGAACAGGAAGAGCGTCGGCATTCAGCTGTGAATAGCCGCGCCGACGATGATTGCGATGCCGATCGCCATAGCCCCGACGAGGATTGCGAGCGCGCTATTTTGCTTCTCGTTGATCTCCTTCCAAAGATGATAGGGAGTCAGATGATCGAGCAGATAGAAGAAGAGCCCGTAGATCAGCACCCCGACGAGCGCGAAAATCACCGAATTGAGCACGATTCCCCAATTTATTGTCGACATGGCAAGTTCCTCATTTATGAAAGTGGCCGGCGGTCGTTCCCGAATACTTGGAGGTGGGCGAGGCAAATGGCACAAAGCCACGCGCATTGGCGACGCCGAGATAGCCGAGTGCGAGACAGCACGTCGCGATGTACAGGATGATCTTGGGATTGAGGCCCTGGCCTAGGGGTGACATCATCATTCCTCTTTCTTGGTGTGATAAGGATTGAACGCGCTATCCGACCAGCGCTCTCGTTCGAACACGAAGCGCCGGTAGATCAGAAACACGGGATAGATCAGAATCACGGCGCAGGCGATCCAGAAGTTCTGCCACGGCGCCACATTATGCGTCAGCGACAACTGGATCGGCGTTTGGGACGGCGCGCCATGCGCATCGCCCGATGCTGAATCGACGACGACGTCATAGTCGCCGGCGGGTATCGCGGGCACCAGGGAACTTCCGAGGTTCGATCCTTCGCTCCATGCGCCGTCGCTGTCGACGCCGGAATAAAACTCGACGCTGTTCGAAAATTCGTAGCTTTCACCGGTGCCTTTCCTCACGAGCGCGTAATCGAGGTCCACCCAGCTGTTGCTGAGTGAGGTGGCCGCGGTCAGCTCGTTCAGAGAATGGGTCGCGTCCAGATGCACCGGCCCGAAAACCGCCTCCTGGCCGTGGCTCGCGGAGGGCGTATAGATGCCGATCGGAATCTGCTGATTGCGGGCCGTGATGACCGTCGCCATTTGCAGCAGGAGTGCGAGGCCGAGCGCGGCCCATATATAGCGTTTGAGCGAGCTCAGCGTTTCGGTGGCCGCGCACGGCTGGTGAGCCGCGACGTCATCGCGCGGCTGCGGTTGGATTTTAAATGCCGCTTGTATTTCTGCAGGGTCGAGATAAACCAACAGGCTCCAGATGAGTTCCGCCCCGGTCTTCTCGCGCGAGAGCAGCCAGGGAGGCGCGATGTAATCGATGGTTTCCGCCTTATCGCCAACTTTGACGCGCCAGTAAAATTCACCGATCACCGATTCGACCACGGCATTTCCGACCGCGTATTTCCTGAAGTCGCGGTTGTCGTAATGCAGGCCGAGGTAGTTGGGCTTGATCGCGGAGATGTCCTTGATGGTCTGCGCGAAACTCCAATGGCTGCGATCCTGGACCAGCCAGCGAAAGCCGATCAATGGATTGAATAGGAGATATTCGGTCCAGCTACCGTCCTCGCTGGATCGCACCATCGCGCCGATGATCTCGAAGGGCTTGCCACGCAGCACACCGCGCGAACCGAGCGCCAGATCGAACTCGCGCGCGGTTGCGTTGTATTTCTTGATGACTTGGATTTCGGGCTTGGATACGTCGATTTGAGTGCCACAGGACGGGCACGCGACCATCACGCTCGCGCCCAGCGCACGCAGCGTGATCGGCGCGCCGCATGCCAAGCAATTGATCGACTTCGTCGCCGCGGTTTTTTCGTTCGGCATGCCGGGTGCGCTACGCCTTGGCGCCCCAGCCGTCGAGTTGCCTCAGGTTCGCGAAACGGCAATCCGCGAATTCAACGAAACGCCCCACATACGCTTTGACCGACGCCCGGCGATATTCGACGGTCGCGAACTCGAGACCGCTGCCTTTGAGGTCGACGCAGAGCACTTCCTCGCCCGGGGCAAACACCTCGGCGAGCTCGCCTTCGGCTCCTTGGCAGCTGACCTGCTTGACGTCCGTGACCGTGAAGGGCTTGCCGTCCAAGCGCCAGTTGGTACCCGGCTCCGCGAGCGCCGCCTGGTCCTTGTGAGGCACGCCACCCTGTGCCGCGGACGGCGTGTCGAATGTCATGACCAGATCGCCCTGCGCCTCGCCAAGCCAGCCGAAGCGCTGATCGTCGAACATCACGCACCACTCGTTCCAACTACCCTCTTCCCAAACCTTGGCGAGTCGACCCACGATATTGAAATGGCGGTCCGCAAATTGCCCCGTCACCCCGAGCTGCAACGGACTGAAATCGTCCGGCACCGCGGCCACTCGGCCCACGGATTCCACGGTCGCGTCACTCCGAATCAGCAATGATTTGCAAAATCGACAGACTGCGTAGGGAGCCCCACTGCGAAACGCGGATTCGGCACCACAGGTAGGGCAATGAAATGCTGTCATGATGGCGGTCTCGGCACTCCCTTGGATCGACCGGCCTTTTTTTAGATATTAGCCGAAGTCGGGACCGTTGTTGCAGTTCTTGCGGCGGACCAGTTCACACGCGACAGGAACCGCTCGCTCGACACCATACTTCACGAACTCGCGTCGAGTTTGCAGCTAAAGAGCGCATCGAGAAATCTCTGAAGCCGGTAATCGATAGCGGCGGCGGAATCTCGGCCGGCAACGGCGCTGAGTCGAGCAGCGCGCGCGCAAGCCAGATGAGGTCGCTCATTTCGGCACGATGCCGATTATTCCCAAGATCCGACGCCCGAGGGCAATATTTCAAGACACCGTCGGGAATCGTCGTTAAATCAACTACTTGCTTGTCATTCACTGGTCAGCAATCGGCAAATTATGCCGCCCAGGTTGAGGCTCATACCCAATGGATCCCAGCACCCGTGTGCATGCACGAGCTGCGACGATTGACGGTCGCCCCGGCCTCGCGCACTCTCGCACTATGAAAGTCTCTCGAAAATTAAAGGTCGTCGACCAGAACGAGCCGGCGCTGATTGAAGCAGCGGCCAAGGCCGCCGACAGCGCCTACGCACCCTACTCGCGCTTCACGGTCGGCGCTGCCGTACGTACGAAGACCGGCGGAATTTACGTCGGGTGTAACGTCGAAAATATTTCCTACCCGGTCGGCGTTTGCGCCGAGCGCAACGCCATTGCGGCTGCCGTGAGCGCGGAAGGACGCGGTGTGCAGATCGCATCGATGGCCGTCGTGGCGCGCAACAACGGCAAGGAAGCGCCATGCTCTCCCTGCGGCGCCTGCCGCCAGGCGCTCCGAGAGTTTGGCAAAGACATCGCCGTCTACTACCGCTGGCCGGCGCTCGAATTCAAGCGCAGCAGCGCCGCCGAGTTGCTGCCCGATACCTTCGGCTTCGACAAATCTCCCGAGGCGCGGCGGTGATGTTCGCGCGCCCGAGCATCGAGCAACAGCTCCATGCCGAGCGCGTGCACTACACCGTGATCCGCTTTCTCGCGGACAACAACGATTTCAATGCCATTAGATACTTGTACGATCGGCTCAATATCATCGATGCGAAGGCACAGGGCCTGCTCACGCGCAACAGCCTGTTGCTGACCGTCGTTTCGATCCTGGGTGCGGTAAAACTGCGCGGCGATGATCATTCGAAGCTATTCTTGTCCTCGGCGTTGGAGCAATCCGCCTTTGCAATCGGCTTTCTGCTGCTGATGGTATCGACGATCTCGAC
>Ga0187847_10001036_pt1 | contig 26765 bp, 29 predicted proteins | sample June2016WEW_4_10_FD_132458 | JGI IMG/M metagenome (GOLD analysis project Ga0187847, IMG submission 132458) | Peatland microbial communities from SPRUCE experiment site at the Marcell Experimental Forest, Minnesota, USA - June2016WEW_4_10 | ecosystem: Environmental > Terrestrial > Soil >...
TCTCAGCCTGCACCTTGGCGCCGGAGAGCCGGACATCGCCTGATTCACGCTCAGCACAGGATCGGGATTCGGCCACAATAAAGCTCGACCGCATCACCTCGTCGTCCAGTTCGCGTAGGCTGGCTCCGGTTGCGCCGACGGCGAGCACCAGCGCCTTTTCGTTCAGCCACCGGCCTTCCAGCACCGGCGTGGGCGAGGAGGTCACGGTGAGAACTACATCGGCTGCGGCGGCTTCCTGAATGCTGACGGCGCGCGCACCGGTTTCCTCAGCCAAGCGCTCCGCGTTCGCGGGCGTGCGGCTCCAGACGCGGATCTCATTGAGCGCGGGACGAACTCGCCGGAAAGCCTGAATATGCGACCGCGCCTGCACACCCGAGCCCAGAATTCCGAGGCTGGTTGCCGTGGCTGGCGCCAATGCATCCAGCGCGACCGCGGAGACGGCGGCGGTGCGCATCTCGGTAATCACGCGGCCATCCATCACCGCCAGCGGCTCGCCGGTGGACCGGCACAGCAGTTCGATAACCGCCATGTGCGTGTGCAAGCCCAGTTCGGCGTTGCCGGGGTAGAAGGTCACCGTCTTCACTCCCATCAAATCGCCGACAATGACGGGCATGACGGCGAACCAGCCGTTGCGGAAGTCTTCTGCAATCACTGGACGAAGAACCATGCGGGCGGGCTGCTCAACGAGACCTGCGGAGTAGTCGATAAGCGCCTGGCGTATGGCGGGAATTAGCGCTTCGTAGGTGAGGACGGCGCGGACTTCGTGCTCGGAGATGTACATGGACAGCACAATGGTAAACTGCCCGCATTATGCTGAAAGATCTGTTTGCGAAGATGCGGAGCGGAGACAAATGGCCTGAGGTGCAGGCGACTGTGCGCATCGTGAACCAATATGAGGAGCTGGCGGTGGAACGTTACGATGTTTCGCGAAAAGTGGCTGAAGTCACGTTTGCTTTCACTGACAGTCGAGGTGAGCATCAGTATGGCGCGATTCTGGTGGCGGACAGTTCTTCGCTCTATGACGCGAAAGAAGACGACACCTTTTCGATTCGTGTCAATCCGGCGAATCCGGACGAGTACGATTCGCCCGATGCAATCAAACCTCGACTTTGAGGATTTCGCGAAGTGTTGCGTTAGTTCGGCCGGCCACCGGAAGTAGAGCGGCGACGAAAGCGCTCGTCGATGGGCTGGCGGCCCTGAAAGCCCGACTCCATCGTGTGCCAATGCTCAATCGAGGTTTCGCCCATGCGCCAGCAAAGCAGGACAACCTGATCGTCGACGCGGCAGGGAAAATCGAGCAGCCCCGCTTCCAAATCCTTTACCTGCACGCCGATGGAGTCGATCTCGGCGATGCTCTCGCGCACCCGTTGCATGTGGCTCTCAATTTCGGCCCGTTGCCGCGCCACCTTGCCCACGTCCACGCGCATGCCACCTGCGAGATACACCCGGCGCGCCAAGTCAGCCAGGCCGGCTTCCGCTTGCTCTGCGGATTGCTTGCCTTCGACCGCGCGCTTCAACAGTGATTCCAGCACCGGGAGCAGCGATTGCGCTTCTTCGAGAGTGAACGTCTTCATGCAAAATACCCTGACTTCTAGGATACGACGAAATAGAACTGGGACAATGGTCAATAAGTGTCACTGAATCGGCGCATTCGCGGTAGACCGGTTTTCCACATCCTCAACTGAGAGGCTTCCACGTTTCGCTTCATGCTAATCTCACTGTCGATTGGTGAAAACAATTCCCACTGCAAAGGGGAACGAACGATGGCGAAGCTCTTAAGGATCGCGCCCGAACTCCCGGTCCGCAATCTGCGTGACGCAATTCAATACTATGAACAGAAGCTTGGATTTCGCATCGTCATGCAGATGCCGCAAGGCGACTACGCAATCGTCGAGCGCGACAATGTCGCCATTCATCTTTTTCAGGACGACACCCGGAGCCACTCACCGGTCGGAATTCATATATTCACGCCCGACCTCGACGCGCTCTATGCCGAGGTCCAGCAACGGGGTGTTCATTTGTCGCAAGGAATTGAGCGCAAGCCATGGGGCACTCGCGACTTTCGCCTCAACGATTCAGCAGGGAACGAGATAAAATTCACCGAGCCGCTATCTGTTATCCAATGACTGGGCTTGGACAAAATCGCGGAATTGCTGAAGGGTTGCTGGCCGCAGTTGATCGGCAGAAAAATACTGATCGCTGAAAACTGACAACTGCATTTACCCCAATTCGAGCATGCGATCAAGCGCCACCCTGGCCCAGTGCTTCACACTCGCCCGCACCTGAATGCGATTGACCACGCGACCATCGACCAGGTTTTCCAACGCCCAGGCCAGATGCTGCGGGCTGATCCGGTACATGGTGGTGCACAAGCAACCAGTGTCATCCAGTGTGATGATGCGCTTGCCTTCGGAAGCAAAGCGGCGCGCCATCCGGTTGACTAGGTGAATCTCCGTGCCCACGGCAAACATGGAGCCTGCCGGCGCGTCCTCCACAATCTTGATGAGCCGTTCTGTAGAACCCAGCGCGTCGGCCTTCTGGCAAACCTCCCAGCGGCACTCGGGGTGCACGATTACCTGGATGCCGGGATACTTGGCGCGCGCCTGGTCCACGTGACCCGGTAAGAAGCGCTGGTGGACGGCGCAGTGCCCCTTCCACAGCACGATCCGGCTCGCGGCAAGCCGGGCCAGACTTTGCCCTCCGGCCGCCTGGCCAAGCTGAATGGCCCACGGATCCCACACCACCATCTCGTCGAGTGGAAGGCCCATGGCATAGCCCGTGTTGCGGCCCAGATGCTGGTCAGGCAAAAACAGGATTCTCTTTCCCCGGGCAAAGGCCCACTCAAACGCCGCCCGCGCATTGGAGGATGTGCATACCAGCCCGTCCCGCTCGCCGCAGAACGCCTTGATGGCGGCCGTCGAATTCATGTACGTGAGCGGAATCAGGCCGTCGGTCAGGCCGAGCCGCTCCAGGGCTTCCCAGCAGGCTTCCACCTGCGAGATTTCGGCCATATCGGCCATCGAACAGCCTGCGTTCAGGTCCGGAAGAATCACCTGCTGTCCCGCGCGGCCCAGCACGTCGGCGCTCTCGGCCATAAAGTGCACGCCACAGAAAACAATGTACTTCGCGCCGGTTTCCGCAGCTATTTTGGAAAGTTTGTAGCTGTCGCCAGTGAAATCGGCAAAGCGGATCACCTCATCGCGCTGGTAATGGTGACCGAGCAGAATGGTTGTGGCTCCCAAGCGCGCGCGCGCCGCGGAGATTCGGGCGTCCATGGTGTGGTCCGGAAGGGCAAGGTAGTTTTCAAGGCTACAAACGCCGCCGTTTTCAACGGACAAACCCGCTGCTTCTTCGTCAAGGATCAGGGTCACTCAATTCCGCCTTCAGTCCAGCCAGCCCTGTGGGGCTCGCCGAACGGAGATGTTGAAAGCTAACCGGTCTGCAGTAGATGCGAAGCGTTTTCGGGATCTGTCAATAAACCCGTCGACCGCCCCACCCACGGGGTTGTTGCAGGCCTTCCCACTCCGATAGATGCTTGCGGGAGCCGGCAGATTCGAAGGAAATTCGGCCGGGCGCAAACGCTTCCATCCCCTCCATTGTAACGCAGGCGTCATACTCAGAGCAGGAGATGCCGGCCGTTCTGCGGTCGCTGTAGACGGAGGAGATCACCGCCCAGATCTCAGCATTTTGCGGGGGAGACATGTCGGAACTGGAACAGGTTCTTATCGGCGACAGCGCGCACACGCCGCCGGCGGAAATTCTGGAAGGGCTCTCCGCGGAGTTCGCTCATCGGACGATCGCGGGCGCTCCACGGAGCATCTACGAAGAGCTTTGGCATATCGCCTTCTGGCAACAGATGACCCTCGACTGGGTGCGCGGGATCGAAACACCTTATCCGGTACACGCTTCGGATGGTTTTCCAACCCTGGAAGCCACCGCCGCAGAGGATTGGGACCAGTTGCGCCGACGGTTCTTGACGACCAGCCGGGACGCAGCCGCAGCCGCACTCGACACCAGCCGCTTGGATGTGGAAGTTCGCTGCCCATCGCGGCCGGGGCAGCCTGTGCGTATCATGACCGTGCGCGAACAGTTGGAGAGCCTGGGTGCACACAGTGCTTACCACTTCGGCAGAATCGTGTTGATTCGACAGCTTCTCGGAAGTTGGCCCCCACCCTCAGGGGGTTTTAGCTGGTAGACCGCAGGCTGATTCAACTGGTTGCCCGTCTGGCACGTAAGGTTTGTGACTGCCACGCGCGGAAAGGTATCATTGCTCACGATGGGAATCCCGCTGACAATTGAGACGGCCAACCTGGGGATGGCCGACTCGCTGATTCTGATGGTGATGGCGCTGGTGGTCTTCGGGCCGCGCCGCCTGCCCCAGATCGGCCGCCAGATTGGCAAGCTGATGTACGAGTTCCGCAAAGCCTCCAACGACTTCAAGTTCCAGATGGAAGAAGAGTTGCGGAGTGCCGAAGAAGCCGACCGGCGCAAGAAGGAAGAGGAGCGGCTAAGGACACTCCCCGCCGGGACCGTCGAGGTGGAACAGCGGAAGCTATCTGCGCCGGAAGCCGTCGCCCATCTCGTCCCCTCTGAGCCCGTCGAAACCGTCCTCCCCGCCGTTTACCCTCCCAACCTCGATGATGGCGTGATCCCGGTGGCCGCAACCTCGGCTCCAATGCCTGTCACCGAAGAAACGACTCCGCGCATTCTGCCGCCTTCCACCGGGGAACAGGTTTTTGCCGCGCCTCCCCACAGCCTGACGGCGCTGGCCAGAGCCGCCCAGGAACAAAACTCAGCCGAACCGGCAGATGCAGCCGAGCCCACGGCTCAGGAATCGGAACCGGAGCAGGCCGCCCATGGTTGATGCCGCGGACGCAATCGGCAAGGCACGGGCGGCAGTGACGGAACGAGCCGAACTGCCCGGTATGAGCCTCATGGAGCATCTGGACGAGCTGCGCCGGCGCATCGTCCATTCTGCCATTTATCTAGGCCTGGGCTTCATCATCTGCTGGTTAATCCACGACCGCATCGTCGGCTTTCTGCGGGCCCCGCTCAATCACATCGGCAAGTCGCTGGTCTTTACGCATCCCATGGATGCGCTCAATCTCGATCTGCAGGCCTCCCTGCTCTCCGGCGCAATCCTGGCTTCGCCCTTCATCCTTTTTCAGGTCTGGCTGTTTATCGCGCCCGGACTCTATCAGCGCGAGCGGCGGTTCGTGGTTCCTTTCATGGCGGCCACCGTGGGATTGTTCCTCTCCGGCGCGGCTTTCGGCTACTACTACGTGCTGCCGGGCGCCATCAAGATTCTCGTCATCGATATGGGCCACAACTTTACGCCCATGATCACCATCGAGGACTACACCAGCTTTTTCCTCTCCATCATTCTTGGCCTCGGCATCAGTTTTGAGATGCCTGTGCTCATATTCTTTCTGGCCATGTTCGGCATCGTCAGCCCCAGATTTCTTTGGACCAACATCCGCTATGCGATTCTTGCTGTGTTCCTGGTTGCAGCCATCATCACGCCCAGCCCCGACCCCTGGACCATGTGCATTTACGCTATCCCCATGCTCGGGCTTTATCTCATTGGCATCGGCGTGGCCTGGTGGGTGCATCCATCACGCCGCAAGGCCAAGGAAGCCAAAGAGGCGGCAAAAGGTGGCACACAGTGATTTCCTGGCCGATTTTGAAAAGAGTCGCAGCAAAGATGGTGGGTGCCCCATCCTTGACGCAGTTTCACCGCGGGAAAGGTGAGAGAGCAGAATGCTCAACCGGCGTTCTATTCAAGGAATGCGCCGCAGTGGGCCTACTGCTGTTCTCCTCGCTGGCGCTTCAGGCGCAGGCGCACTTCAACGGCGCCAAGGCTCTCGACTACGCACGCGAGTTTGTCTCCATCGGCCCGCGCTGGCCCACTGGCCCCGGTCATCTCAAAGCGGAACAGTTCCTCCGCGCCCATTTTCAGCACGACCAGCTTGAAGAGGACACGTTCATCGCCGATACGCCCATTGGCCCCGTAGCCATGCGCAACTTCATCGTCCGCTTCCCCGGCAAGAAGGACGGCGCGATTGTTCTGGCCACTCACTACGAGACCAACTACTGGCTCAAAAACATCAACTTTGTCGGCGCCAACGATGGCGCATCCACGACCGGGTTGCTCATGGCCATTGCCGACCAGTTGCGTGGCAAGACGCTCGATGGCTATTCCGTCTGGCTGGTCTTCTTCGACGGCGAAGAGGCCATTCAGAGTTGGTCTGCCTCCGACTCGACCTACGGCAGCCGCCACCTTGCCGCAAAATGGGGACGGGATGGAACGCTCGGCAAGATCAAAGCCTTCATCCTGGCTGACATGATAGGAGACAAGGACCTCGACATCCAGCGCGAAACCAAGTCGACTGACTGGCTGGTAGCGTTGGTTCGTCAGGCCGCGAAGAAGTTCCACTACGAGCGGTATTTCTTTCAGCGGGAGGAGGATGTGGAAGACGATCATCTTCCCTTCCTGGCGCGCGGCGTTCCCTCCATCGATGTGATTGACCTCGACTACGGGCCCAATAACAGCTATCACCACACCGCACAGGACACCATGGACAAGATCAGCGCCGCCAGCCTGACGATTGACGGCGATGTGTTCATGGAGACGATTCGCTTAATCAACCAACGATGATTAAGAGGCTTGTGCTTTTGCCGGGAATGCATGGAACTGGTGAGCTCTTTTCCGATTTCATGCGCATGATGTCCGAGCCCAAGCAAATCGAAGCGCCGTACTATCCAACGGACGCAAGCCCTTCATACGACCAGCTACAGGCAATGGTCGAATTCTTCTTTCCCACATCTGAAGATTTTGTTCTGCTCGCCGAGTCCTACTCAACCCCTCTGGCGATTCAATACGCAGCGACCAATCCACCAAATCTGAAAGGCTTGATCCTCTGCGCCGGATTCGCAACCAGCCCGATTCGCGGATGGCGAAAGTCGATTGCCTCGTTGATTGCACCTTTGGCTTTCCGACTCCCTTTGCCAAAGGTTGCCGTGTCTCGCTTTCTTGTGGGACCGGATGCACCGGAGTCACTTCATACAGCTGTTCATGCGGCCATCCGCTCGGTCAAACCGAAAGTTCTCGCAGCGCGCCTGCACCAGGTTCTGGCCGTCGACGCGCAGCCAGCACTCGTAAAAGGTCACAGTACCGATTCTCTTCATTCAAGCCCAACAAGACCGCTTGGTTGGGCCAACCTGCCTCGAAGAGATTCGACGAATCAAGCCGCAGATCGAAGTCGCCGGCGTCGATGGACCCCACCTGATCCTTCAGCGAAAACCACAGCAATGCGCGGTTGTTGTCGCGACATTCCTCAACAGCCTGCAGTCGACCTGACAACCGAAGACTGACAACCGACAACCGCCGTGCGATACCCTCTAGAAATGATTGCGGGCGCATCCTGGATCTGGTGGGTCGGCTTCCACGCCGCCGTGGTGGCGTTGCTGCTTGCCGATTCGCTGATGCCTGGCCATCGTCGCGAATCGGGCCATGCGCAGGCCTTCGCCTGGATCTGGACGGCCGTCCTTGTGCTGGCAGCAATTGCCTTCGCTGCGTGGATTGGCGCGACCCAGGGCCGCCAGACGGCACTTGAGTGGGTGGGCGGCTACGCCATAGAAACCTCACTCAGCGTCGACAATCTCTTCGTCTTCCTGGTCATTTTTCAAGGTTTCCGCATCAGCGCCAAGCGCCAGCACGACGCACTGTTGTGGGGCGTGTCGGGAGCGGTGGTGCTGCGCGCGTTGTTCATCGCTGCGGGAATCACCCTGCTGAAGCGCTTCGACTGGGTCACATGGATCTTTGGTGTTTTCCTTCTTTACGCCGCCTTCCGGCTGGTTCGCGGCAGTTCCGCAAACGCTGCAATCCCGGAGTGGATTCGCAAGCTGCAGCCGGCTAAAGGCTCGTTGTTGCCAGTGATTCTTGCAATCGAGGTCACGGATGTGGTCTTTGCCACGGACTCGATCCCCGCCGTGCTGGCAATCAGCCACGATCCCTTTGTGGTCTACACATCGAATATCGCCGCGGTGCTGGGTTTGCGCTCACTTTATTTCGCCCTCGCCGCGCTGCTCGACCGCTTTCGCTATCTGCATTACGGGCTGGGTGCCATGCTGGCCTTTGTCGCCTTCAAAATGCTTGCAGCCCGATGGATCGACGTGCCGATTGTGCCATCGCTCGCCATCATGGGTGCGATTCTTACCCTGTGCGCTCTGGTGTCATGGATCGCGGCAAGCAGAGATCAGAAGCCTGCTGCCAAAAGCTGAGCGCCTACCATTCCTCGAATGTAATTGTGCCGTCCTGACTGATCACCGAGTGCTTGCGGAAATGCTCGTCATCGCGCTGAGGAAAATCGTTACGGTAATGCGCTCCGCGGCTCTCCGTCCGCGCCAGCGCCGAAACCAGTACGGCATGAGATACGCGAGCAAGAGCGCGGGCCTCGCTCAGCCGTCGGCTTCCTTTCCGCTGCTCTTCCAGATCATGCAATGCCGATGCACATTCGGTATGCACGGAGAAGCCCTCGCGCAAAGATGCCCCCTCACGCAGCAGCCCGGCGTGCGCCCACATAGACGTCTGCAGCCTGCCGATGATCTGTTCCACTGCGGTCTCTTCTTCATCTGAGAGCGGGTCGGGGATGGCCTCAGGTGCAGCGGAAGGGATAAGCGGCAGATCGTCGTCGAGCATCGCCTGCGCCGCGCGGGCGCCAAACACCAGCCCCTCGAGAAGGGAATTGGATGCCAGCCGGTTAGCCCCATGCACCCCTGTGCAGGCTGCCTCCCCCGCCGCGTACAGGCCTGTGACCGTGGTGCGGCCGTGCATATCGGTCTGGATGCCACCCATCAGGTAATGGGCGGCCGGGCGAACCGGAATCAGGTCGTGTGCCAGGTCGAGCCCATGCACTGCCAGGAAGCTGCTGATCCCCGGGAAGCGCTGGCGCAAATCGCGGTTGCGAATGTGCCGCATATCGAGGTACACCGCGCGGGTTTGCCCCGGCGCTTCGCCCATCCCCTGCCGCGCAATGGCGCGCGCCACCACATCGCGTGGAGCCAGCTCCAGTTGGGGATGGTAACGTTCCATGAACCGCTCACCCCGATCATCGCGCAGGTAAGCGCCTTCACCGCGCAGCGCCTCAGAAAGCAGAAAGCGCGGCACGCCGGGGAGCGCAAGCGCAGTGGGGTGGAACTGGTAGAACTCCATGTCTGACAGCGACGCTCCCGCTTTAGCCGCTAGGGCAATGCCGTCCCCTGTAGCGACCGCGGGATTGGTGGTGTCGGAATATACCTGTCCAGCGCCGCCTGAAGCAATCAGCACAGAGCGCGCAATGACCCTGTGGGGCTTCTGGTCGCGCGTCAGGGGATTGGCGCTAACCAGGTCTACCGCGACCACGCGGCCGCCTTCCACCACCAGCCCGATCGCCATCGTCCATTCCGCGAATTGAATCCGCTTGTGGCCTCGAGCAAAGGTCACCAGGGCGCGGCTGATCTCCGCTCCCGTGGCATCGCCGTTGGCGTGCAGAATGCGCGGCTGGGAGTGCGCAGCCTCGCGCGTCCGCAACAGCGCGCCGGCCTCCTCGTCGAACCGCGCGCCCCACTCAATCAGCTCAGCTACCCGAACCGGACCTTCGCCCACCAGCGCCTGGGCGGCAGCACGAACCACAATCCCATCGCCCGCATTGATTGTGTCTTCAAGATGCAGCGCAATATCCGCATCGCCTTCCGTCGCCACCGCGATGCCGCCCTGCGCATAGTGGGTGTTCGACTCGGCCAGAGACTCCTTGGTGACCACCATGACGTCTCCGCGATGGGCCAGTTCCACCGCCGCTCTAAGCCCGGCAACCCCCGCGCCCATCACCAGAAAGTCCACTTGCGAAGCCAAAGTCATGAAAACCTAGGCTACCACCCGGAGATCGCCGATTTGAGAACTGATCAGGAATGCCGGTCCCCGGCAAAGAACGCGTGATACGTATTGCTCAGACTTGATCCGGGTATCGGCCTAACGTGAAGAACGTAAGGATAGATAGACACTCAACCCCCGACACTGTGAGGGATCTCCAGGGATGGATTCAAATCCTTATGGTGGCTGCTGTTTCCGCTTCTTTCTTTGCGGTGACAGAGCATCCCACACAACAAAAGCAACCGCGGACACCTTAGGGGGTCACATATGCATGGACTTAAGACATTCATCGGAACCGCAGCGCTGCTCGCGGGCCTGGCCATGGCGCCAGCAGTCCAGGCGCAGATCGTCGTCGGCATCGGCATTCAACCCGTCTGCGCGTACGGCTACTACGACTACGCGCCATACGCCTGTTCGCCTGTCGGCTTTTATGGCCCGGGGTACTTCTACAACGGCATCTTCCTTGGCATGGGCCCGTGGGCCGGCTGGGGCTATGGCCACGGCTGGGGCGGACATCGCTTTATAGCCGGTGGCGGCGGAAGGTATAACGGCGGCGGCGGATACGCAGCCAATCACAGCAACTTTGCTCGCGGCGGCGGGTCGGCAGTTCGCACCGGTGGCGGTGCCCACCCAGCGGCTGCGAATCATGCCGGCCCGGCGCGCCCCAGCGCCAGCCATGCGAGCGCATCCCGCGCCGCTGCACCCCATGCCGCAGCATCTCATGGCGGTGGTGGCGGACACGCAGGCGGCGGAAAGAAGTAATTGCCGGCTTAGCAATCAGCCAGCGCTTTGTACGGAAGGCGGCGGAGCAAACCAGCTCCGCTGTTCCTGCATGTGCCGGCTAGCTTCACCCCAGTTCGTGTTCCGGTGCGGGCTCTTTAACAGCAAGCCGGGATCAGAAGTTCCGGAATGGAACTCCGGTTGTCACGTTGAAGCTTGGTGCAATCATTGGGTGACATCAATCACACCCAAAGACTAGAATCCGTGACAATATCCACCCATCGGCCCGAGTCTTCCTGCAAGCCTTGTCTCCTCATCGAGGCGTTTTTTATGTTGCCCGTTCTCCGCAAACTCGTCCTCCTGGCCGGGGCTTCACTGGCTATCGCCTGCACTGGCTGCTCCAGCATTCGCTACACATCCGGTGGTGTATCTGACCCTGCCAGTCTGCCTATTACACCCATCCAGCACATCGTGGTCATCATGCAGGAGAACCGTTCATTCGACCACATGTTCAACGGCTTTCCCGGCGCTGATACGGTGCGCACCGGAATGCACAAAGGCGTCGAGGTCCCGCTGGTTCCCACGCCGCTCGGAAACGGCAAGGATCTGGATCACTCGCACACCGGCTGGTGGCATCAGTGGAACGGTGGCGCCATGGACAATTTCGGCAATAACGGCACCATGCTGCCTTACTCGTATATCAAGGAAAGTGAGGTGAAACCGTATTGGACGCTGGCTCGAAACTTCACACTCGGCGATCGCATGTTCCAGTCCAACACGGGACCCAGTTTCGTGGCCCACCAGTACATGATTGCGGGCCAGTCAGGGAAAGCGTCGGAGAATCCTTCAGGGAAAGTGTGGGGTTGTGGCGCCGCTCCGGAGGACCTGGTACCACTCGTGGGACCGGACGGGACCGACAAGCCAGGCGTTTACCCTTGCTTCGACTACCTCACGATGGCCGATCTGCTGGACGCACGGGGCATTTCCTGGCGCTACTACGCACCGAGTTCTGAAAGCGACCAGTTTTTCATTCTCTCCGCGTACCAGGCCATCCGGCATATCTTCTTCGGTCCCGACTGGAACCGAAATGTGATCTCGCCCGAAACACAGGTACTCACCGACATTTCCAACGGCCACCTCGCTCAGGTGACGTGGATCGTTCCGTCCTTCAACAACTCGGACCATCCGGGCGCACCTCCCCTGGGTCCTGACTGGGTGGCAAACGTCGTCAACGCAATCGGGAAAAGTAAATTCTGGGACTCCACAACGATTTTTATCGCCTGGGACGATTGGGGAGGCTGGTACGATCATGTTCCCCCGCCGCAGGTTGATGACATGGGCCTTGGCTTCCGTGTGCCGGTGATTGTGGTCTCGCCCTATGCGAAACACGGCTATGTCTCCCACGTGACGCATGAATCGGGAGGTTTTTTGCGCTATACCGAGGCGGTCTTCGGCTTGCCATCACTGGGCACGCGCGATAGTGTATCCGACGATTTCAGCGACTGCTTTGACTACACACAGCCGCCCTCGTCGTACACCCCGGTGCATACCGAGCACGAGCCTGCATTCTTTCTTGCCCAGAAAGACTCGGGCCCGCCCGACGACGATTGAACGCCTTTGCGGCCTTCACGCCCGGCATTCAGGCGCCAATCAGTCCTGGTCTTGCAAGACTGCAGCAGCGAACCGTTCATTGAGGTTGCAGTTTTTCCGACTCCCCGAGCCGGGCTTCGGAGATTCCCCGTCCATTCGGTTTCACCTCGAGTCCGAGCATCGCGGCCGCTTTCCTCGCTAACGCCAGCGGTCCAATTTCCTCCGTCAGTTCGTCGCCGGCTCCATGGCCGCAGGACTGCCGCCCCATTGCGCTCAATGTCAGAGTTTTTGGTCGGGGGTTTTGGGTTCGGGCAAGTTCGGCAACTCGCTCGCATTCGTCCTCAGAAAGCGATGAGCAAAGCACAATCAGATCGAATCTGCGCTCCGCCATCATTTGGGCCGCATGGGAAACCCGGCCTGCAACGTCCACTTGAAAGTAGGTTCCAAGAATGAGCTTCCTGGTATGAAGCAGCGTCTCATCCTTACCGACCAGCAGTACCTGAGCATCAGATTTCATCGGGCCTCGCCTTGGGGGGAATCGAGTGCCGTCAACAAATCTTGCAGTGACAGTGCAGGCAGAATAGTCTCCGTTTCACCGGAAGTTCTGTCTGCCGTGCGACATAAGATCGAATGAAGTTTCAGGGATGGAAGATTTTGCTTTTATCTGTCCGATACCGTACATAAAGTTTTAATTCTCAATGAGATAATCCGAGCAAAGATGAGCACTAAAGCATCTTCCCAGAGAACGCAAGACTCGCGCTCAGTCATTGGCGGCGTCCCCTGTCTACCCCGAGAGAAGGACGTCTCCATGCACGGTCAGGCCTCGAATCTGCTGCTTTTGACCCTCCCCCCAAACTATCGAAATTCCCTTCTGTCGCGCCTGAAGCCGGTTTCGCTGCCTCTCCGGGCAATTCTTTACGAACCCGATGAAACACCGAAATATGCGCACTTCATGACGTCCGGTATCGCCTCTATCGTCAGTTCCATGGCCAACGGCGCCAGTGCCGAAGTGGGCATCTGGGGCAGGGAAGGCTTGGTGGAGAGCTTTCACCTTCTGGGTAAAGCCAGAATCCCGAACCGCTGCTTCCTGCAAATGGAAGGCACCGCCTTGCGCATGCCTTTCAAGGAACTGCAGAAGGAATTCCTGGAAAATGACGAACTGCGCGAGGCAGTGCTGCAATGTGTCCAGAGCCAGGGTTTCATTCTCGGGCAGCTTGCGGCCTGCAATCGCCTGCACGAGGCGGAACAGCGCCTGGCGCGCTGGCTCCTGATGGTGCGCGACCGCGTGGAGAGCGAAAGCTATTACCTCACGCAGGAGTTTCTGGCCAACATGCTCGGCGCGCGACGCACCACGGTCACCGCGGCCGCCGGTGCCCTGCAACGCAGGGGACTCATCAGCTACAGCCGGGGACGTATTCGCATCGTCGATCCCGCAGGCCTTGAGAATGCCGCCTGCGAGTGCTACCGGACCGTGGGCGCCCTCTACCGGAACTTCTACTCCCACACAACAGCGGCGTGAAGGCTTGCCGGGGCACACCCTGCAAGTGATTCTGCTCCGCTTCTTTTCCGACCGTGCGCGCCGTTACAGCCGCAGATTCACCTTGGCCAGGTCAATGATTTCGCTGCCGCGCCCATCCAGAACGGCTTTGATCATGAACAGGCTGAAACCCTTAATCTGATCCACAGTTATCGTCGGCGGCATGGAGAGTTCCTGCCGGCTCACAATCGCTTCCACCAGCACCGGACCATCGTGGCTGAGAGCCTGCTCAAGCATCGGCCGCACCTGATCAGGCGTTTCCGCCCGCAGCCCCAGGATCCCAGCAGCCTCGGCCATTTTTGCAAAGTTCGGATTTTTGAGGTCGGTGCCAAAGTCCAGAATGCCTGCCGCCTTCATCTCCAGTTCCACAAATGCCAGTGAGCTGTTGTTGAAGACGATCAGCTTCACAGGCAGATTCAGTTGTGCCAGAGACAGCAGATCGCCCATGAGCATGGCCAGCCCGCCATCTCCGGACATGGAGATCACCTGCCGCCCCGGGTAGCTTACCTGCGCCCCAATGGCCTGCGGCAGCGCGTTGGCCATGGAGCCATGGTTGAACGACCCCAGCAGCCTGCGCTTGCCGTTCATGCGTAGAAAGCGCGCTGCCCAGATCGTCGGCGTGCCCACATCGCAACTGAACACCGCGTCTTCCGTCGCTAGCTCGTCCAGCAACTTCGCCACGTATTGGGGATGGATCGGATTGTCTCCCGGTTTGCCCGTCGCCAGCTCATCCTGTTCCTTGCGTGCCTCGCTGTAGTGCTTGAGGGAGGCCTTCAAATGCGCGTCATTGCGCTTGTTCTTGAGCTCCCGGTTGAGCGCGGTCAGCGTGGATTTCACATCGCCCACCAAGCCCAGGTCGACCTTGGCGCGTCGGCCAATCTGCTCGCCGCGCAGATCGATTTGCACAATCGTCGCGTCCTTCGGATAGAACTGCTGGTAAGGGAAATCCGTCCCCAGCATCAGCAGAGTGTCGCAGTTCATCATGGCGTGATAGCCGGACGAAAAGCCCAGAAGACCAGTCATTCCCACATCGAAGGGATTGTTGTACTCCAGAAACTCCTTGCCGCGCATGGCGTGAACAATTGGCGCCTTCAGAATGCCGGCCATGTCGATCAGTTCCTTGTGCGCTCCGGCACAACCGGCTCCCGCCAGAATCGTTGTCCTTTTCGAGTCATTCAGCATCTTCGCCAGCAGCGCAATTTCATCCCAGGAAGGGCACACGGTGGCCTTCGATTCGTGAAAATGCAGCCGCGGAGCCTGCAGCACTGCGTCTCGCAAGGCAATGTCGCCCGGAATGGCAATCACGGCAACCCCGCGCCGCGAGATCGCCGTCTGCATGGCAATCTCCAGCACCCGAGGCATCTGTTCCGGCTGCGACACCAGTTCGCAATAATGGCTGCACTGTGCAAACAGGTGCTCCGGATGAGTCTCCTGGAAATACCCGCTGCCCATCTCATCGCTGGGGATCTGCGCCGCAATGGCCAGCACCGGAACACGGCTGCGATGGCAGTCGTAGAGCCCGTTGATCAGGTGCAGGTTGCCCGGTCCGCAGCTCCCTGCGCAAACCGCCAATCCGCCGGTCAGGTGAGCTTCGGCGCCAGCCGCAAAGGCAGCCGCTTCCTCGTGCCGCAAATGAACCCAATCCAGCTTCTTTGTCGCCCGAATCGAGTCGGTAATGCCGTTGAGCGAGTCGCCGGAGACGCCGTAAATCCGCCGCACTCCAGCCTCGGCCAGAACATCCACAATCAATTCCGCTACTCGCTTTGCCATCTCGGCCTCCATACCCAAAGGAATGTAGGTGAGATGCAGTTTTTACCTTTGCGGCTGCGGGCAAATTACTGCTTGGGCTCAACTTCAGCTTCCGGCGAGGAAAGCGCATGCGTCTCCAGCTTCGCCGTTAGGCACGTGCGGCAGAGGCAGCCCTTCGCCGGATCGTCGGGAACAGGCAGCACATGCGGAAAATCCGCACACCAGCAGCCCGGTTCCTTGGTGCATATCATCGGGGCCTTGCATTGGGAGCAGACGGTCTGCATGCGGTTATTATCCTTTATCGCCACCGCTTTCAACATCTCTTAACAATGAACCCACCGGGTGCCCGCCGAGATGGCCATTTAAAATCAAAAAGCGTGCAAACCATACGAGTAGAAACTCCTTCGGCGAAATACGACGTGATTGCGGGCAGCGGCCTTGTGGCCACTCTGGCGCCGCGCATTGAGCGCATTACCGGTCGCCTTCCGCGCCGCGTATTCGTGCTTACATCTCCGCCCATCTGGGCGTTGTGGGGCGAAACCCTCCAGGCTTCCTTTGCCGAGCCGCCAGTGGCGTTGTTCCTTGCGCCCGGCGAGGAACACAAGACCCTGAAAAGCGTGGAACGCCTGCTGCGCCAGATGTCCTCGGTCGGCGGCGACCGCGGCTCGCTCCTCATCGCCTTCGGCGGCGGCATTGTGGGCGATGTGGGCGGCTTTCTGGCCGCCATCTACATGCGCGGCATTCCTTACGTGCAGGTGCCCACCACCTTTCTGGCCCAGGTCGATTCTTCCGTGGGCGGAAAAACCGGCGTCAACCTGCCAGAGGGCAAGAACCTCGTCGGCAGCTTTCATCATCCGCTGGTGGTCTTTGCCGATATCGGCATGTTGGGCACCCTGCCCGACCGCGAACTGCGCGCCGGCCTGATGGAAAGCGTAAAGGCCGGTATCATCCGGGATCGGACGCTGGTCCGCTTCATGGAAGAGCATGCGCACGATATTCTCTCGCGCGATTCGAAAGCCCTCGAAAAGGTCATCGCTGCGTCCATCCGCATGAAAGCCGGCGTGGTGAACAAAGACGAGCGTGAAAACGGCCTCCGCATGATCCTCAACTTTGGTCACACCATCGGCCACGCGCTGGAACAGGCCACCGCATACAAGATTCTGCTTCACGGCGAGGCCATCGGCTGGGGCATGATCGCCGCGCTCTTTCTTGCAGGCAAACGCGGCACCATCAGCGGACCTCAGTTCGAGCGGCTGGAAAGTCTGGTCCACCTCTACGGCCCTCTTCCGCCGCTCAAGCTCCGCGCAGCCAAGGTGATTGCTGCCACCGGGAGCGACAAGAAGAACGTGGGCGGAGTCAGGCGCTTTGTGCTGCCGCTGGGCATTGGCGACGCAGGTGTGGTGGAAGATGTAACAGGAGCGGAGCTTGAGGGTGCCGTGGGCTACATGCTGGCCCGTGCCGCGGAGAAGCACTCCTGATGCCTGCCGCCGGAGCCAGGCCCACCGGCGCGCAAGACGAGGCGGCCGCTGCCCAGGCCGTCCGCCAGATGTTCGACTCCATTGCCCCGCGGTACGACCTGCTGAATCACGTTCTTTCCGCCAGCGTCGACCGTCTCTGGTGGTGGCGAACTGCGCGCAGGTTCCGCACCATCCTCGCCGATCCCAACGCAGCGGTTCTCGACATCTGCTGCGGCACCGGCCACATGACCATGGCCTTGCTCAAAGGTCGCCCCCATGGCGCGCGGCCGATTCTCGCAGCGGACTTTGCTCGCGGAATGCTGAGCCGCGCTGCAACCCGTTTCGAAGCACGCAAGCCGGATCAGCCAACCGCCATCTCCATTGAAGCCGACGCACTGCATCTGCCTCTTCGCGATGCATCTCTGGATCTGGTCGTCACCGCCTTCGGCTTCCGGAACCTGGCCAACTACGAAGCCGGCCTCCGCGAGTTTCGACGCGTGCTCAAGCCAGGCGGCCGCCTGGGCATTCTGGACTTCGCCGAGCCCGGCGGCCTGATGGGCAAAGCCTATGGCGTCTATTTCCGCCGTGTCTTGCCTGCCATTGGGCGACTCGTTACCGGTCCCGCCGCTCCCGGCGCAGAGGGCCCTTATCGTTATTTGCCCACCTCCGTCGGCAACTTCCCGCCACCGCAGGAGTTACTGGCTCTTATGCGCGCGGTCGGTTATGAAGACTGTGCGTGGCAGCCTTACACCTTTGGTATTGCCGGACTGTACACCTGCACGCGATCAAAGCTGTTCGACACTTCGCAATAACCTTATCCTTGTGAAGATAGGCGATATACTCCACGATCCCTCCCTCCTGAAGCCAGGATGCCTCCATCGTATACTCATCAACGACGGCAGAACCCAACCGGAAGGAAGACCCGAATGATTGCGCACAGCGAATGGAAAGGCGGCAACAATTACGAGGGAATCTCCGAAGAAAGCAATTCCATCTTCTTTGATGCGGACCCCTCACACGAGCAAGGTCCCAGCCCCATGCAGGCAGTGCTGATGGCGCTGTGCGGATGCACCAGCGTCGACGTGGTTTCAATCCTGGAGAAAAAGCGCCAGCCGCTGCTGGGCCTGAAGGTCACAGCCGTCGCCACGCAGGCTGATACTCCACCGCGCGTCTTCACCCACATCAAGCTCACCTACACCGTTAGCGGCCACCTGAGCCGCAAGGCCGTGGAAGACGCTGTCTCGCTCTCCAAGAACAAGTACTGCTCGGTCTCCAAAATGCTGGAGAAGGCAGCCACAATCGATTACGAAATCGTCTACGAAAATGGTGAGCCTGAGGCATGATGCGCCAGTCGTTCGTCAATTTCTTCCAGGTTGCGTCGCTCCTGTTATTGCTGCTGGTGGCGGCGCTGCTCGCGGCCATCACCACCATGCACTTTGCCATTCATGGGGCTGAGGTGCAGGTGCCGGCGCTCAAGGGCATGACGGTTGCCGAAGCACGCAGCCAGACCGCCGGCCTGGGTCTGAACCTCGACGTCGACAACCGTTACTACTCCGGCGAGGTGGCTGCGGGACACATCCTCACCCAATCCCCCGCTCCGGGAACCGTCGTCCGCCGCGAGTGGCGCGTGCGCGTGGCGGAAAGTCTGGGCCCGCAGAAAGTAGAAGTTCCAGATACCGTGGGCCGCGATGAGCGCGTGGCTGCGCTCGCCCTACGCCGAGTGGGCCTTGAGGTTGGCGTCACCGCATATCTTCCCTACTCCAAAGCCGCGGAAGGCACCGTGCTGGCGCAGGACCCACCTGCCCACGCCCAGGGAATTGCCCAGCCCCGCATCAATCTACTGATCGCCGCACCCGGCGACGACGCCCCCGACGGCTTCGTCATGCCCGATCTCACGGGCCTCCCCGTGGTCACCGCACAGGCCCAATTGGCGAAGGTCGGCATCACGTCGGCGCCTCCCACGTTTGTCGATGTCCCTATCAGTCCCATCGGCATCGGCAATGCACCGCCCATGCCGCCCGTGCGGCCCGGATCCGTCATTGCGCAGCAGCCACCTGCCGGCGCCCGCGTCGACCAGGCCACCAACGTGAAGCTGACAGTCGCAAAGTAACGCAATCCCTCTCCCGTCCTCAGCCGTCGGCAAGCTTGCGAGTCCGCTAGCGCTCCTCGCGCATCCAACAGGTGACGCATGACCGAAAAGCCAAAACCTCAACCGGACAATGCTGCCGAGTCTGCGCCTGCCCCACGCGATTTCTCCCATGCATGGCGGGCCTTGCGTCACAGAAACTTCCGCCTCTTCTTCGGCGGCCAGAGCATCTCCCTCATCGGCACCTGGATGACCCGTGTCGCCACCTCGTGGCTCGTCTACCGTCTCACCAAGTCGCCGCTGCTTCTTGGAACCGTGGGCTTTGCCGGGCAAATTCCCACGTTCCTGCTCGCTCCACTCGCCGGCGTCATCGTCGACCGCATTGACCGTCGCTCGCTGCTGGTCTGGACCCAGGCCCTGGCTATGGCGCAATCACTGATCCTTGCCTTCCTCACCCTTACTCATCGCATTACCATCTCTGAAATTCTCGGCCTGAGCATCATGCAGGGCTTCATCAACGCATTCGACATGCCCGGGCGGCAATCCTTCATGGTCAAGATGGTCGAGGACAAGACCGACCTCTCCAACGCCATCGCCATCAACTCATCGATGGTGAACGTGGCGCGCCTCATCGGCCCGTCGCTTGCGGGCATGCTCATCGCCGTCAGCAGCGAAGGGTGGTGCTTTCTGGTCGATGGCATCAGCTACATTGCAGTCATCGTTTCGCTTTTAATCATGCGCCTCTCGCCCTCCATGGAACAGCGCGCTACCACCACCATGGTTGTCCAGCTTCGCGAGGGCTGGACTTACGTCGTCCATTCCGCGCCCATCCGCACCATCCTGCTGCTGTTCGCGCTCATCAGTCTCATGGGCTGGCCCTACATGGTCCTTATGCCGGTCTTCGCGGCGCAAGTACTGCACGGCGGCCCGCACACACTTGGGTTCCTCATGGGCGCGGCCGGTGTGGGCTCGCTGGCTTCGGCGCTGGCCCTGGTACTGCGCCGCTCGGTGCGTGGACTCACCCGAGTGATTCCCATAGCGTCCGCACTCTTTGGCGCAGGACTCATATGCTTTGGCTTGTCCAGGGTGCTATGGCTCTCTATGCTGCTAATGCTGGTAACCGGCTTTGGCATGATGCAGGGAGTCACGGCCAGCAACACCATTTTGCAGACCCTGGTAGACGAAAAAATGCGCGGCCGCGTCATGAGCTACTACACCATGGCCTTTGTCGGCATGGCGCCATTCGGCAGTCTCCTGGCCGGCGCATTGGCCCATGCCATCGGCGCCCCACGCACCGTCATGGTCAGCGGAGTCGCCTGCATTCTCGGCTCAGTGTGGTTCTGGACCCAGCTCAAGGGTATCCGCAAACAGATGCGTCCCATCTATGAGCGCCTCGGCATTGTCCCTCAGGCAAATCTCGTTGTGGAAGAAAGTGCGGAAGGATCATAAGGAGCGAGCTGTATCCTCGATGCAGCGGGAGGCCAACGCAATGGGATGGATCGAAGATATGGAGCGCATTACCTTGCAGGAGCGTTCATTGCAACTGCCGCACCTTGATACGCACCTTGCGTGGGAACTGGGAGTTCGCCTGAGAACCATAGCAGAAGAACGTGGTTTGCCGGTGGTGATCGATGTACGTCGTTTCGGCCAGCCCTTGTTCTACGCCGCTCTTGAGGGTACAACGCCTGACAACGCCGAGTGGGTTCGCCGGAAAAGCAACGTCGTCGCCCGCTTCCACACCAGCTCTTACGCCATCGGCCTCAAGCTGAAACAAAAGAACGAGTCGCTCACCGAACAGCAGGGCCTGCCCCTTGCCGACTATGCCACGCATGGCGGATCGTTTCCTCTTACCGCAAAGGGCGCCGGCGTCGTGGGCAGCGTCACCGTTTCCGGCTTGCCGCAGCGGGCAGACCATGAACTCGTAGTCGAGGCCCTCTGCGGCTTGCTGGGCCGCGACTACGCGGAACTGAGACTGATGGCAGAATAAGGTCTTAGTCGCAGGTCCGCGAATTGATCTATCCTGCGTGGGTCGAAATCAGTAACTCCTCAAGCCGGTTGTAGCTCACTGCCATTCCGCCTGCCATTCCAGACCGCTTCGCCGTGTCGCGGGCTTCCATCGACTCATAAAGCACCGTGATCGTCATGCGCGTAAAGTCACCTTCTCCCACGAACACTGTTGTGTCCAGCGCTTCGCCCGCGTACCAGGATTCATCGAATCTCTCGGTAGCGACAATCCGCTCCAGAAGTACGATCTCGCGATAAACACCGCCCATTCCCATTTCTTTCCCATCGGACTCCTGACGCCAGACATACCGATAAACGCCACCTGCTCTGAGATCGATTTCGCAAACGGGCATGGTCCAACCCGGCGGTCCCAGCAGCCATCGCCTCACCAGTTCCGGTTTGGTAAACGCATCAAATACCAGCTGTCGCGGCGCATCGAACAAGCGCGTGACCCTGATTTCGCGTTCGCCGGGCGCGGATATTTCAAAACTGTCGGGATACATCATTCTCGCCCTCCTCTGTTACCCGTTGGGGGATTCTAGTGCTTCTTGTTTTTGTGCTTGCGCTTCTTTTTCTTCGGCGGCGTTTGCAGATCCACCAGCAGTTCATCCAGCCGCGTAAACGAGCTCTCCCAGAACTTCCGGTAGTCGACAAGCCACTCCGTCGCCTCGGCCAGCGGTTTCGCTTCAAGCCGGCTTAGACGCCGTTGCGCATCGCGATCACGCGTAATGAGACCAGCACGTTCCAGGACCTTCAAATGCTTTGAGATGGCCGGCTGGCTCATCGCAAACGGGGTAGCGAGTTCGTTTACCGGTGCCTTTCCCAGAGCCAGCCTTGCCAGGATCCCCCGCCGTGTCGGATCGGCGAGCGCGGCAAACGTTAGATCGAGCCGGTGAGATGCTTTGTTACTATAACCATTCAGTTCCATAACCTAATGGTAATATAAAAAGAAAACAAATGTCAAACCTACTTTTTTGAGAGGTTCCAGTGAATCAGTTAACGCGTTGAATCAGTGCAATGAAAAATCCGTCCGTATGAAGAGCACCGGGGAGCAGTCGGATCGTTCCCTCTGCCGCAAGGCAGCGGAGCAACCCCTGCGCGCCGGAGGTGGTGAGAATTCCCGCCTTCAGCAGGCATTCAATCGTGGATTGGAACGAAATCAGCAATGCATCTGGGCGCTCTTCAAGCACAGCTGCCACCACGTTCTCGTTCTCTTCCGGTTCCAGCGAGCAGGTGGAGTAAACCACAAATCCGCCGGGGCGAACGGCCCGCAGCGCAGCGCGGAGGATCCCGCGCTGACGCTCAGCCTGCCGTTCCAGGTCCCCCAGCCGCAGCCGATGACGAATCTCAGGGTTGCGGCCCAGCGTGCCCGTCCCGCTGCAGGGTACATCGGCCAACGCAATATCGAAGGTCGATTCCTCTTCAAGAACAGCTGCATCCGCCAATCGGCACTCAATTTGTCCTGCATGCTGCAAAAGCCGCTTTCGCAGCGCGTCGAGCCGCTGGGGGCTCGCTTCGCACGCAACAATGCGCGCATCGGGACACCGCTTCGCAAGAATCAGCGTCTTGCCACCAGGCGCCGCGCAGCAGTCGAGGATGCTTTTCGCAGTTCGGCTCGCAACCACAGACGCAAGCTCGGCCACCAACTGTGAGCCCTCGTCCTGAAACCGAATCCGTCCCTCGTGATAAGCCGGCGAACTTAATACATCGCCGGAAACAACTGTGCGCGCGACAGTCAGCAATTCGCCAGGCACGGCATGAATCGCCGCAGCGGTCAGCTCCGCATCCACGACATCGCTCTCAATGCGCACCGTAAGCGCGGGCTGGCTTTGCCCATGGCGGCAAATCGCACGTGTTGCCTCCATGCCGTAGATGCCGGCCCACCGCTCCACCATCCATCCGGGGTGCCCTGTGGCCAGCGCCAACTCCTCCAGGTTCTCTTCCGGCAGATGAACCCGCGGCGCTGAATTTAGTTTGCGCAGTACCGCGTTCACCATTCCGGAGGCGAATCGATGCCCCGCCTGCTTGGCCAGTTCCACGCTTTCGTCGATAGCTGCCCGCGCGGGAATGCGGTCCAGATGTAGCAACTGAAAAGCTCCAAGACGCAGCGCAATCAGAATCTCCGGCTCAAGTTTGGCCTTGGGATGTTTCAGCAGGACGCGCAGTTCGCGATCCAGCCGTATCTGCCATCGCAGAACGCCAAGCACCAGCGTTGTGGCCAGGTTGCGGTCGGCCGGTGAAAGCGCGTTCGCCGCTTTTCCCCTCAACAAATCGTCCGAGTGCGAATGCCCCTTCTCAACCGCGATCAGCACGTCGAATGCAGCTTTGCGCGCTGGTGAAAGTGGTGCCTTGCGATTCTTCGGCGCGCTCTTTTTGGGATCGGTCACGAAGTCGGTTCCCCGATTCGCGCACCTTCAACCAGGGTCGTTCCACGCAGGAACTCCGCGGCGCTCAACCTCTTCTTGCCTTCGAGCTGTACCTCCAGCAATTCAATCCAGCTCTCCGCCGCGCAAGCCGCGAACAGCCGATCCTTCGCGATGTGAATCTGCCCAGACTGCGCAATCCCCTGGTCGTGGATATCCGCTGCGTCCACTGGCGCCATGCGGTGCACAATCAGCTTTTTCCCATTGAGCGTGGTAAACGCTCCAGGCCACGGTTGAAAGCCGCGCCACCGATTGTAGAGCTCGCGTGCAGTGCGGCCCGCAAAATCCATGCGGCCATCTTCGCGGTCGAGCAGCGGTGCGAACGTGGCAAACGAGTGGTTCTGCGGCTGCGGCTGAATCGTTCCGGAAGCAAGCCCCGCCAGGGTCTCAACCACCAGCGGCGCACCCTTGTGGGCCAGGGTCTCGAACAGGTCAATCGCGGTCTCGTGGGGACCAATCTCCTCGGTCTGCTGCAGCAGAATCGGTCCAGTGTCCAGCCCTTCTTCAAGCAGCATCGTCGTGTTTCCCGTAAACGCGTCGCCCATGGCGACGGCCCATTGAATCGGTGCGGCGCCCCGGTATTTGGGCAGGAGCGACCCATGCAGATTGATGCACCCCAGCCGCGGCAAAGCAAGCATCCAGAGAGGAATGATGCGCCCGTAGGCAACAACCACAATTGCGTCCGGAGCAATCGTTTCAAGCTGCGTGCGAAACTCCGCGTTGCTCCGAATCTTCTCGGGTTGCGTCACCGGCAGCCCCGCCGCAAGCGCGGCCTGCTTCACAGGGGGTGCAGTCAGTTGCTGCCCTCGCCCTACGGGCCTGTCCGGCTGCGAAACTACCAGCGCAATATCATGACCCGCCGCGAGCAATGCTTCAACTGTGGGAACTGCAAACCTGGGAGTGCCGCAAAACACGAGCTTCATCCGCACTCCTTTGCCATGGGCCTGTTAGCACGCGCGCAGGCCCTGGCTACCACTTACCTTCGCGTTGCAGTTTGCGAATCTTGCGCAGGTTCAGGTCACGTTTCAGTCCGCTCATTCTGAATATGAACAGCATGCCGTCCAAGTGGTCGATCTCATGTTGCATGCACCGCGACAGCAGCTCTTCGCCGTCCATCTCAAACCACTTCCCGTGCTCGTTCTGTGCCCGGATGCGCACCTTGGCGGCACGCACCACCTTCTCGCGAATATCGGGAAAGCTCAGGCAGCCTTCTTCTTCGTAGAGCTTGCCCTCCTGGGAGATGATTTCAGGATTGATGAGCACAAGCTTCTCTTCCGGATTCTTGCCCACGCTCAGATCGATGACCGTTAGCCGCTTCGATACGCCCACTTGTGGCGCGGCCAGTCCAATGCCCTGCGAGGCGTAAGTCGTCTCGAACATGTCCGCAACCAGCTTGCGCAACTCGTCGTTGAATTCAGTTACCGGCTCGCCCGGCTGCGAAAGAACCGGCTCGGGATATTTAACAATCTTGAGAATCATTTCCGTCTGTCTACTGCTCCGTTTCTACTTGAATCCTTCGTCATTTCTTTCCCGTGCGAACTCTAATAACGCCCTATCTGTTCGATGTAGCCATCGAAATTTCGCTTCATCTCCAGCACGGAATCCCCGCCGAACTTCTGCTGCGCCAGCCCGGCAACGGTCAGCGCCACCATGGCCTCCGCGGCCACGCCCGCCGCAGGCACCACGCAAATATCAGACCGCTCATAGCTCGCGCTGGTAGCTTCACGGGTGTCAAAACGGACTGACTCCAGGGGACGCCGCAGCGTCGAAATCGGCTTCAGATAGCCGCGCACCACAATGTCTTCGCCGTTCGAAACACCACCCTCGATTCCGCCCGCATTGTTATGCGGCCGCGTGAACCGTGTTGGCTGGCCGTTGGGCTCGCTCGCGTAGTGAATCGGATCATGCACTTTGGACCCGAAAGACCCAGCAGACGTAACCCCGCGTCCAATCTCCACCGCCTTAACCGCCTGCAGGCTCATCACCGACCACGCCAGCAAGCCGTCCAGCCGCTCGTCCCAGTTAGCGTAGGTACCTAGGCCGGCCGGCGCGCCATGCACCACCACTTCAAACACGCCGCCCACCGTATCGCCGGTACGCGAAACCTCTTCCACTTCCTCTTTCATGCGCGCTTCAGTAGCCGCATCCACGCAGCTCAGCATGACATCGTCTTTGGCCCCGACAGCGACAATCTCATCCCATGCGGCCGCGCGATCAAGTTCAACCCGGCCCACGCGAATCACGTGACTCGCAACCTCGATCCCCAGCGCCCGCAGCAGCAGCTTTGCAAAGGCTCCAGCCGCCACGCGCCCCGTAGACTCGCGCGCCGACGCCCGCTCCAGCACATACCGCGCATCGGGAAAGTTGTACTTCAACGCGCCGGCAAGGTCCGCATGCCCGGGCCGTGGCGAAGCCACCGCCTGGTGCAAAGCCGGATCGCCCGTCTCCACAGGAAGCTTTTCTTCCCAGTTCTTCCAATCGCGATTCACAATCTCAATCGCAATCGGAGATCCAATGGTCTTGCCGTGCCGCACGCCGGACAGTACGTGCGCCTTATCGGTTTCAATCTTCATGCGGCCGCCGCGCCCGTAGCCCTGCTGGCGTCGCCATAGCTCGCGGTTCACAAATTCCAGATCGACAGGGACACCAGCTGGGAGTCCGGAGATGAGGGCAACAAGTGCCTCCCCATGCGATTCCCCGGCAGTCGAGAAACGGATCATATTCTATTGATTGTAACGGAGAAGCGGGTGAGCAGGTCAGCTTCCCATTCGTATAGCCCCCAGTTTCCACTCTCGATCTGGCGACCCGCCTACGCACCCTTCTCGGCAGCCAGATGCGCGCGACTCTCGGCCACACCTGCATCCACGCCTGCCGCACTGTAACGGTCGCGCGCTTCCACCCAAAGCGGCATAGCCTCTGCGTTGCTCCCGGCCTGCTCCTTGAGCAGTGCGGCCACGCGCAACGCATTAGCCAGGTGCAGTGGAGGCAAAGGCTCCTGAGCTCGATAGATCGCGATGGCCTCAAGAATTTCAGGCTCGGCTTCCGCAGTCCGGCCCATTCCACGGAGAATGTCGGCGACATGGCGGACGGCGTGAGCTAGGTTCATCCGGTCGCCGAGACCGCGATAGAGGTCGGCGGCAGTTCGATAGTGACTGACGGCCGATTTGTTGTGCGCCCATCATGGGCGCACTCTTACGGGTGCAAGTCCGGTCACAAGCTGGTCACAGTGAGTGAAGTGAAGCGCAACTGCATGAGGGCGACCGAGTGTGGGGAGGAAGCGTGGAGCGAA
>Ga0187847_10001037_pt1 | contig 26709 bp, 33 predicted proteins | sample June2016WEW_4_10_FD_132458 | JGI IMG/M metagenome (GOLD analysis project Ga0187847, IMG submission 132458) | Peatland microbial communities from SPRUCE experiment site at the Marcell Experimental Forest, Minnesota, USA - June2016WEW_4_10 | ecosystem: Environmental > Terrestrial > Soil >...
CAGCCTGGGTGCTTCGGTCGAAGAGCTGCAAGCCGCCAGCAACGTCATGACCGTCCAGACGCAGAACCTGACGTCGGCGGAAAACAACATCACCGCAGCCGATATTCCCTCGGCCGTGGCCAATCTTTCCCAGTACTCGATTCTGGAACAGACCGGCATCTCCGCGCTGTCCCAGGCCAACCAGCAGCAGCAACTTGTTTTGAAACTGTTGCAATAATGCGATTCGGCAGAGGAGGCGGACAACCAACCGCCTCCTTTGCACAGTTTCCGGAGTAGTGCAAAATGAGCATCGCGCCGGCAGAAGGCTTTCCATCGAGTAGTGCGCAGTCAGACAACGCCTTTGCGGGCGCAGTCCGCCCGCACGCGTCTGTCGCACCGCAAGCAGCAAGCCCCGTTTCGGGAACTCCTCCAAAACAAGAAACCACGGTTGCCAGTAATGCCCCCTCCGCCTATGAATTGCCGCAGGATGTTGTTGAAGTGCATCAAGATCCTGATGATAAGAGCCGGGTAATCATTCAGTATCTGGACAAGTCCGGGGAGGTAGTCATACAAGTGCCAAGCAACCAGGAACTTAGCGTTGAGCGCGGCATTGCCCAGGAATTCGAGCAAGCGGCCAAGCTTCGCGCCACCGCCGGCAAGGAAACGGAAGGAGAAAAGCACCATGGGGATTAGCTTTAACGCCGCGAGTCTGCTGAACGGAAACGGGATCAACGTGTCTTCGGTTGTGTCCGAGATCCAGTCCGCCGAGAGCGGGCAGTTGACCGCCTGGCAGGGAGACATGACCACCCTGCAGACGCAGGCGAGCGATCTGAACAGCATGAATACCGATTTGTCGAATCTGGCGACGGCCGTGACGGCGCTTTCCGATCCGGTAGACGGGGTGATGTCGGAGATGTCGGCCACCTCGTCCGAGTCGGCGATCGTGGGTGCCACGGCACAGAACGGGGCCACGGCGGGCAACTACACGGTGGTGGTGAGCAGCCTGGCATCGACGGGAACGCTCTATACCGACGAGGTCGCAAATGCCAACACCTCGATTCTGCCGAGCGGCCAGTCGAGCGGCGACCTGCAATTACAAATCGGAGGGTCGGGCGGCACGACCGCCGATGTCGCCATAACGGCGGGCAGCAATGACACGCTCACCACGCTCGCCGCTTCCATCAATTCCCAGAGCACGGCGAACAACTGGGGAATCACGGCCAACGTGGTGACCGATGCGAGCGGTTCGCGCCTCGCCATCTACAGCCAGGCAAGTGGCAGTACCGGGGCGCTGGCCGTTACCAACAACACCACCAGCATGACCTTTGAGCCGCCAGTCGGAGGCACGAACGCCGAGATCTCAGTGAATGGCATCCCGTATGCGAGCACGACCAACACGGTGACCGGCGCCATTCCGGACGTAACCCTGAATCTGGTAACCGGCGATCCGGACACTCCGGTAACGGTCGCGGTCGGCGCCGATAGCACCGACATTGCCAATGCCATCCAGAGTTTCGTTTCCGCTTACAACCAGGTCATCGGCGACATCAACAGCCAGTTCACGGTCAATGCCGCCACCAATCAGGAAGGGCCGCTCGGGTCCGATTCCGCCGTGCGAATGTTGCAATCCAGCCTGCTAAACGACGTCACCTACACCACCAGCGATTCGCTTTCCGAAAGTAGCGGCATCAACAGCCTGGCGGCGCTCGGCATTACCATGAACAACGACGGCACCCTGAGCCTGAACAGCTCGACGCTCAGCAGCGCGCTCACTTCCAATCCCGCAGCGGTGCAGAACTTTTTCCAGAATTCCAACATGACCGGATTCGCCAACAGCCTCAATACCAGTCTCTCCAGCCTGAGCGCGCCAACGACCGGCATTCTGAGCCTCGATCTGACCCAGAACCAGACCCAACAATCCGCGCTTACGAGCGAGATCAGCGACTTTCAGGCCCAGATGGCGAGCCAACAAACTGCCTTGGATCAGGAGTTCGACCAGGTTAATGCCAATCTCGAACAGTACCCCTACACGTTGCTCGAAGTCACCGCGGCGCTCGGGTCTCTGTCGGGCAATTCATCGACCACGACGTCGAATTCGAACTCGAACACAACCCCGACTTCCGGGACCGCCACCAGCTAGCAACAGGAATACGGTTATGAACATTCGACAGTCGTATCGAGAAGCGTCGGTTCGGGGCGCGAGCCCCGTGGAACTGGTGATCCGGCTCTATGAGCAGACGATCGAGGATCTGCGGCAAGTGGCCATCGCCATCGAACAGAACGACATTGAGCGGCGCAGCAATCGCATCAAGCACGCAATTCTGGTGATCGGGCACATGCAATCGTCCCTGGATTTGGAAAAGGGAGGCAAGGTGTCGGAGAATCTCAACCGGTTTTATAACACTCTCCGCATGAATCTGCTGGCCATCCAATTCCGTCCTTCGAAACCTCTGCTGAACCAGCAGATCACGGACTTGCTGGCAGTACGCGCCGCCTGGGTCGAGGTCGAGCGACAACAGAGAGCCGCGGATGCGACCGCGACCAGCGCCGGCCGCTCGCCTTTTGCCGCGGGCGCGGGCGACGCCGATGCGCCGGCGTCGATGGGATGGAAGGGCTGATGGCTGCGGACGCGCTCGAAACCTTGCACCAGGTCAACGATTTTCTGCGCTCGACGCTCACCCGTCTGCGTCCGGAACGGAGACACTGTTCGACCATCAGGCCGCAGGATTTCTCCGACATCCTCGGCCAGCTCTTGCGGGCGGCCGAGTGTCTGCGCCGTCCACCCGTATCCTCCGACGACGCCGCCGCGTTCGAGCAGGAATCGCTTGCCTACCGCGGCAATCTGGAAAAACTGAAGCGCTTTCTTCCCGACCTGCAGGTGCGCCTGCTGGCCGAAAAGTCACGCCTGGAAAACGCACGCGCCCATGCCGCGGCAGCCGCCGCCTGGGCGCAATCCCACAAAAAGACGCTGTAGAGGTGCTCCGCCGTTATCGAGTTGGATAATATCGGGCCGAAATGGGGCGGCTCCTGCCTCGATGATCGCCCGCCGCCCGTGATTTTTCGCTACGTCAGGTAGTTGAACAGATTATCCTGCGAAAGCTTGCTGATGGCCGCAAGCGCCGCCTGGTTGTCGGTCTGAGCCTGGGAGAGATTCGTCGCGGCCACCGCCAGGTCCGCCCCGCCCAGAGTATTCTGCTGCTGGCTGATCTGCAGCTGGGCAGCATTGAGGTAGTTGGTCTCGGACTGCGTCTGATCCGTGGCGTTGCCATAAAACACGCTCTGCGCCGAAAGATAGCCGGCGGCCGAAGTGAGTGAAGTGACCGCCGTGTCGATTCCGGTATTGGTTTTGACCGCCTGGATGAGATTGTTGAGGGCCTGGAAAACGTTATTGCCGGAAGAAGAAAACAGCTGCGATCCGGGCTGGTTGACGGCGAGCTTGTATCCGTTGCCGATGGCTACTTCATTGACATCATTGTTGCCGACGTAGTTGACAGCGGCACCATCGACCACATAGGGCGCCGTATTGGTGGCGGTACCGGCGAAGATGTAGTTGCCTTCATAGGTAGTGTTGGCGAGCGACACCAGCTGGCTCTGAATGCCTTGCAGCTGATTGACGATGGCTGCCTGATCGCTGGCCGAAAGCGTGCCTCCTCCCGCCTCGACGCCAAGGCTAAGGGCCTGTTGCAACGAGGTTTGCATGGAACTGAGCGTCGAATCGGCGGTCGAAAGCTGGCCCTGCACGGCCGCGATGCCCTGCAGATAACCTTTGGTGAACGTGGCCTGATCATTGTCTTCGACCAGCAGCGCCGCGGCCGTCGGATTGTCGGAGGGTTCGTTCACACTTTTGCCGCTCGAGAGCTGGAGCGAAGAAACTTGCTCTTCCAGTTCCGTCTGGTTGAGCGCCGCCATCAGGTCAGGCATGGGATTCGGATTGACACGCATCGAAGTTCACCTCCAAACGGAACCACTCGTTACTCCTCCGCCCCGCCCGTGCCCAGATTGACGGCATCGAGAAGCAGATTGTTGATGGTAGAAACGACGCGGGCAGCGGCCTGATAAGCGGACTGAAACTGAATCAGGTTGGACGCTTCTTCGTCGAGCGATACGCCGGAGACGCTTCCATTCTGATCCTGCAGCTGTTGCAGGATCGAGGCCGAGGCATCGGCGTCGGCCGAGGTATTGGAGGTGGTGCTTCCGACTTGGCCGACGAGCGTGGAATAGGCCTCGATCGGTGTCTGCCCGTTGGCGACGGTCTGGTCGGCAACGGCGGAGAGATTCGCCAGGTTTCCATTGCTGCCGGTCGTACCGTCCGAACTGGCGGCGATCAGTGAAGGATCGGTCATGGTGACCTGCATGGCGGCCGCCGCGCCCGCCCCTCCCACCGGCGGTGTCGCAAAAATGTTGCCCCCTTTGTCGCCATTCAGATCGTAGCCCTGCGCGTTGGCCGTGTTGAGGGCGGTCGAAAGTCCCGACGCCAGCTGATCGAGGCTGCTTCCAATACTCGGGATTTCCTGGTCGCGAATCTGGATCAGGCCCGCCAGACTTCCTCCGGAGAGCGAACTGGTAATGTCCTGGTTCCCGGCCATGATGTCATGCGTGCCATTACTGCCGAGCTGGGTGGTAAGCGCGAAGCTCTGCGATCCGGAAACCAGCGTCGTCCCGTTCGCAGTCGCCAGCGTGATGCCCTGATCGGTCGGAATCACCTGCACATCGATCAGGGCGGAAAGCTGCTGGATGAGATTGTTCTGCTGGTCCACCAGGACGCCGGGGTTCGGGTTGGTGCTCTGCAGATTGCTGATTTGCTGGTCGACGCTGGCAATCTGCGAGGTCAGGCTGTTGACCTGCGTGACCGTCTGCACGATGTTCTGGTCGACGCTGGCGCTCTGCGCCTGCAGGTCTTCGGAGGCAGTATTGAAATCGGTGGCCAGGGTATCGGCCGAGGTGAGCACGCCTTGCCGCAAGGTCAGGTCCGAAGGGTTAGGGGAAAGTTGTTCCAGGCTGTTGAAGAAGTTGCTGATGTCGGCGCCGATGCCGGAAGTGGAGCTCGAGAACTGCGTCTGGATCTGTTGCAGTTGCGTCAGCGAAGCATTGAGGGAGCTATCTTGCTGCGTGGCCTGATTGATCTGGATCTGGAGCATGGGGTCGCGCAGGCTCTCGATCTTTTGCAGCACCACGCCCGTGCCGATGCTCAACGATCCCAACTCCACCGGGTCGCCCGCCGCCAGGTCGGATACCTCTCGTGTGTATCCCGGAGTATTGGCGTTGGCCACGTTGTTCGACGTGGTTTCCATTTCCTGCTGGCTGACCGACAGGCCGCTCAAAGCAATCGAAAGCGATCCAAATAAACCCGCCATGGCTATTCTCCCGCCCGCAGCCGGACATCTGCCCGCAGCAAGCGGGGATTGGGCGTGTAGGTGGGCGCACAGCTGTCCACCACGCGATTCAGTACGGCCAGGCTGCGCTGTAAGTGACGCAAAAGCGAGCAGTGCACGCGCGTTAAGTGCCGTATGCGGTTGCCAAGCATTTGCCACTCGGTTTGCAGTCGCGCCGAGTGCTCTCGGTCACTCCCGTCGTGACTGTCCGCGGTATGTTGTGCCGTCTCGCGACGAAGCTCGTCTTCCAAACAGCTCCAGCGGCGACAGAGTTCGGCTTGGTGCGCCGCTCCCCGCGCGATCGCCTCGGCATCGTTTTTCGTCAGCGCCAGGGTGCTCGACTCCAGGCTTTCGGCCAGCCGGCGTAACAGGGCGAGCCGCGCCTCGATGAGTTTCGTGAGTTCGGGAACAGAGGTGTCGATGTCATCCATAGCGGGACAGCCCTTCGTGCAGACCGCATTGCACAATGCAGATTTCTCTTCGCAGTTCGCGCTCGCCTTCAGGCCAGGTCGTCAAGCGCGTGCCGCGGATCCTCCGCCTCCGGCTCCGGGCCCTGCTCCTGCGCCTCTTCGTCGGCGGTATTTTCAGGCACCAACGGACGCTTGCGCCGCGGCCCGGGATCGCGATCGTGACCGCGTTTCTCGAGGACACGCAACAGCGCCGGATCGATCCCGTCGGTGATCAACGGATCCATAACTCACCCCGCAGGCCGACTCGGCTAGCCCTCGGCGTCGCCGCTCAGTTCGCTTGCCATGGCGTCGGCGACCTGGCCGGGAGAAACGGAATATTGGCCCTTGCCGATCGCCTGCTGCAGCGCTTCCACTTTGGCCTGGCGAACCTCGGGCTGCGCGAGGACCTGCGATTCGAGCGACTGTACCCGCGTCTGATCGAACGAAAAGCTGGTTTGGTCCGTGCTGGCACTGCCGCTCGAGCTCCCGCTCTGCCCGGTTCGGCTTGTATTGCCGGAATCCGGTGGCGGTTCCAGTCCAACCTTATTGAAATCGATTCTCATAAAGTTCTCCAATCCCCTGTTGCCTCTATCGGCAGATTCTTAACTAATCTTAATCTGAAGGCAGCTAGGCCCCAGTCGTGTGGCAGCCCAATATGCAGATATATAGCGGCCCAATACTAAGATCGGCAGAGTCCCAGAAAACTTTAGCGGCTCGGGCCAAACCCCGGTTCAGCCTCCACCCGATACCTTTGGTGGCCGCGAATGGCTCTCCTGCAGGTGGCCGAAGACAAGCTTGGCAATGCCAATGCCTCCTCGCGCCGCGATGGCCTGGGCCAGCGCCTGGCTGCCCATCTGGCGATAATCGCTTGCCCCCACGGTCTTGTCCTCGGAATCACCGGCAAAGGTCTTCTGCAAGGCGTCGAAGACCGGCGTCAGCAGCATGGCCTCAAAGTCGCGCGCCGCTTTTTGGTTCTTGGCGACCGCTTTGGCGTCCGGAACGCCGCTGGTGGCGAGCGGACTCGAATTGGTGGAAAGGGAAACGTTCATTTCAATAACCTCCGACATCCTTGTGCCCTAACATCCGGTCCCCGCTCGATCCGATCCTCCCGATCCTCAAATGACATCCAGGTCGGCGTCGAGCGCGCCCGCCGCCTTGATCGCCTGCAGGATCGAGATCACGTCACGCGCGCTGGCGCCCATGCTATGCAATCCCTCGACCAAGTCGTCGATGCTGGCGCCTTCGCCGATTTCCAGGCGTTTCGCAGGGCTGTCCTTGGCCTGCACTTCGGTCTGGCCCACGACTTCAGTTTTCCCCCCGGAGAGCGGGGCGGGCTGCGAAACGGAATACTGCGTGGCGATCTGTACCGAGAATCCGCCGTGCAGAATGGACACGGCTCCGAGACGCACGTCCTTGCCCATCACGATGGTTCCCGTACGTTCACTGATTACGACGCGGGCACGCCGGTGTACAGGTACGGTCAGATTCTCGATTCGCGCCATCATAGCCGTCAGGTTCGAGACTCCGGTCGCACTGGGGTCAAGCTCCACGCGTCCGCCGTCGCGAGCGCTAGCCACGGCGTGTCCGAATTCGCGGTTGATGGCGTTCGAGATTTCGCCGGCCGTCGAGAAATCCGACTCGCGCAGGATCAAGCAAACCGGAGACAGGTGGTTGAAATCAAAAGCCAGACTGCGTTCCACCCGTCCCCCCGCCGGAACCCTTCCGGTCGTCGGGTGGTTCATCTGCTTGGTCGCGCCCTGGGCACCTGCCGCAAAACCGCCGACCGCAACCGGACCCTGGGCGGCGGCATAGACCTGCCCATCGGCGCCATAGAGTGGGGTGAGCAGGAGCACTCCACCTTCCAGGCTTTTGGCATCGCCGATCGAGGAGACCGTAACATCCACCTGGGTGCCGGGCCGGGCGAAGGCCGGCAGGCTGGCGGTCACAAACACTGCAGCGACGTTTTTGACGATCGCCGTCGCCGGCGGAATCTGCGCGCCCATGCGCTTCATGATGTTGGCCAGGGTCTGGGTGGTGAACACGGTTTGCTGGCTGTCCCCGGTTTGCGTGAGGCCCACCACCATGCCGTAGCCGATGAGGGGATTTTCCCGCACCCCTTCGACGCTTGTCAGATCACGGATTCTGACCGCCGTCGGTTCGTCTGCCGAGGCCTGGTTCGTCAGGACGAGGGCCGCCCCGGAAAGCGCAAGCAGCAGGACAGCGGCAGCCATAGCGGTCTTCATAGAGCTCCTAAAAATCCAGGAAATGCAGGATGGCGCGGATCACTCGGTTCGGCTGCCGCACGCTGTCCGAGATCACACCCTTACCCTTGATTTCCAGTTCCAGATCCCCGACCGAATCGGAAGCGATGGTGTTGTTTGGCCCGATGTCACCCCGGCGCACCACCCCGCGCAGCAGGATGGTCTGTTTTTCATTGTTCATGTTGATGATGCGCTCGGCCTCGACCACCAGATTGCCACTGGCCAAAACCGCGACCACCCTTCCGGCCAGGTTGGTGGTCACGTTGGTGGCTGTCGAAGCCGCGCCTTTACCGGCCAAGGCCTCGGATGAATTCAAGCCCAACAGGTTCGTCACCCCTCCGACATTGATCTTGCCGGGCAGCGAGCTAATGCCCGAACTGGTGTTCAAGGTGCGCACGGCGCTCACGGAGTTGGCGTTCGACGAGGTCAAGCCCTGCACCACCACGATCTCAATCGTGTCCCCGACAACCATGGCCTTGTAATCAGCGCTGAGCGAAGCCATCTTCCCGGTATCCACCCAGATGCTGCCGAGCGAGAGCACGGGTGCCGCCGGCTGTGTCCCCTGAAGGTGAGCGAGGTATTTCGCCAGGCCGTCGTCCTTTGCATCTCGCTTCGACGCCTGCAGCCAACTCGCCGTCAGCACGAACAGACAACAGAGTACCGTCTTCACTGGCGCTCTCCTTTAAGTACCCACACCACCGGTCCGCGATTGCTCACTGCGGCACAGCTTCGAGCAGCGCGGGCCCGGAAATCCGCGCCCGAAAAACCTGCCCATCTTCATTGCGCACGCGAATAATCTCGCCCTCGCTCCCCCGGTCCAGACAAGTCACGCTGGTCGAGATTCGCAAACGGCTGGAAACCGAAACGGCTGTGGCCCGGTCTCCGGCGCGCAACATGGGTTTTGCCGGCGGCGGCAGCGTAGCCACACGGGCCGTGCGCGACTCCGAGTCCTGCCGGCACAGCCCAGCTCGGGCGCCCGCGTCTCGATTGGCCGCTTCCGCCTCGTGGACATGCAGGTAGACCAGGAACGGCAGACACTGCCCAGGCTCGCTGCAAGCGAGGCGGAATTGGGTGCGCTGCGGCCCCTCGTCCCAACATGCCGACGAAACCCGCAACTTCCGCCCGGCAACCGCTGGCAGAGCCACCGGCAGCTCGAGATCTTCAATCCGCGGCATCTCCGCCTCCGGCACGCCCCGTTCGCGAAGCTCGGAGCCGACCGCCTGCCACACTTCTTGTCGCGTGATCGTCGGCCGCATGCCGGCGGGGGTGGGGGATTGCTCCGCCGCAAGCGACCATCCCGCCCCTAGCGCAAAGACAAAGACGAAGACGGATCGGAAAGCGGCAAGCATTGTACAGTGCATCATTTGGCTCCCTCCACTCTCCTCGGCTGCGTTCTCAAGCTGCGCTGCTACGCTACTTTCCCAACTGGTTCACCAGCTGGAACATTTCGTCGGCGGCCTGCACCACGCGGGATGTGGCTTCGTACGACCGTTGGGCCACGATCATGTTGATGAACTCGTCGACCACGCTCACGTTCGATTGTTCGAGATACCCTTGCTCGATCTGCCCCAGGCCGGCGCTGCCGCCAGGCGTGCCGATGACAGGATCGCCCGAAGCGGTGGTGGCAAGGTACAGATTTTGGCCCACGCTGTTGAGTCCCCCCGGATTGGGAAACAGCGCCAGCTGAATGGAGCCCACCTGCTGCGCTGCCGCTTGTCCGGCCAGCGTGACCGACACGGTTCCGTCGGAAGCAACCGTGACCGAGGTGGCGCCCGCCGGTATCGCTACTGCGGGCTGCAGCGGATTGCCCGCGGCGGTAACGATGTTGCCTTGCGCATCCTCTTGGAAGGCGCCGCTGCGCGTGTAGGCAGTCTGGCCCGTCGGCAATAGAACCTGAAACAATCCCTGCCCTTCGATCGCCAGATCGAGCGGGTTGCTTGTCTGCGTCAGGTCGCCCTGCAGCTGAATGATTTCCGATGCCGAAGAGCGCGTGCCCAGACCGACTTGCAGGCCGTTGGCCACGGTTGTCTGCTGCGAGGCCGCCGCGCCTGGCATCACCATGTTCTGGTAGATCAGGTCCTGAAACTGCATGCGGCGGCTCTGGAAGCCGGCGGTGCTGGAGTTGGACAGGTTGTTGGCAATGGTATCGAGGTTGTTTTGTTGTGCCTGCATTCCAGTGGCAGCGGTGTAGAGCGCTCGAAACATCGTTTCCTCCGAACTCGGACGAATTAGACTTTGGCCAGGTCGCTCGCGGCAATCTGGTTCATCGTGGTATCAAAGACCGACATGGCGCGTTGCAGCATTTCGGCCTGCCGTTGCACTCCGATCAGGTTCACCACGGAGTTGATCGAATTCACGTTGGAAGACTCGAGCGCGCTCTGCCGAATGGTGGACTGTTGCGTCGGCCGCGCGCTGCCTTCGGGAGCGGCGATCAAGGTTCCGCCTTCCGAGCTGAGCTTGGTCCCGGGCGCGAAATCCACCAACTGGATGCTGCCGGCAACCGCGTCATTTACCGAAATTGTGCCATCCCCCGCGATCGACACACGACCCGGGGGAAGGTTGATCACACCTTTCTGTTTCAGCGCAAGATCTCCGATCACGGGATCTCCCGCTGAGGTCACCAGTTGCCCGCTACTGGACAGCTGGAAGCTCCCGTTGCGCGTGTAGCGCATGCCACCTTTGGTGAGCACGACAAAAAATCCGCTGCCTTCGATGCCCAAATCCAGCGGGTTGCCGGTCGTTTCCAGGTTGCCCGAAGTCAGGTCGAGGTGCGACCCTTCGAGCACGCCGAAATTATTGGTCGCCAGGTTCAACAGATTTGGAACCGTCGGACCGGAAGCCGCCACCAGCGACTGGAAGGTTGTCTGCTGGCTCCGAAAACCGGCGGTGTTCAGGTTGGCAAGATTATGGGCCGAGACTTCGAGCGCCTGGCTCTGGGCACGCAACCCCGCGCACGCTGCGTAGAATCCACTGTCCACGTTGCCTCCTTGTGGTGAAACAGGTAGCAAGCGTGTCGCCAAGCGGAGGGCGGGGGCATTTTTGCAAATGGCTTTTTATCAATTGCTTAGGGGCCGAGGAGCGCCCCATAGGATTGGAGGAATCTTAGAGTCGGGGGCACGGTCGGCGGGCGCGGAAAACTCTGCCTGGAGATATCGCCGGGAACCCGGCAAAGTTTTCCTCGAGGAATCTGGACGATCCAAGAATGATTCGGAAGCCTGCGGCGGGATCGGCGGATCGCGTCAGCTGTGCAGTTGCAGACGGACTATAACCGGAGCGCCCTCAAGGGCAAGGACCATGGCGATGGAATCGCCGTCGGCCATCGACCGAAAATTGTAATCTCCGCCGCTCACCACGCTCGGCACGCTCAGCATGCAGCGCTCATCGGTGCCGGCGAGTTTATTCTTGAAGTTTCCGGCAATCATGTTACAGATCTCTCCGACCGCGTCGGCGACATGGTCCTCGGAGGCGGCTACATCGCCAAGCATGCAACAGGCCATTCGACGGGCAGTCTCGGCCTCGCAGCAGACCGTGAATACCCCGCACAGGGCCCCGGCCAGCCCCACCATCGCGGTGAAACCGCCTTTGACCTTGAGCTCGCCCTGTTCTCGCGGTTCTACCTGACGGCCCAGCATGATCTCGAAGACCTCCTCGATTGCCAGCTTGAGAGTCGGTCTCCACTTCTCCTCGTGCGCGCGCCTGGCGAAGGCGGTGTCGGCGCTCATACCTTCTTCCCCAGCAAGGGTAAAACGTGTTCTTTAACCTGATCGGGCGTGAACGGCTTACGGATATAACCGCGAGCGCCGGCCGAGAGCGCCTGCACCACGTGCGACTCGCTGCCCTCGGTCGTGATCATCACGATCGGAACGCCCTTGGCAGTTTCCACCGTGCCGATCTGCCGCACAAACTCCAACCCGTCCATCACCGGCATGTTGATATCACACAGAATGAGGTCGACCACGTTGCTCTGCAACGCGACCAGCGCTTCGGCTCCGTTTGAGGCTTCGGTAACCTTTTCCAGTTCGACGCCCGCCTGACGCAGCGAACGCTCAACGATTTTGCGCATCACCGAGGAATCATCGACAATGAGCGCGCGTGTCTTATCCATGGGTTCCCACCGCTCTGCGGCCATCACTGCGGCCGCGATAATTGCGTGTTGCTCTGTTCGGTCTGACTTGACATATATCGGCAGTTCGCGACGGCGCTTTAGCAGGGTGGGGAGATATCTGGCAAGGCAATGCGTCACCGGGTGCGCAGGCGGCCCCTTTTTGCCGGTAATGGAGGCCTGGCGGGACCAGCCATCGGTAATTTGTGACGGGCAGGGTGGCGACGGATTCGGGTGCCCGAAGCGTCTGCCAAGCGTCGCGAGGGCAGCGGTATGCGCCTTTCATCGCCTCCTGGCCAGCGCTTCGCCTGGCCGACGATCGACGACAGCGGACTCCGAGGGCACCGCGGTAACTGCCCAGCCAGCAATAAAATGCCGACGCCAGTACCACCGACTGGCGGTCCAGGTGAGGGCGATTCTCCGATCCTCAACCGGAGCCGGCCAATCCTTGAAGACTGCTACGGTTTTGTCGATATTTCATCACCTCCATGACTCATCCGCCCCGATCCGCTATCCTTAAACGAGAGACCTATGACCCTGCTCGACGCCCCACTCTACGATCCGGCCAAGGCCCGGCGACGCAAGATCAAGATCGCAGTCACCATCGGGATCCTAATCGTCATGGCCGCCCTGGCATGGTTCTATCGCAATTGGCCGGAAGAACACGCCGTCGACAAGTTCTTCACCGCGCTCCAGCACCAGGATTTTGAGACCGCCTACGCGATTTATTTCAACGATCCCGGCTGGCGCCAGCATCAGCAGAAATATCCTCAATACACATACGCAGACTTTTACCGCGACTGGGGGCCCGGCGGGGAGTGGGGCTTGATCAAATCGCACCGGCTGTACGGATCGGCAAACACCAAGAACTTCGGCGGCGGGGGGGTCGTGGTCGAAGTTATCGTCAACGAGCGAGCCGAACATGAGCGCATGTTCGTACAGCGCTCCGACAAAACGCTGACCGTCTACCCCTACTAGCTCCTGGTTCGCGGGGGCAGGGGCGACTCGCCCGGACAGGCCTCTTTCTAAGCCGCCAACGCCGCCGCCAATGTCAACGCCTTCTGCAACGACGCCTCATCTCCCGTGGTCGCACATGTTCGGGAGCGGTCAATCTGCCGCATCAGTCCCCACAGAACTTTCCCCGGCCCAACTTCGACAAACAACCCGGCGCCCTTGTCGACGAGCAGCCGCACCGACGGCTCCCATTGCACCGCGCCGGTCACCTGACGAATCAAGGCCTCGCGCGCCGCCCGTCCGGTCAAGACCATTGCGGCATCGACATTCGCGATCACCGGACAGGACGGATCCTGAAAACTCAGCGCGCTGAGATCGGCCGCCAAACGATCCTGCGCCGGTTGCATCAGCGAACAATGGAAAGGTGCGCTCACCGGCAGGCTCACCGCCTTCTTCGCACCCCGTTCGGCAGCCAGCCGAATCGCGCGTCCGACTGCTCCGGTGTTTCCGGAGATGACAACTTGCTCGGGCGAGTTGATATTGGCGGCCTGGCAAACTTCTCCCTGCGCCGCCTCCCGGGCAATCTCGCCGACTCGGTCGAGCGCCATGCCCAGAATGGCCGCCATCGCGCCCACCCCCACCGGCACCGCCTCCTGCATGTACAGGCCGCGATTGCGAACCGTCCGCACCGCATCGGCAAAGGGAATCGTGCCCGCAGCCACGTGCGCCGAATACTCGCCCAGGCTGTGTCCGGCAACAAAATCCGGCTGCAAGCCTCGCTCCTCGAGCACACGCCAGGCCGCCACCGACACCGTCAGGATCGCCGGTTGTGTGATCTCGGTGAGCTTCAGTTTTTCTTCCGGACCCTCGAAGCAAAGCTTGGACAGATTGTAGCTAAGCGCGTCGTCGGCTTCCTCAAAGGTTCGTTTTGCCGCGAGGTGATTTTCGGCCAGCTCCTTACCCATGCCGACGGCCTGCGAACCTTGGCCGGGAAAGAGAAAGACGATGGGAGATGTTGAAGTTGTCATTGCGATGTTTTTAGAAATTTCTCTCCACCTGAGCGGAGAAGCAATCGATCAAACCCCGGGGCAAGGGGAGCCGCTACGTGCTCAGGACCAGGTGCTGCAACTCCGCCAGTTCGCGCTCGATAGTTTCGTTGACCCGGCCCTCGGCAAACTCTGCCGCCACTCGCACGGCATTTTTGATGGCATTGGTATTCGACGACCCATGGGTGATGATGCAAACGCCTTTGACGCCCAACAGCGGTGCGCCGCCGTACTCGGTATGATCGAGTCGCTTCTTGAAATCCGAAAATGCGTTGCGCGAAATGTAGGCGCCCACTTGGCGCGTGATCGTAGCCTTCAAAGTTTCCTTGAGAACGGCTCGCACCAGCCGCGCCACGCCTTCGGAAGACTTCAAGGCGACATTACCGACGAAACCGTCGGCGACGATTACATCGACATGGCCGTTGTACAAATCGCGCCCTTCGACATTGCCCACGAAATTAATCGGCAGGCGTTTGAGCAGTTGAAACGCCTCGCGCGTGAGCTCGTTGCCCTTGCCTTCCTCTTCTCCAATCGAGAGCAACCCCACTCGCGGATGGGGCATGCCGAAAATCGACCGGCAATAGATATCCCCCATGACCGCGAATTGTTCGAGATTGGTGGCCGTGCAGTCGACGTTGGCGCCGACATCGAGCAGAATCGCCGCCGTTTGGTTGACGGTAGGAAATGCCGCCGCCAATGCGGGGCGGTCCACTCCCGGCAGCGCCCCCAGCACCATTTTCGCCGTAGCCATGGCCGCACCAGTGTTACCCGCCGTCACAAATCCCGCCGCCTGTCCCTCGCGCACCAGCCGCAAACCGACCCGGATCGACGAATCGCGCTTGGCGCGAATCACTTCCACTTTATCGTCCATGGCGATGACTTCGCTGGCATGGACCACATCCACGGGCAGACGTCGCGCCCCTGGATAGCGCGCCAGTTCCGAGCGCAGCCGCGATTCCGGTCCTACCAAGAGCACGCGCACGCCGTGGTGGCGCGCCGCCTGCAATGCGCCCTCAATCTCCGGCTTCGGCGCTTTGTCGGACCCCATCGCATCAAGTGCGATTACGCTTGGCATGGATGAAAGAAAAAACTTAGGACTTCTCTTCGACCTCTACCACTTCGCGGCCCTTGTAGGTTCCGCACTTCGGGCAAGCGCGGTGCGGCATTTTCTGCTCATGGCAGTTCGGACACTCCGACAGCGAGTGCTTCGACAATGAATCATGCGCCCGCCGCGTGGCAGTGCGCTTCTGTGAATGTCTACGTTTTGGATTCGGCATGATGTTCCTTCGGTTCCCAAAAGTCTACTGGTTCAGCTTGGTACGAATCTGTTTCAGCGCCGACCAACGCGGATCCTCGACCTCGTCCACGCACTCGCACTGCACTTCATTCAAATTCTTGCCGCAGTGGGGACACAATCCTCTGCATCCGTCGCGGCAAATGGTCTTCAACGGCAAGGCCAGCAGCACCTGCTCGCGCAACGTGTCTTCCAACAACAGGCCGTCGCCCTGGTAGTATCCGATCTCGGCTTCAGCGTCGGTAACCGAAAGCTCCTCGTGCCCGGAATCGGTTCCAAGCGGTCGGTATAGCAAATCAAAGCTGCGCTCGACCGCATGCACCACCGGATCAAGACAGCGGGCGCAAGCCACTTCCAGGCTCGTCTCAAGCTTACCCTTCACCCGAATGTCCTGCACCACCTTATGTTTGCCGTGATTCTCCTCGACCAGATCCGCGCGCCCCTCGGCGACGAGAGGCGAGCGCTGCCGTACGTCCTCTCCCAGATCGATCACACCCGGACCAAACTCCTCCCGGAAATCGACAGGGCTAATTTCCAGATCCTTAAGTTCGATGACCATTGGAACCTCCGCCGCCCCCACTCAAATTACCGCAAAGGCCCGCGGAAGTGCACACGGAGACGAAAGTCTCCTAGGGAGCAATATCTAAGAATAAAGGCCTCAAAACAGAGTGTCAAGGAAGACCCCAACGGCACCAACAGCACCAATGGCGAAGCCGGTGCACTGCGGCGGCAAGCGCGGTCGCGCCTGGCGCCATTCGCTTTGTGGGCAGCGAGACCTTTGGTTCGCCTCTGCTGGCAGTCCCAGGCGAGGATTGACAAGAACTGCCGATATTACTTCATCCCCAGCGCCTGCAGCACCGCCTCATCTGGCACCGCCTTCCCGTCCTTTTTCGTCACCACGCCAAACGATCCCGAATAATCCCACATCGCCCATCCAATCCCGTTGTGCTCAAGCGCGCTGCGCACATCGTGCAACCAAGCCGCGCGGTCCGCAGGATCTGCGTATTCGCGGTACACCCCAAACTCATTGCAAACTACTGGAACCCCGCGCCGCCGCGCCCACTCTGCCGCCTGCCTCATTTCCGATTCGATGCGTGCCGCATCCCAATGCTCGCGCCCATACCGGATCACCTGCAGCCGGTCGACTTCCTCCGGCACCAGCGCCGCTACAGGTTCCGCCGATTCCGGACTGGACGGATATTTTAGCCGGCGCAGCCAATGCCAGTAATACACGCTCCACGTCGCCCCCTGATGGGTAAAAATGTGCGGCTCATAAAAATGAAAATTGTAGATGACGTTTGCATCGCGAAGCGGCTCCTGAAACACCAGATCGTCGTCATCCGACCAGCGCGCTCCGGTCGCGATGATCGTGTGTCCGGGCGCGCCCTCCCGGATCGCCGCCGCCAGTTTCGCCTGCACCCCGAGCCACCGGTAGCGGTCGGTAAACTCCGGCTCATTCAGGATTTCCAGAAAGACCCTCTCCGCATCCCAACTCGAGTAATGCCCAGCCAAAGCCCGCCAGAAATCGGCGAACCGGTCGACGAAGTCATCGTCTTTAGCCACCCGCGCCTTAAACTCGCTCTCCGGATGCAGATCGATGACGACCGCCAGCCCGTGATCGAGAATCATCTTCACCGCCGCATCCAAAGACGCCAGATACTCCGCCGGAAGCTTGTTCGGTTCCCGGCTGTCAAACATCGGTTGCGGATTCACACTCAACCGCACATGGTCGAAACCCAGTGACTTGATCAGCGCCAGGTCATCGGCCGTCGTCCAGGACTGAAAATGTTCCGCCGTGTAGCCGCGTTTGTCATACACCTGGGCGAACCACTGGCTGGCGTTAATTCCCCGCTTCAGTTTTTCCGCCCGCGCAAATGCCGGCGACGTCTGAACCCCCGGCGCCCCACCCGCCTCGGCCGCCGCGCCGCCTGCCAGCAGCCCGGCCAGCAACAGGAACAAGAACTTGCATCTGCCGCGACCCATCGTTGTGCGACCCATCACCGGCATCCCCTTCCCGATTGATACACTGAATACCAAATTCAAATCCGAGCCCAACAGCAAAGCCTAGCCTATGATTCCCTGCCAGCGCCATCTCTTCGACATTCCCAACGAAGTCGCCTACCTGAACTGCGCCTACATGTCGCCGCTCATGAAGCCAGCGCTCGAAGCCGGAAGCGATGGCCTGGCCCGAAAAACGCGTCCCTGGGAAATCACGCCCGACAATTTTTTTTCCGGATCGGACCAGTTCCGCACGGCAGCGGCGCAGCTGATCGGCAGCGCGCCCGCCGACATCGCCGTAATTCCCTCCGCGAGCTATGGTATCTCCGCCGCGGCGCGGAATCTGCCGCTCCGCAAAGGCCAGAGCATTCTCGTCCTCGCCGAGCAATTCCCCTCCCACTACTATCCTTGGCACCGGCGAGCCCAAGAAGCCGGAGCTGCGCTGAAAGTGGTGCCCTGGCCGAGTGCTCAGGACAACGACTGGACCGCCGCCGTTCTCGATTGCCTGACCCCCGATGTGGCCGTAGCCGCGCTGCCGCACGTGCAGTGGACCAGTGGCGGAAGACTCGACCTGGTGCGCATCGGTGAAGCCTGCCGCCAGATACGCGCGGCGCTCGTCCTCGATCTCACCCAGTCGCTCGGCGCCCTGCCTCTCGACGTGAAGCAGGTGCAACCCGACTTCGCCGTAGCCGCCAGTTACAAGTGGCTGCTCGGCCCCTACTCCATCGGACTTCTCTACGTGGCTCGGCAATGGCAAGACGGAATACCGCTCGAAGAAAACTGGATTCAGCGCGCCAATGCTCGTGATTTTTCGAGCCTCATCCTGTACACGGAAGATTACGACTCGGGCGCGCGCCGTTTCGACATGGGCGAACGGTCGAATTTCGCGCTGCTGCCGGCCGCGACACGGGCCATGAAGCAACTGCTGGAGTGGGAAGTGGAGCAAGTCTCCGAGACCACCGGCAACCTCAATCGTCGCCTGGCAACGGCGGCCGCAGAACTAGGGTTCTCCGCGCCCGCCGAAGCGCTGCGCGCGCCTCACTACCTTTGTTTGCGACGGACGGAAGCAATTCCGAAAGAACTTCCAGAAATTCTGGCGAGAGAAAAAGTTTACGTCAGCGTCCGCGGAAGCTCGATTCGCGTGACGCCCAACGTGTACAACACGGTCGAGGATTGCGACCGGCTGATTGCCTGCCTGGGTCGCTTCGCCGCGCCCAAAACGGTGGTCTGAAAGTCACGGCTTAAGAGCCGCCGACCGCCGCTGCGCCAACGATGCCGCTTCGGTCGAGGGATTCTCTTTCGCCACCTGATCGTAAATCTTCTTCGCCTCGTCGGGCTTCTGCTGGGTCTCGTAGAACCCGGCGAGTTCAAGCTGCGTCGTCGCCTTGCTGACCACCGTCGTCGGGTGGTCGATCAACTGCCGATAAAGGTCGACCGCAGGCTGGGTCTTATTTTCCGCCCGATAAACACCGGCCAGGGCGAACTTTGCCAGGGACGCGAGGTCGCGGCCGGAAGCGCCGGCCGCCTCCTGCAAATTACGTTCCGCAGCCGCGTTATCTCCCAGCTGCGAGGAGGCCAATCCCACAAAATAGCGCGCCATCTCCCCGGTGTGAGTGTGTGGATACTTGTCGACAATGTCTTGGAATTGTTTGTGCGCGGCCCCGGCGCGCTCCTGGAACGAGGCAAACGTGTCGTATCCCGGCTGCGCCGGCACCCCGGCCGGGCGAATCGGTGTTTCAAAGGTCCGCACTGCCGCCGAGAATTCCAGGCTTGCCTTTTCGTCCTGCGTATTGACGTAATACCACCCGCCAAACCCTACCGCCGCCAGCACAACCACGGCAATCACGGCCGCAATCAGCTTGGCCTTGTGTTCCTCGCTCCAATGGGCGGCGTTTTCGGCCGCCTCGAGAGTAACCTTGCTGAAGCGGTCTTGTTTCAGTTGATGCCGGGTTTCTGCGCGCACGGGCTTCCTTCTTCGCCTAAAGGTAGGATGACAATTACTCAGTCTAACAGGCCTATTTCGAGAGCGTCAAAGCCCGAGAGGCTTGGTGGTGAAGAGGCGGGGGAGAGCCGGGGAAGCGGACAGCAAGACATTGCGGTGCAGGGAAAAACCACTCGCACCATCGTTCCGGTCAACCAGGGAGGAACGGCAGCGCACAACAGCCGCATAATCTCCAGCGCACCACGAACCTGCTCCGGCTGATCCGAGCCCTGGCTTCGGATGTCGAACCGGATGACCGACCGACCCTTTATTGCGCCGCTTCGAGCAGGCCCTGCTCGGCTTTTTCCTGGCACTCGATGCAGTGGCGTGTCCAGGGCACCGCTTCCAGCCGCTTGGCGTTAATCTCTTTGCCGCAGGAGACGCATTCGCCAAAACTGCCTTCGCGAATGCGAGCAAGAGCGCCATCGACCATGTTGAGCAGTTGCCGGTCGTTATTGCTCTGACTGAAAAGGAATTCCTTGTTATAGGAACTCGCCGCCCGATCGGCGACGTCCTGCGTCGCCTCATCGTCAGCCGTTCGACCATCCTGCTGATTGCGGACCACCATATGCCGCAGTTCGTTGCGCCGGGTTTCCAGTCGTTTTCTAAACGCGTCAAGTTTCTTCTTATCCATGATTGCAGCCTGGGCGTGAGGCGAAAGAGCCGCCTCACAGGCCCTCATCCCACGTGAAGTCAAACAATTATCCTAAGCGCGGAACAGAACAGGCGTCAACTGCACCGAACGGGGGGTAGTGGGCCAGTTTGAATTTGCACAGGGTCGCTTTAGCATCCCGTCGGTGGCATCATTGGGATGCAATGACCATCGGTAAAGGCAAGCGTCCTCGCGATCCAAACCAGCTCGCTGCTTGGACTGTAGCAGTTTCCACCGGCCAGATTCCATCCCCAGAACCGGAACTGCCGAAAGTCTCCGGTAGCGCCCCGCCTGCCAACATCTCCGAGTACATGTCAGCCATAGGGCGCAAGGGCGGTCAGATCGGCGGGAAACGCCGCCTCAAGACGATGACGAAGGCCGAACGTTCCAAGGTTGCTGCCAAGGCTGCTAGGGCACGCTGGAAGAAAGCTAAACGCTAGGGTACGGTTGCTTGGCTGTCCACCACATAGCGAACCGTATGCAGCTTATTGTTCTTGGCGTAGTACATCAACTCTATCTCGTCCGCGTGTACCGTTATTGACAGATTAACGCCTTTGGTGAACGTTCCCTTAACCTGCGATCCGACAGGGAACGTGATGCATTGCCACGACTGGGAATAGACGCTGTAGACGGTTCGCCCAGCGGTGAGCGTCATGGGGCAATAACGGTGCGCCGACGCAGAACCGGCGGATGATGCTGACACGGTAAACGTCCACTCAAAATCAGCTTCGGTCTTTTTCGTGCTCTCCGCTGGAATGCTCAGCAGCATGGACAGGCCGAGTAGCAAAGCAGATTTGTGCTTCATTATCGTTTCCCTTGCTTGTATAGTGAGGGGAAAATCCGCCCAAACGTGCGAACAGTCCGACTGGAATCGGACTGTTTAGCGAAACCATCTAGGAGCGCAATCCAATGGTAGTACGGGAGTGTGCTCTATGCAAGTACGCGAATTAAAGAGGGCTGTGAACGTGGAACGTGACATGGATTTTATCCGAGAACTGCTTCTGAAAGTGGAAGAAGACAGGGAGATGGACGGCTATCACTACAAGAGTTTTGATTCCTCTGATTTGCGCTTCGATGGAGAACGAGACCCGCTATTCCCCGGCTCGCTGCATCGGCGCTGACATGAAGGTTGTGAGCGGGAATCCTGATCCGAAACATGTGAGCACGTCCTACGTAGAGCGCCAGAACCTTACGATGCGGATGCACATGCGCCGCTTCACTCGCCTGACGAACGCTTTCAGCAAGAAAGTAGAAAACCACGCGCACTCCGTGGCCCTGCACTACATGTTCTATAACTTCTGCCGGATTCACCAGACGTTGAAAGTCACGCCAGCGATGGAAGCGGGGTTGTGCGATCACGTTTGGAGTCTTGAGGAACTGTGCGCGATCCTGCCTAAACCGACCGTCAAGGCTTCTACAATTGGAAGCGATCTAGTACGCAAGGCTCTAGGCGAGAGCGCCTAACCTAAGTAAATCTGACCGTCGCTGACAGCACTCGCAACACAGTGCAAGAAATCATCAGGCGTTCTAGGACTCACTCTCTCTTCCCATATTTGCCTAGCGGTTGGCTCTAACCAGATTGGCATCGAATACATCGTAGAGCCAAACTTCTTACAGAAAACGAACGTCTGGCGTCCGGCACCAGCCCCCTCCGCCATGAATTTAGCAAACAGGCAATTTATAAGACTATTAGCAAATGTACAGATGCGGGTTTGCCTAAGGTGAAACAAGAGACTCTCGGCGGCCATGCCGCCCGAACCGATAGCGCAGAAGCCCACTCTGTCATAGACGCAATCAATTCCAGGTTCTACAACTGTAAAAATATGCGGCTGTCGTTGCTGATCAAATCCAAATGCTAGGAACTGACCTGACCATTCCACCTTGCGTATTTCGTCGTTCAGTGAGTTGAATTGCGTTTCCGTAAATCGCCTCTTTCCGCTCTTCGTGAACGTCTCCACGTCCATCTGGAAACGTCCTAAGACGCGATCTGCCGCTATTTCGGATAAATGCTTCTGGTAGGCCCGCTTCATACAGGAGCGTGCTACTTGCAAAGTATTCGCCCGGTTTCTAAAGTATCTCTCTGCCTTCTCTATGATTGGGGCGCACTGTGTCATGTCGTCGGCTGCCCACATCGCGCACCATTCCTTTGCGAACGGGTCCATTTTCGATGTAACGGCATCTGCCGAGCCTAGCGCGTGAGTCAGCATCGTGTCCGAGACCGTGACGATTTCGTTTTGCTGGGTGATAGCGGCTATACAGACGGTCATCTGTTTTCTCGGCTTTGGCCGCTTGTACTTGTGGAGTGGGCGGAAACGCGGGAGCGGCCTAGGCGTCAGCATCCTAGCACCGCCCCTGTGGAAAACGAAACTGGCCCACTACCGAACGGGGAAGTAACGTGGACGGTTGGGCCAAAGCGAATGAGGGACGGGAGTATCGGCACGCCTTCTGCCGCCCTTTCCATCCTTCGAACCGCCGCCTGCGGGCACCGGAATCGGGCCGAGATGCTTGCTGCCGGATTCTGTTTGCCAAGCGCGGCAAACATCTTGAACTGGGTGGTCACGCTGGCCAGCCGAACTGGTGGTTCTGCTTGTCCTCGCGCCCGGTTTTCCAGGTTTTGCGCGGGAGGGGCGTCGTCTCACGGCCGCTCCGTCGCCCCCAACCCGGGGGCCGGGTATTCCGGCAGCTCCGGCTTGGCCGCTTGCGTCCGCTTGATCTGTAATTCATCAAACAGAAGCGCCGGGCTGGCCACACTGAACCATACCGGGTCCGACCGATCCTCGATGGCGGGCGCGGTCCCGGCCGCCACCAGGTCGCTGCGCAGCGAACGAACGTCGAGATCTCCAAACACGCCACCGCGGACCAGTTCTTCCCGCCCATCTTTAATCCAGAGTCGATACAGCAACCGTGGCTGCATGCCCGGCCCCATGGTCTCCACATAGAGTCCGTAGGGCAAGTCGCGCTTCCTGCAAAGATCGATCAGCTTTCCCTTCAGCCCCGCATCCGGCTGGGGATCTTTCGATTGCAGAATCATATTGCCGGGAGCCGGCGATGGCGAAGCGTTAGCGGCGGCACGGCCGTGTCCGTTCGAGGCCGGAAAGTCACGAATCGGCTGACGCCCGAGGAGATAGGAAACCAGTTGCCCTTTTTCGATCAGGGACACGCGCTCGGCCTTCACCCCTTCGTCATCGATCGTATAACTGCCAAACAGCGGCTGGCCGTTGATGGCTGAAAGCGCTGGGTCGTCGAATACCTCGACGAAATCCGGCAGCACGCGCGACTTGTAGCTGCTGGACCATTTCCCCGTCGTGCGCGCGTTTTCTCCAACCTGCGGCTTCTTGCCGAGAACATTCGGCGCCACCAGTTCCGTCACCACCGTGGCGGCAGCATCGTTCGAGAACAGAACCGGGCCGCGGTATTCCTCGTCGACTAGTGGCGCATCCCGCAACAACCTCAACGTTTCCAGCATCCGCGCGGTGGTCTTCAGAAATTCATCGCGCGTCGGCAGCTCGCGAAGATCGTTGCCCTGGTCCGCGTGAGAACGCTGCAGCAACATTCCGTCTGACGCTTGGGTGGAGCCGGCAATCGAAATGACGAAGTGGGTGCGGCCCGAACGGGATACCGTGCCCTCCGAGTTCAGAAAGTAACGGTTCTCAACCGTGAAACGCAGCCCCGCGTCGACGCTCTCCAGCTGCGTGTCTCGGCGATATTGGCCGGAGGACTGTTCGAGAAGATGGATCCAAAAACTGAAGTCGGTGGAAGAGAAATGCGCCAGCGGCTCGATGACTTGCAGGGGCGAGGCCCTGGTAAAGTCGTCGACCGGCTCGTCGACTTTCAGCTGTTTCAGCGCGGCTTGTTTGGCGGCTAGCGCTTCGCTAGCCGCCTTATAAGCCCGATCGGTGGCCAGCCAGATGCGGCGCCGGATGGCGAAAACGTCATCATCGAGGGGAACCAGGTCGATGGTGCCCTCTCCGCTGCCAAAGAAGCTGTCTTGCCGGTAATCGCCGACCCGGACAACAACGCGTAACACGCGAGCGCGCTCCCATTGCTTGCTGCGCAGCGCCCCGAAAACAGCGCTCGCTTCCAGTTGATCAATCTCGGTAACGCGATATTCGAGATAATAGGGGGCAGCCACGTTGTCGAGTTTCAGTTTCTCCTTGGAACGCTCCATCTCCTCGCGAAGAGCCCGTAGCACGACATCGCCCGCATCCGAACCTGTGGCCCAGGCGAAACCTGAGAACCCGCCGAGCAGCAGCGCGCAAGCGATCACGGCGAACCTCAACTCGCGCGTTCCCCTGAAATCTGTAGCCGCCTTGCCTGGGAGGTGGCGCAGCCCTTCGCCGGTGCGATTGGCGCCCGCCGGGCAACGCGGACGCAGCCGCAGCCACAGGATTGCCCGCTGGGGTCGAATCACGGCGCACCTCCCGTCTCCTGGTCCGCCCCCGGAGGGGGCGGGAGAATCGGGGGACGCGTATCCCCGTACTTTCGCTTCTGCACTTCCATTTCAGAAAACAGCATCGCCGGAGCGGCCGCCGATACCGGAACACTGCCCGACTCCGCTCCGCAGATTCCGTTGAACACGCTGGTTTTGTCTCCGGTCGCGGCAATCTGCGTCAACACGGTCAGCGGGGTGCCAACAATATCGACACCGCGCACCAGTTCGTCGGCGCGACCGTCCGCATAAACCCGCCAGACCATGACCGGCAAAACCTGGAATGCCTGCGGCAAATCGCGCGAGGTCAAGGTAAATCCGCCTTGAATGTCTTCGAAGTAGAGCCCGTAGGGCTTGCCTTGTTTCTTGATTTCGTCGACAAAACGTGCCCGCAACAGGGCGTCGGGAATCGTCTTCGACGAAGTAACGATCAGATTGCCTTGACGGCCAACCGGCATCAGGCCCGATTGGGCGCGCCCGTGCCCGTTGGAGTTGCTGAAATTTTTCACCGGCAACCGCCCCATCAGAAAATTCTTCAGGATTCCGTCCTTGACCACTTCGACGCGCGAAGCGGGCGTTCCTTCATCGTCGAAGCGATAAAACCCGGACAACTCGGTGCCTTCAATTGCGCGCAGCGTGGGATCGTCGACCACGCTGAGGAAGGCGGGCATAATCTGCTGGTTCACCTTCTTGGTAAAAGTCTGGCCTTCGTCGCGGCCCCGTTGCCGTTGTCCTTCCACTCGATGACCAAGCACCTCGTGAAAAAAGACCGCCGCCGCCCGCCCCGAGAGCAGGGCGGGACCGCTGTAGGGTTCGGCCAGCGGAGCGGCGCGCAGAGCGGCCAGATCGGTCGCCATCTTTTTGACACTTGCTTCCACTTCCGCCTGGGAAGGCGTTTTTGACGGGTCGGAAAACTGGAAAGTCTCGACCCGCATCAGTTGCATGCCATCGTCGGCGCGGGTTTCGGCCTCGATCATGACGCGAAAGATGGAGCCGTGGGTGAAGATCCTGCTGCCTTCGGTCGTCACCAGATAGCTGCTTGCCCGCGTGGCCGCAAGAAAAACCATGGACTCCTCGATCTCCGAGTAGCGGCGGAAGTATGCCGAGTAACGACGCGCCAAATCCTCCCACACCTTTTGATCAGGAAACCCAGTCGCCGAGTCCGGCTCGATGTAGGTCGAGGGCGTCTCCTCCGAGAAGTCCGGCGAGTCATCTTCGTCCTTTGCCCGTACCGCGCTCTGGGTCTTCACGCTGGTATAAGACTGGCGGGCCTTGCGGTATTGCTGGTAGGTCAGAGCCCACAGCACGCGCGCGATGGCATCCGGGTCGTCCCGCAGCGGCAGCGGTCCGGAACTGATACCTGAGACGCGCTCCCGATCGTGTGTGTTATCCAGCGCCGGCGTGCCAATGCGCATACTAACGTCTGCCGAGCGGTTCCGGGTGTGGGTCGAAGTAAGAATCCCGCCTTGCGCGCCCAGGATCACCAGCGATTCGCCATCGCTCACGTTGTAGCTGGTGAAATAAGGCGCGGGGTCCTGCTTGCCAAGCTCGGTCTGGCCGCGGCGCAGTTCGCTCTCCATGGTTGCAAGCAGCAGGTGGTCGGGTGCGGCAAACGTTTCTTGCGCGTTTACCGGTGCCTGGCTCAGGAGGGTAACCAGGAACAGCAGAATGGAGAGGCCAGCGGCTCTTGGGTAATTCATCGCAAACCGCGAGTGTACAGGAGCGACACCTTCAAAAAAAGCGGCCCCTTTCGGGGCCACCCTTTCAAAGAGGCTTAGTGGCGGGAATCAGAGGAAACTCAGTTTGACGCCGCTCCGGCGACTGGAACGGACAGGGTGAAATGTCGAGAACATCGAGAGTGAAGTGGTTCCAACGGTTGCGGCCTCTTCAGTATGAAGAGAGTAAGCATTTGCCGAACCAAAGCAGTAACTCGGCATCTTCCGCAAGCCCATTTTGGAAACTTGTCCAAAATCAACCTCTTAGGGTGAACCACCTAGACGGCGGGGTGGAAGCCGATCTCAACCCGCTGTGAGGTCGAATGCATAATGCTGCACTTTGGCGGCGTCTAGCGCCCGCCACCGTAGGCCTCTTATCCGGTTCTTGTTCATTGGCTCGCGTCTTTGCTCCACGCTTCTTTCAGGCCCCGCCTCGCGGCGGGTGTTATTTCACCCTTGCGCTTCACTAACCCTTCG
>Ga0187847_10001038_pt1 | contig 26697 bp, 21 predicted proteins | sample June2016WEW_4_10_FD_132458 | JGI IMG/M metagenome (GOLD analysis project Ga0187847, IMG submission 132458) | Peatland microbial communities from SPRUCE experiment site at the Marcell Experimental Forest, Minnesota, USA - June2016WEW_4_10 | ecosystem: Environmental > Terrestrial > Soil >...
ACGGATTGGAGCGCTTGGCGTCTACGTTCTCGACGTTTCGGCTGGTGTGTGGTCGAGTTCGAACCTATTGGATGAGCTATTCGGAATCGATGACAACCATGAGCGCACTGTGGCCGGGTGGGTGGATCTGATCCATCCAGACGATCGCGCGATGATGGATGCCTATTTTGCGGAGGAAGTGATCGGGCAAAGGAAGTCGTTTGACAAGGAGTACCGCATCGTCCGCAAGTCAGACAGTGCGGAGGTCTGGGTTCACGGAATGGGCAAGCTTGAGTTCGACGCCCAAGGACAGCCTGCGAAGATGCGCGGGATTATTAAGGATATCAGTGAGCGCAAGCGCGCGGAAATGCAGCTTCGCGATAATGAGAAACGCTACCGGGAGACCTTTGAACGTGCCGCGATTGGGATAGTGCACACCTCACTCGAGGGCCGCATCCTGCGGTGCAATGAGCGTTTCGCCGAGATCATCGGCTATTCTCCCGAAGAAGTCTGCAATCTGACCTTCCATGAGATTACGCCCCCCGAAGATCTCGACGAAAGCGTAGGAGTTTTGAAGCGGATGTTGAGTGAGGTCACGATCACGCCGAGTTGGGAGAAGCGCTACGTTCGCAAGGATGGCACTTTGACCTCGGTGAGGCTGACGGTCTCCACCCGCTGCGATAGCGAAGGGCGCGCATTGCATTTCATTGCCGTGGTCGAAGATATCAACGCGGCCAAAGCTGCCGAACTGCGGCTGGCGTCGGCGCAAGAGGCTTTGCGGTTGAGCGAGGAACGCTACCGCACTGCGTTCAAAACCAGCATTGACGCGATTGCAATCAATAAACTGAGCGACGGAAAGTATGTTGAGGTCAACCAGGCGTTCCTTGAGATTACGGGATATTCGCAAGAAGATCTTGTGGGGCATACATCGTTGGAACTCGGCATCTGGGTGGACCCGCGCGACCGGGCGCGCATGACTGAAGAGATACGCATGCATTCTTTCTGCCGCAACTTGGAAGCACAGTTTCGAAAGAAGAATGGAACGATACTTATCGGGTTGATGTCCGGATCGGTCATTGAGATTGACGGTGTTCAGTGCGTGCTTTCGGTTACGCGGGACATCACCGAAGCCAAGGCTGCGGAGGCGCAGATAAGGGATCTCGCTTTCTACGACCCATTGACACGCCTTCCCAATCGCCGGCTGCTACTGGAGCGCTCGCGCCAGGCCGTTGAGTCGATCACGCCCACGGGAAGAAGGCGGGCGCTGTTGATTGTCGATCTGGACGACTTCAAGACGTTGAACGAGACACTTGGTCATCCGAACGGAGATCTGTTGCTTCAAGAAGTGGCGCGCCGCCTGGTGACCTGCATTCGGGAACCGAATACGGTGGCGCGGCTTGCCGGCGATGAGTTCGTGGTGATGCTGGAAGGACTGAGCGAAAACCCAGAGGAAGCCGCGGCACAGGCCGAAGTGACCGGTGAGAAGATTCTGGCGACAATTGGTCAACCTTACCTGTTGGTGCAAAGAGAGTGTCGCTGCACGGCCAGCATTGGAATTACCGTATTTGGAGCGCAATCGGAAAGAACCAACGACAGATTGCAACAGGCCGACATTGCCATGGATCAGGCGAAGTCGGCGGGCGGTAATACCATGCGCTTCTTCGCGCCTGCGCTACAGGCTGCGGTGAATGCCCGCGTTGCGATGGCGGAGGACCTTCGCGAGGGGATCAGGGAAAACCAGTTCACTCTTTACTATCAGCCGCAAGTGGATGGCGGACGCTGGATTGGCGCCGAAGGGTTGATTCGATGGAATCATCCCAGGCGGGGCCTCGTCTTCCCGGACGGGTTTATTCCGAGGGCCGAAGCTACGGGGCTTATTCTGCCCATTGGGAATTGGGTTTTGAAGACTGCCTGCGCGCAAATTGCTTCATGGGCAAAGTGCAGCGAGACAGCGGAACTTGCCGTTGCAGTCAATATAAGCGCACGTCAGCTTCGACAGCCGGAGTTTGTCGACCAGGTGCTGACGGCTTTGGAAAGCGCAGGCGCAGATCCGCATCGCCTTGAGCTTGAACTTACCGAAAGCATGTTGGTGGACGACATTGAGGATGTGATTGCCAAGATGACCGATCTCAAGTCGCACGGGTTGCGATTCTCGCTGGACGATTTTGGCACTGGCTACTCTTCACTGACCTACTTGAAACGGTTACCCTTGGACCGATTGAAGATTGACCGGTCATTTGTCCGCGACATTCTTGTTGATGAGAGCAGCGGCGCCATTGCGCAGACCATCATTTCTTTGAGCCGGGCCATGGGTTTGCCGGTCATCGCGGAGGGCGTTGAGACAGAATTGCAACGGGAATTCCTTGCCAATCTCGGCTGCCACGCATTCCAGGGCTATCTGTTTGGTAGACCAGTGCCGTTGGAAAAGTTCGAGCTGCTTTTGCGTGGGGCCGCCAGCGACGGAGCCGCAATTCTCCATGGAGCCTGAGGCACGGGCTTCCCTGGAGTTCAGCTTCCCTGACGTCGCCCCCACTTTACCTTTGGATCATCCAAGCCGCGAGGGATCCCCTTGTCTACGGCGAGAATTACGCGGATCGGCGGACTTGTCGGGCGCGAACGCTCTGGTACTCTGTTGAGGTTAAGCTGAGGCTTCCCCGCAATGCCTGGGTATCGCTGCAGAATGCTGATAACGGTTGCGATTATGCTGACCGCATTGCCGGTGCGAGTATTCCGGGGATATGCTCAAGAACCTTCGCCCAGCCTGAAGCAGGCCGATGCAGATTATCGCGAAGGCACTGCAGCGCTCTCTCGCAATGATCTAAACGCTGCTCTCGCCGACTTTCAGAATGTAGTCCGTCTTGCTCCCGGAGCCGAGCAGGGGCATAGTGCACTGGGAGCCGTATTGGTGCGACTGGGGCGGGTGAGCGAGGGAATTCGCGAGCTCGAAAAAGCGTTAGCGATTCAGCCCAGCGACAGCGCTGCGCAACTGAATCTGGCTCTTGGTTACGAGCAAAGTGGTCAGGCGGCGAAGGCTCTGCCCCTGTTTCAAAAGCTCGCGGCCGCCTCAGTCAGTGCAAATCAGCCACTCGCGCCTGGGGTTCTTGCCTCGTATGCACGGGCTCTTGCGACTACGGGACAGCTTAAGGCGGCTGTGGCACGAATGAAGGAAGCAGCGAGACGCGATCCGCGGAACGCTGTGTTTCAGGATGGGCTTGGAACGCTTTACGCGAAACTCGCGGACTGGCCTGATGCGAAACAGGCTTTCTTCGCAGCTGTTGCGGACAATCCAGATTTTGCGATGGCCCATCTTCACCTGGGGCTAACGTTGCGATCGGTGGGGGGAGCGGGCGCGCTAGATGAACTGACCATGGCTGATGAGCTTGAGCCGCGAAACCCAGTTATCGCCCTTGAGTTGGGAAGAGCGCTGGCCGACGCAGGACGGGATGAACAAGCCCTGCCTGTGCTGCAGCAGGCAAGCAAGTTAGATCCGGGTTCTACTGAGGCGGCTTACCAATTGGGTTTGGTGCTTTCCCGGGTTGACCGCGTGCCGGAGGCAATTCCGCTGCTGCAACGGGCTGCGGATGCGAACCCAGGGCGCGCTGAGATTCTCATCAATCTTGGGATGGCTCTCTGCCTGGCGCAGCGAGCCAAGGTTGCGGTTCCTTTGTTGCAGAGAGCCGTGACTCTGGAGCCGAATAACGTGACCGCGCACCAGGACCTTGCCGTTGCCTATATTCAGCTCAGCCAGTTTGACGATGCCATTGTGCAATTGCGCGCTGCCTTGAAGGCTTCTCCCGATGCCGCGCAGTTGCATTACAACCTGGGATACGCGCTAAAGATGCAGGACGACGCTGCGGGCGCGATTCCCGAACTCGAGACGGCGGAGAGGCTGAATGCGTCTGCTCCTGAAGCGCCTTATCTGCTTGGCGTGCTTTATATGCAGGCGGGGCGCTACGAAGACGCCGCGCGAGAGCTGAGTGCCAGCCTGAAGCTAAAAGGAGACAATGGCGATGGCTGGGCTACGCTGGGAAGCGTTTACAACAAACTAGACAAGCTGCCTGAAGCGGTTTCGGCTTTGCAGGAAGCGATTCGGCAGAGTCCGCTGCAAGCTGATCCGCACCTGACATTGGCGGCTGTGCTGGCCAAGCAGAATCAAGGCGCCGAAGCTACTGAAGAGCGCAAGAAAGCCGCAGACTTGATGCGCGCCCACATGAATTCGCAGCGTGCCGAGGTGTCGACGAATTCGGGAAATTCGCTGCTGGCAAACGGCAAGGTGGAGGATGCAATTGCGGATTATCGAGAGGCTTTGGGCTTTGACGCGAACTATGCGGAGGCGCATGAAGGTCTTGCGCGGGCCCTGGAACGGCAGGGTAAACCCATGGAAGCGGCTACTGAACGCCAAAGAGCAACGGCACTGCGGCAGGGCCAGACGAAGACTCAATGACAGAAGATCAGAGTCTGTCTGCGTACACGCGGATTCCGCGGTCAAAATTGCCCACCTTTTAGTTGATATACAACTGTTTGGCGCAAGCGCTATAGTGGTCGAGATCAACGAGCGCACTCCCGGCGATACCAATTCAGAGCAGACAGGGAGAGGCTTGGAGATTCCGCGAGGGTTTCCCTGCAATTGAATGCGCATGCAAAGCGTGTATGCACTCTCGCATGGGTGTGACGGTCAACCTTTTGATTTTGAATCCTGGCGACGAGCGCGGCGATTGATCGCTGCCCTGTCGCGATTGAGCCGGTTGGTGATTGTATGAAAAGGACCGCAGCGACTCCAGTCGCCGTCGCTTGCCTGCTGTCGGCGGGATACTGGATGGTCCCTTCATTGGGAGCGCAATCGAGTACCGCCGCGCTGACGCCTCCTCCTGCCTACACTGCTCCACCTCCGGGTACGCCCCCCGCAATAGACACGCCCGTGCAACGCCAGGCCTTGGCGAAATGGAAGGCAAAGGCGGAGCAGGCAGTTGCAGCGGAACGGAAAGAATATAACTCAGCGGTAACACCGAGTTATAACTTCCACTACGGACCGAAGAATCCATTTACTCCGGGCAACATCCAGGTGCAGGGCGATGGTTTCCTGCAGCCGGGCGCATATCCCAGCGCGGAATATTGCGGTACTTGCCACCAGGAAGCTTATAGCCAATGGAGGCAGGCGCTGCACTCGAATGCATTTCGAACGCCGTTTTATCGCACCAGCGTGAATCTTCTGATTCGAGACCAAACGCGCGGAATTTCCCTCACGCGCCACTGCGACAGCTGCCACAACCCAATCGGTGTTTTGGGAGCGGCACTGACCGAAGATTCGAAGGTCGATCGAGCCAAGTTTGACTCGGATGGGCTGACTTGCACGACGTGCCACTCCGTGGTGAGTCTGGACTCGACCAACGGTAACGCCAGTGTGAAGATGGGCGTGCCCGCGGTGATTGTGGATGAGAACGGGGAGCGCATTCCCGGCGAAGTTCCATTCGACATGATTCTGCGGCATCCGGAGCGGCACTCGAAAGCGGTGATGCATGACTTCCTGCATACGCCGGAATTCTGCGCGGCTTGCCACAAGGCCAATTTACCCGCCGAACTGAACGACTACAAATTCATCCGCGCTTTCACGGCGTACGACGAATGGCAGCAGTCCAAGTTCTCGCAACGCAATCCGTTGACCTTCTACACAGCCGATTTCACTACTTGCCAGGGCTGCCATATGAAGCGCAACCCCATCTCGCTGCCTGACTATGGCGCGAAGAACGGCACGCTTGTCTCGCACCGTTGGCTGGCTGGTAACACCGCGGTGCCTTTCTACTATGGCTTCGACGAGCAGTTGCAGAAGACGATTGAATTTCTGAGGAGTGGCGACTATCTGAACGTGGATATATTTGGTTTGACAGACTTGGGTGGTAGAGCGATGGCCGCACCGCTGGGCTCGACGCCGGTAACGCTGAAAGCTGACGAGACAGTGGAGGCTTCGGTCGTTATCCAGAACAAGGCGATTGGGCATTCGTTACTTCCAGAAGTCCGCGATCTCTATGAGGCGTGGGTCAGTGTCACCGTCAAGGAAGCCACCGGTGCGTTGATCTATCGCAGCGGATATCTGGAGCCGGACGGCATGCTTGACAGAGGCGCTCATAGCTTTACGAATCGGCCGGTGGATATCACGGGAAACTTTGTGGAGAATCACAAGGTTTGGGAGATTCATTCGATGGCGTACGACAATACCATCCAATCAGGAAGGTCGGCGCTGGTGCGGTATCAGTTCCATATTCCGGCGGACGTGAAGGGGCCCATCACGATTACTGCGGCGGTGAATTACCGGCATCTTCGCCAGAGTTATCTCAATAACGTTCTGGGACCCGACCACCCGGCGTATCCCGTGGTTGAGATTGCATCGCGGAGCCGTATGCTGAACATTGGCGATAACCCTCCGACGGAGCCGCTGCCGAACGATAATCCGGATTGGATGCGCTGGAACAACATTGGCATTGGCTATCTGGATTCGCTGCAATACGAGGACGCGATCCACGCTTTCGAGCAGGTGGTGCGACTGCGCCCGGACTACAAGGACGGCTATATCAACGTCGGCCTTACTTATATTGAGTGGGAGAAATATGACGAGGCACGCAAGCCGCTCGTAAGGGCGCTCGCCATTCATCCCGACGATGCGCGGGCACTCTACTACATGGCGCTGGTGGAACGCCGACAAAGGCACTCCGAAGCTGAGGTTGCCGATCTGGAGAAGGTCGTGGCGCAGTATCCGAATTCGCGTGACGCGCGGCGGGAGCTTGGCATCTCCTACTATCAACAGCACCGAAGCGATGATGCCATGGCACAGTTCAAGGTTCTTCAAGCGATCGATCCAGACGACCTGGCAGCACACTACAACCTGTCTATTCTTTATAGAAGGATGGGAATGAAGAAGCAGGCGGCGGAAGAAGCCGCGCAGTACACAACCAAGAGAATCGATCCGGGCGCGCCGACCTATTCGCTGGAGTATCTCCGCAAGCATCCCGAAATCTCCACCGAGAGCGATCCGTGGCATGTTCACTCTGACATGGCACACGCTTCCGTCACCGAGCAAGGCTCGCAATAACTCAAAGTCCACAGTCAATGGAGAAGACTCACACTGATGAAACGCCGCGCATTCCTTCGTTCGCTCAGCCGCACTGCTTTGGTTCTACGGTTCGCGGATATTCTTGCGCTGGCTTCTCCCAGTCAGCAAGAGACAACACAAGAAGCGCCGAAGCCCATTGGTCCGCAAGAGCGGAGTTATGATGCGAAGCCCGCACCACCGCCATCGGGACCCAAGTCGCCGATCGAGGGAACGCCTCTTGGAGTCAGCTTTGTGGATGTGGCCACGGAGGCCGGACTCAATGTGAAGACTATCTATGGTGGGGAGTTCACCAACAAGTATCTTCTGGAAACGACCGGCTGCGGATTGGCGTTCTACGACTACGACGGCGATGGATGGGTGGATCTGTTTCTTGTGAACGGCTGGCGGCTGGAGGGTTTTCCAGCGGGCCAGGAGCCGCGCTGCCATCTGTTCAAGAACAATCGCGATGGAACGTTTACGGATGTAACGGCCGGTTCCGGCCTCGCGCACAAGACTGGCTGGGGCCAGGCCTGCTGCGTCGGCGATTATAACAATGATGGGCACGACGATCTCTTTGTCACGTACTACGGACAGAATGTACTTTACCGCAACAACGGCGACGGAACATTCGTGGATGTAACTCAGCAGGCGGGACTCATACAGCCGGGACCGAAGATTCGCTGGAATACAGGCTGTACATTCGTTGATTACGACAAGGATGGGAATCTGGATCTGTTTGTGGCCAACTATGTGGACTTTGATCTGAAGACTGCGCCGAAACCGGAAGACGGACCATGTACGTATAAAGGAATTCTTGTAGCCTGCGGGCCGCCTGGACTGCCGGGTGGGCGAAATATTCTTTACCACAATCACGGCGACGGAACATTCAGCGACGTGAGCGAGAAGGCGGGTATGTGGACGGCCGTAGGCACTTATGGATTGAGCGTGGCAGCCTCAGACTTGGATAACGACGGCTGGCCTGACATCTATGTAGCCAACGACTCCGCTCCCGCAACACTCTATCTCAATCAGAAAGACGGCACCTTCCGCGACATCGCGATTGAAGCCGGGGCCGCCCTTTCGGCGGAAGCGAAACCGCAGGCGGGCATGGGCGTGTCCATTGGCGACTATAACCGCGATGGCAACCTGGATGTGGTGAAGACGAACTTTGCGGGCGACACGGATTCTCTTTATACGAACCTTGGCGACGCGTCTTTCGAGGATCGCACTTATCCCGGAGGTCTGGGAGTGAATACGCGGCTATTGGGTTGGGGAGTCGGATTCTTCGACATGGATAATGACGGGTGGCTCGACATTCTGATGTCGAATGGACACGTTTATCCGGAGGTCGACCGGTCGAAGGGGGATTTGAAGTACGCCGAGCACAAGTATCTATACCGCAATCTGCGCAACGGAAGATTTGAGGAAGTTACAGGCCAGGGTGGACCAGGAATTCTTGAAAACGCGCCGGCCCGCGGATGCGCATTTGGCGACTTCAACAACAGCGGGCAAATCGATGTTGCAGTGAATTGCATCAATGCAATGCCGCAGCTGTTGCGCTGCGATTCCACACTCAATCGAAACTGGATCAAGATCAAGCTGGTGGGGGTGAAGTCGAATCGTACGGGAATCGGCAGCCGGGTGCTGGTAACTGCGATGACGGCGCCAGGCTCCGCTAAGCCGTTGGTGCAGATGGAAGAACTGCGCAGCGGAGGTAGTTACTTTTCACAGAATGACCTTCGCCTTCATTTCGGTCTCGATCAGGCGAGGAAAGTAGATTCGGTAGAGATTCGCTGGCTTAGTGGACAAGTGGATCTGTTGAAGAACCTCGACGTGAATCAGCTTTATGTGATTGAAGAAGGAGGCAAGATTCTCAAGTCAGGGCTTATGCAAAAGGCCAAACTGCAAACAAAGGCGAAAGCATCATAAATAGTGAGACGGACCCGATTGCCGTTGATTGGGGATATCTTCCGCCTAGAGCCTGGCCTAGGTTGGGGAGCGTGCCGACTAACAGGATGGATGACTCGCCAAGGATCTGGAACAAGCCGTATGACCCTTTCAGGTCATATCTTATAAGGAAGTGCTAGATATCAGCCTGCGCTCAAGCAGTTGAAGGGCCTAAAGATGCTTTCCAAAAAGTTTTTTCTGTGGTTACTAGAATCCTGAAAAAGAGATGCCGATAGGGTTTGCGTAACAACAACCACCTGCTCCAAGTAACGATTCCGGACTGTGATGTAGACGGAACGGGTTCGGTGCAGGCGGAAATCGATACGAGGAGCCTTACCATGAGCATTAGTGTCCTGAACAACATTTCTTCGCTAGTTTCGGAGAATGCCGTTTCCAATACGCAGTCAAGCCTGCAATCCACCCTTCAACAACTTGCCACCGGACTCCGGATCAACTCCGGATCAGAGGATCCAGCCGGTCTTTCAATTGCAGACGGTTTGGGAGCCAACATCGCCGCACTTAACCAGTCCAGCCAGAACGCAGCGAACGGCATTGGTCTTCTGCAGACCGCCGACGGCGCGCTCTCCCAGGTCGTCACCATCCTTAACCAGGCAGTTACGATTGCGACGGAAGCATCCAATGGTGGCCTCACGACCAGCCAGTCGACCGCCCTGAACACACAGTTCACATCGATCCTGAATGAGATCAATCAGATTGGTTCAACCACCAACTTCAACGGAGCCTCCGTCTTCGGCGCCGCGGGCAACGTCGCCACGTCGACTCAGGGTAACTTGGCGACGACCACAGCGTTGACATCGGGCTCGGTGACCACCATCACGGATGCCGCGACGGGCGGCACCTTTGTATTCAAGGCAGGCGCCACCTCAAAAGTCTCCGACCTGCAGGCAGCGATTACAGCCGCAGTGACCGCTGGACAGCTCAGCACAGGAACTGCACTGACCCTCAACGCCTCGGGTCAGGCGGTGATCACCGGTGCGGCCAGCGATGTCATATCGGCCTCGACCAACGATACCGTTCTCGGCGGATTCAACTCCACCGGCACTGTCGGCGGCACTGGAGCGACGGTTTTCACCAGTGATGGTACCGGCGGCGGCGCTGCTACTCTGACAACAGCAATCACTGCACTGTCGGCAGGCAACCTGAGCTTGAGTTCTCAAAACTTGAGCACATCGACCTCCGCCAAAGCTGCGCTGACCGCCATTACGGCAGCCATCAACACGGTCGCCGCGGAACGCGGAGGCATCGGCGCATCAGTCAACCAACTGACTGCCGATACCAACGTGGAAAACACGGAAGTTCAGAACCTGACCAGCTCTCAGAATGCCATTCAGAACGCGGACATTGCGAGCACAACCTCGAACCTCGCACAGGACAACATTCTGGAACAGACCGGCTTTGCCGCTCTGTCACAGTCCAATTCGGCCGAGCAGAACGTATTGAAACTGCTGCAGTAAGCAACAGTCGTCCCTACAAGCGGTGGCGCCACAAAGCGCCACCGCTTTTTTTCGGTTCCCCCTGAACGCCAAGGTCAAATATGCCGATATTAAGTTGCGGTTAGGATGGTACTAACCGGGACACGCAAGACGTATCGCGTTCCGCTTAGAGGAACTGGCAAAGCTTATGAGCTCACTCTCCGCATTGAATTCGCTGCTCGGGTCGTCAAGCGCCACTGACCTGAGCGAGATCCTGGAAGCCGCGACAGGCGCATCGACACCCGGAATCGACGTGACGTCCGCAGTTAACGCATCCATCACTGCGGCTGAGGCTCCGGAGAACAACTGGGAGTCCCAGCAGACCGTGCTGCAGAACCAGACGTCGGCGCTGACAAGTCTCCAGACCGATGCAACCAACCTTGACAACGACATGCAGTCACTTAACAGTTTGACCGGTCCTCTGGCCGCAGCGTCAGTGACGTCGTCAAACTCCAGCATTGTCACCGCCTCAGCAGCTTCAGGAAGTGCAGTGGGAAACAACGTGGTTGTGGTCAATAGCCTGGCAACAACCGCCTCCTGGTCTTCCACAGCGGTATCAAGCGCCACGACAGACTTGCCGACAGGAGAGACTATTACCATTACGCCTCCAACCGGCAGTGCCGCGACCTATACGACCGGGAGCAATGGCATCAACACTTTGACCGACCTGGAGAATGCGATCAACACCGGTGGGCTTGGGGTGACGGCCAGCATTATCACTGATGCAAGTGGATCGCGGCTTGCAATCACGAGCGACAACTCAGGCAGCGCAGGAAACTTTACGGCGGCAGCTACCGGCGGGGGAACGGGGGGGACTTTCGGTTTTGTTGCAGGTGGCACCGGCGCTAATGCATCTCTTACCGTGAATGGCATCTCCGTTTCGAGCGCGTCCAATACGGTGACCGGTGCATTGCCTGGGGTAACGCTCAATTTGCAAAGCGCAAGCCCAGGCACTGAAGTGAGTCTTGACGTCGCGCCTAACACCTCGGAAGCATCGAACGCGATCAACCAGTTCGTGTCCGACTACAACACCCTGATCAGCGCCGTAAACACGCAGTTCGCATATACGTCCGGTTCAGGCCAGGGAGTTCTAGCAGGTGACCCCTCAGTGGAGAATCTGCAGAACACACTTCTGCAAGCGGTGGCTTACACTGCATCGCCGACGTCCGGCGCCTCCACCACGACGATGCCGAATCTGTCTTCGCTGGGAATTACGGTGAACACAGACGGCACGATGAGCGTAGACTCCACAACCCTTACCAGTGCGCTCCAAAACAACTTCAGTGATGTCCAGAACTTCTTCCAGGGAAGCGCATTGAACGGGTTCGCAAATTCAATGGATCAGCAACTGACGAATTTCACCAGCCCATCGGATGGTGCATTCACGGTGGATCTGCAGAGTATCAGCACTGAAAACACCAGTTTGCAGACCGATATCACTAATTTCCAAACCAACGTCATTGCACCGCTCAAGACGCAACTGACCGCCGAATACAGCAGCGCTGAGATCGCCTTACAGCAGTTGCCGGCCGAGCTGAAGGATGTCGATGCAGAGCTGGGCGAAAACAACTCTTCAAGCAGCTAACAGGAGACCGCGATGAACTCAATGGAAATGGCATATCGGAAAATGGCAGTCGGAGGCGCAAGCGGCTTAGGCCTGTTGATTGCCCTCTACGACACGCTCGCGGGTGACCTGCGGCGCGCTGCGGACGCCGAGCGCGCCAACGACATCGAGAAACGGTGCAGGGAAGCGAACCATGCGTTATTGGTGATCGCGCATCTGGAAGACGTGCTCAGCCGTGGCGTTAAAGGAGAACTAACTCAACAGCTTGCAGCGTTTTACTCGTCACTTCGTCGGAAGTTGATCGAGGCCCAGGCGAAGAGGTCGGTGGAGATTCTGGAACAGCAAATGTCGCAGGTGCTTAAGATTCGCGCGGTCTGGCAGGGGATAGCGTCGCGCGGGGAGTCCTCGACCACCGAGGTTCCATCCTGGGTCCCGGCACAAAACTATCCGGGAGGCTCGTCCACGATGTATGAGCAAGGGGCATCGCGCTGGTCGGCGTAGATCCTTCGCGACCGCGCATTGCGGTCACATCAAGCGATCGGGCCTGTTGAGATGAGGCAGGCTTAATCGAGTCTGCACCCCTGTAAGCGATTTGGGCATCGAGGTAATACCTCGATGCCTTTTTTCTTTGCTCGTCGCTTAATGAACGGAGCGATGATCTACTCTTCCGTCCACCGACCGGCAAAGTGGTTTAGAAGATCTTCAGATCGTTTGTGGAACCTGCGTGCATGAGCAGGTGGAGCAACGTTTGTCGGGGCTTGTGACCCCATCGTGACGCACGCTGACTGCAGAACTAGCTGGGAGACGCCAAGTAATTGAGCAACGAATTTGGGAGGACCTTTGCCGCTGCCGCGAGAGCTGCACTGTTGTCAGTCTCAGCTTGGCTCAGATTTGTGGCGGCCACGGACATATTCACGCCAATCAGATTGTTCTCCTGCGTCGTCAGTGTGACTGTATCTTGCTGCAAGGAGGTTTGCTGCGAGTTCAACTGGTTCTCGGCGTTGCCATAAAAGACTTGCTGCTGGCTCACATAGTTGAGTGCAGAGTCGACGGAGGTGGTTGCTGTTTCGATGTTTGAGCTATTTCCGCTTTGGAGGGCAGTTACCAGGGAGCTCAAAGATCCGATGACATTGTTGGTGCTATTGGAGAAGATCTGGTTGCCGGGAAGGTTCACCTGGACGCTCATCTGATCGCCCACAACAACGGAGTTTGAATCGTTAGTGCCGTTGTAGGTGTAGCCTGACGGGGACGTCGAATCCGCGACGTAGGGAGTGCTGGTGCTGGTTCCGCCAAAAAGGTATGAGCCTCCGACGGAAGTGTTTGCTGCCGCGACCACGCCAGTTAGAATTCCCTGCACTTGACCGGCGAGAGCCTGCAGGTTGGAAGCTGAATTGGTTCCGTTGGCACCCTCGGTGCCCAAGGACACGGCCTTGGTCAGAGAGGTGACGACCGAGCTCAATGTCGAACTGGCCGACTGTACCGTCAAGAGCACGCTGCTAATGTTCTGCGTGTATTGGTCCACGTTTCCGGTCTCAATGGTGTTTTGGACCATATCAGCGGCGGCGGCAGGGTTGTCAGACGGCACGCTTACGCTTTTGCCAGTGGACACTTGCTGCAGCGCAGTATTGAGCGACACCTGGCTTTGCTGCAGGTCGGCGAGAATGGTTGGAACCAAATTTGGGTCAATGCGCATGTCAGTCAGAAACTCGTACTAGAGCCCATGTTGAGTGCAGCGTTATCGAGCACTTGAACGGTGCTCACGATTCGAGAGGCGGCTTCAAAGGCTGCCTGGTAGCGGAGCATATTGGTTGTTTCCTCATTGATATCCACGGCAGAGACTGCACCTTGCTGGTTGGTAAGCTGGGTGATGTTCTGACCGATCGCAGTCGATTGAGTGCTGGCGTTTGAGGCGGCGTTACCAACTTGGTAGACAAGGTTCGCATAGGCACTTGCCGCCGTGTCGCCGGACGGAAGAGTGTTGGTCAACGCCGCGGAAAGATTGGCGACGTTGCCATTGCTTCCAGCCGATCCATCTGAACTGATAGCGATTTGAGCGGGATTGGTGATGGAAACACTCATGCCCGCGGCGGCATCATTCGGGTTTGCCGGTACTGCGAAGAAGTTCCCTCCGGCGGCTCCGGTTGAGTCAAAGCCCTGTCCCTGCGCCGTATTGAAGGCTGTGGTGAACTGGCTGGCCAGCGTATTCAACTGGGACAGAAATCCGGGAACCACCTGATCGCGAACCTGAATGGCCCCGCCGAGTGTTCCGCCGTTAATTGAGGAAGTAATGTTGGTCCCGTTCGAATCGAGAACTTGCTGGAATCCGTCTGTGCCGGTCCCGGTCTGGAGATTGTAACTCTGTCCTCCGACTACGAGGGGTGTTCCGGTGCCTGTGGTGATGGTTTCTCCATCAGTCCCCTGCGTAATGGCGACGTTTGTCAACCCGGACAATTGCTGCACCAGTTGATCGAGCTGATCCTTAGTTGTGCCGCCATCCTCGTCGGCCGGAACCTGCGACAACTGCCCGTTCAACTGCGCGATCTGAGCGGTCAGCGAGTTGATCTGGTTCACCGTCTGCGGCACTTGCTGATCCGCATCTGACTGCGCGGAAATAAGGGCGCGCGCGGTGGTATTAAAAGCAGTCGCAAGATTCTGACCATCTGAGAGGACACCCTGCTGGCTGGCAGAACTATCAGGGGTTGCAGACAGCTGCGCGAGACTGCTGGAGAATGCAGTAAGAGCGCTGGCTATATCATCGCCGTTGGTGGTAAAGGAGGTTTGAATCTGTTGCAGACTTGACGATTGGGTGTTGGCGCTGCTTTGCTGGGAGGTCTGTTGCTGAATCTGGATGTTGAGCAACTCATCGCGGATGCTCTGGATTCCCTGCAGTGTGACACCGCCCCCGGTAACCTCGTCGCCGGATTCATTTTCTCCATTCTCAGTGAACTGGGCCACCTCGCGGGTATACCCGGGCGTGTTCACATTGGCGATGTTGTTGCTGGTGGTGTCAAGCGCTGCCTGGTTTGCGTCAAGCGCCTGCACGCCAATCAAAAGAGATGAACTTAAGCCGCCCATAGATATTACATCTGGCAGGACCAGGTTTGATATTTCAACCTGGGGCCAGAAGCCTCCTGAAATTGTCCTCTGACTGAAGCAAAGAGGGATACCATCAACGCCGTAGACCGGCTGGAATGCTGGAGCAATGCGGCGTAGCCCCGATTCAGCTTCTGAAGCGAATCGCCAGCGATGAGAATCTGGCGCTTGAGATCTTCATCAATATCAATGGAAGTAGAAGGAGGGGCGGAGTCTGCATTGAGTGGAACGGAAATCTGGTCTGCAAGTTCGACGAGCCGGGCGCTCAGGATCTGCTGAACGGCGACGCTTTCTTCGAATTGTGCGAGAGCGTTATCGGCAATCGCCCGCATGGCTTTTTCAAGCTCGTCGCGCAGCGACCCCAACAACCGGAGGTATTCCGAGGCGTTGCGGTTTCGATCCTGGGCGAGAGCATTCGTCATTCTTGGCACTTTCTGCGCAAATTCCTAACTGGCCGCCCGGGATGCTAGTGGTCTCAGGCTTGCTCGTCGAGCATGGACGACGCAATTTTTGCGGGGTCGAGCTCGTACTGACCGCTGGTTACCGACAGGCGGAGGCTGTCAACTGTGCTTTGCCGCACTTCTGGAAAGCTGAGCGCCTGGCTGACGAGCGAATCCACCGACGTCGAATCCGACGAGAGGGTTGTCCGATCACCAGCGTCCGCCTGACCCGACTGGGCCGCCTTCTGTGCGCCAACCTGTTGCGAACTCAGTTCGCTCGAAAGCTCGGTTGCCGTCGAATTAAGAGAATCGATTCTCATTTCATCTCCTTGGTCTGAATCTCAGTCACTATCGGCAGATCCAGCCCAAATTCTAATCCAATTCCCATTTCTTTTCGGAAATCCCTGTTTAGTGTGCCGGAACTGCCTGTGCCGCAGCCTTTTCAGTGGCCTTTTCAGCGTTTGCATGCATAGCTTTAGCGATCATTTTCGCAATTCCGAGACCCCCCGAAGCTGTTAAAGAGGTTGAGAGTGTCTGGACGCCGAGGCTCATCATCTGATCTTTCCCAGGGTCCTGATCATCCTCAGCGCCTGGCAGGGTGGCAAACGACTGCTCTGCCTGTTGTAGCCAGGTGCCCACCAGGATTGATTCGAATTCCTTGGCGCCCTTTTCGATTTTGGCGTCATCTTTCGTGCTTGCGGGGGATTTGGCCTGCTGAATCAGGCGATCTACCCTCGATTGCAGAGCATTGGTCTGCGCACTAATCAGACCGAAACTAGGACTGGTTCCCATCTACTGTACCTCCAGGTCGGCCTGCATACCGCCCTCAGCCTTGATGGCCTGCAGGATAGCGACGACATCGCGGGCAGTGGTGCCAATGGCGTGAAGTCCGTTGACCAATTCGTCGACATTGGCGCCCTCGTCCAGGCGCATCGACTGAGCCGGGGCTTCGTCGGCGTTCACAGTTGTTTCCGGCACGAGGACCGGCTGAGCGACGTTGTTCCGATCAGGGGGGCCACCACGCCCAAATCCTGCGGCGGTTGGATTAAGGGGCGTTGCAACTGCGTATTCGGTGACCACCTGGATGGACAGACTCCCATGAATGACGGAAACGGGCGAGAGTTTCACATTGCCGCCCATCACGATGGTCCCGGTCCGCTCGTTGATGACGATCTTGGCCGGTGTGTGAACCTTGAGCGTAAGATTCTGCAGCCGAGCAATCAACTGGGGCACCGATTGTTCGGAGGCACCCGCCACACTTATGTCGACACGCCTGCTGTCGAGGGCGGAGGCAATTGGCTTGTGGAACTCGAGGTTGACCGCATCGGCGATTGCGGTCGCGGTGGTGAAATCAGGATTATGCAGCAGAAGCGATACCGTCTTGAAGCCACTGAGATCGACCGCGGTGTCGCGCTCGATGATGGCTCCATCTGGAATTGTGCCGACGTTGGAGGCGTTGACTTCTTTCCGGTTGGTACCGTTCCCGGCTGAATAACCGCCGAGAAGAAGCGGCCCTTGGGCCTCAGCGTAGACCTGACCGTCAGGGCCACGTAGTGCGCTCATGAGCAGCACGCCTCCGTCGAGGCTGTGCGCATCACCGACTGAAGCCACGGTGACATCGAGCTTGGCGCCTGGGCGCGCAAAAGGCGGGAGCGATGCAGTCACGAAGACTGCGGCGACATTTTTTACCACCGCGCTGCTGGGCGAAATGAGAACGCCCATTTTCTGCATTGCATTGGCCAGCGTCTGTACAGTGAAGATCGTCTGTTGTGTATCGCCGGTTCCATGGAGACCCACAACCAGACCATAGCCCACCAGCATGTTGTCCCGGACGCCTTCGATCGTGGTGATGTCCCGCACCATGACTTCGCGGTTTACGTCGGTTGCCTTAGCATTGGGCGCAAATGCCAGCGGCAATGCTCCGAGGGCCAGCGCGCAGCTGGTCAACATCCGGCTTCTGGTCGTCGAGTTTTTCAATTCACGCTTCATCGATTTCAAAATCCAACGAGCCAAAGTATTGCCCTGGTGATCGGGTTAAGAGGACGTGTGCTGTCAGAGATGATGCCTTTGCCCTTCATCTCGATTTCAAGACTGCTAAGAGCTGCAGAAGTTACTGTGTTGTTTGAACTAATATCGACGGGGCGCACAACTCCGCGAACTGTGACATCTTCATGCTGGTTGTTCATGAAGATCTTGCGCTGTGCTTCGACAACCAAATTCCCGCTGGGGAGCACGGCGATTACTTGGCCAGTCAGGCTGGTTTGAAACGTAGTATTCGAATCTGTCGCGCCCTTGCCGGCGAGCTGGGTGGAGGAATTGGCATTGAAAAGAGGGTTCAGTCCGTTGGTATTGATCTGACCAGCCAGGCCGGTAATCCCGGAGGCGGTTTGGAAAGTCCGCTGATAGCTTGAATCTCCGCTCTGCGCCGCAGTGGTCTGGACCGCGACCAGGATGACGATTGTGTCGTACAGCTTGTGAGCCTTCGAGTCGCCGGACATATCCTCCAAAGCGTTTCCAGAGGGAGACCAGAGGCTGCCGACCGTCTTATCAGATGGTGGGGCTGCGCCATGCTCCTGGAGCTTTGATATGTATTCGGCCCGCAGTTTTTCCGAGCTGTCTTTCGACTTCTTGGAGTTGGCTGCCGAGGCAGCCGGCGCGACCGTAAGCATTAAGACAACCGCCATCGAAATGAATTGCCAACAGCACCTATTCATCTGCATCTTCTTCACAAGCTGCCTCGCAGTATTGAACCGTCGACGATCTCGGCAATGTAGGTTTTCTGAGGATCTTTGCTTTCTACGCGAATCCTTTGTCCGGCTGCGCCATTCTCAAGACAAATGACGGAGAGCTTAATATGCACGCGACCCTTTTCTAACAAGAGGGTCGCTCGCGATCCGGCGCGCATGGCAAACGATTTTGCATCTGAGACTGACTGCTGGTTCATTAGCGATGACTGACCGGTGGCTATCGCGACAGTGTTTGTGCCGCCCTCAGGGTTACAACGGACGGACACATAGAACGGCAGGCATTCCTGGTGTGTGGCACAGTCCATGCGAACTTTCAAACGACGATCACCCCAGGGCTCCATCGATTGCACCTTGAGATTTGGAGAGCCGGTGGAGGCCGACACTTCAGTCAAGAGAGTCACTTGATCCGCCGATACGCTCATGCCCATCCCGTTGATTGCTCCGGCTACCTGCGCCGCAGTGATGGCGGTGCGGCCAGGCGCGGCCGCGGCAGGCAATGCCATTGCGGCCAAAAGTGTGAACGCGGAAATGAAGGTGTATTTCTTCATGGTGTAACCCGAGCTACTGAGCGAGCTGATTCAAGCCTTGAAGCATTTCGTCGGCAGCCTTGACCACGCGCGAGTTGGACTCGTAAGAGCGCTGCGCCATGATCATATTTACGAATTCGTCGACGATGTTTACGTTTGCCTGTTCGAGCATTCCCTGCTGAATGGTACCCAGGCCGTCAGGGCCTCCGGGAGCACCGATAACGGGATTACCGGAAGCGGTGGTCTGCAGATAGATGTTGTTGCCAACGCTGTTGAGGCCTCCCGGGTTAGTGAAGCTCGCGAGCTGGATGACTCCCACCTGCTGGGCCTGCGTCTGACCAGGGAGTGTAACGCTCACGGTACCGTCGCTGCCTACCGTTACGTTGGTGGCGTTTGCCGGAATGGTAATCGCTGGCTGAAGAGCATTGCCGTTTGCGGTGACGAGGACGCCTTGCGCATCGGGTTGAAATGATCCTGCGCGGGTGTATCCAATTTGATTGCTAGGCAGAAGAACCTGAAAAAATCCAGAGCCTTGAATTGCGAAGTCAAGCGGGTTACCGGTGCTGCTTAAATCACCCTGCAACTGAATAATCTCAGTGTTGCCGGGCGTGGTTCCGAGGCCGATCTGCAAGCCGGAAGCGACCGTGGTCTGCTGAGTTGCAGCGGCGCCAGGCATCTTTTCATTCTGATAAAGGAGATCGGAAAACTGGACGCGGCGGGCCTGAAAGCCATTCGTGCTGGAGTTAGCCAGGTTATTGGCGATGTTATCCAGGTTGATTTGCTGAGCGGTCATTCCGCTGGCAGCAGTATAGAGAGCATGAAACATCGTCGAACTCCTTTACCCAATCTTGGGCAGTGACTCAGTGGCAGTCTTGTCCATTTCCGAGCCAAACAACGAAAGCGCGCGCTGCATGGATTCCGCTGCTCGCTGCGCGGTGATGAGTTCCACCATACTGCTGATGGGATTTACGTTTGAGTTTTCAAGCGCCCCCTGTTGCACGCTCGAATCGGTTGCCGGGGTAGCGGTTTTGGGAGGCGCCGAATAGTAAGTGCCACCTTCGCTGCTGATTTGGGTGCCAGCTGGAAAGTTCACAAGCTTTAATTTGCCAGCCACCGCTCCGTTAGAAGAGATGGTTCCGTCCGGGCTTATGGAAACTGGACCCGGCAATATCTGGATGATTCCCTTGTCGCCCATCACCGGATCCCCTGCAGGGGTGATCAACTGCCCGGTTTTGGATGTCTGAAAGCTGCCGTTGCGCGTGTACATCGGGCCATTTGCGGTTTGGACAACGAAGAAGCCCGACCCCTGGATCGCCAGATCGAGATCGTTGCCGGTCTTTTGAATGGCGCCCTGGCTCAAGTCGAGTGAAGTTCCGCCCAAGACGCCAAAGTTATTGATGGCCTGGTTGAGGCCCGTCCCATTCCCGGCTGCAGTGGAAGTCAGCACTGAACTGAAGAGGTTATGCTCCGCCCGGTAACCGGCAGTATTGGCATTGGCCAGATTATTGGCAATCGTATCCAATGCCTGCGTACGGGCAGCGAGAGCAGTACACGCGGCATAGTATCCACTGTCCATATGGTCCTCTTGCCATAGGTCAATGCACCGCGCGTGCCATACTACTAGGCAAGTTTTGCCCAAAAAAGAGGGTTTTAAGGCTCAATAAACGTAATATTCATGAGGGATCCATGAGAACGGCATTGCTGAGACCCCGGATGCCGTGGGGCCCGGGAACATCTCTCATCCGAAGACAATCTGCGCAGAGGCAAGGCCGGACGAAGTCTTCGGGTTGGCCCCAAGGGCGATAGCGCCTAGAGGGTTCTGTAAAGCAAGGGGCCGATTCCGATTTCCATGGGGCAGTGGATCGATGACCTGACTGAACGCAAATGCGCCTGACGGACGATCTGCGGCAACTGGCTCGTGCATTGCACCTCGTGCATTTCACCGAGGAATTTGATCAGAAATGGAGGAAGCGACCACTTCCGGGCCAATTTTAGCCCTGCCAGCGCGAGATCGGACGCGCTGAGGTTGCCTGAGGGCCATCCAAGCACTGAAGGCAGCAGCCCAATGGCATGAAGCAGGCCGGCCATGTAGGCCTCGTCGGGGTTCACATCCTGCATTTCTTCCGCAATTTGCCGTGAGTGATAGGCGATTCCCCGGGAATGGGCCCAGGCTTCTGCGACCACTTTGTAGCTGGAATCGCGGGCTACGGTCTCCGCTGACACTGCCTCAAGACACGCCTGCACGCCGAGGTCAGAGATGCAGTCTTCAATGCGGGTCGGGCGGAATTCGGAGTCCCAGTATTCGGTTCCAGCCAGCCGCAGGATCTGCAGTGTTGCTCCCAGATCGCTCAGGACCAGTTCAGAGACGGCCCGAAGGTCGACCGAACGTTCCTGAGCCTCAAGATCAAGGCGAAGGAGTGTTTCCGGGAGGACCGGAATGGCAGGGGAATCGGAGGAAGAGTCAACCAGCCAGGGTTGGTACTCCACGAATGGACTGTAGCTTGTTTCTGTCCGGCGAGCGGTTTTGGTAAGCACGGTGCCCCTCTTGGCACACTTATCGGCAAATCCCAGGAATTCTTCTACCCCCAAAACAAACTTTCGGTGCAAAAAACAAGAAAAATCTCCTCATTCTGCTTCAGGCGTACCGTTTCGAGGCACGAAACAGCACGTCAACTGTCCGCCGGCGTCCGATTAGTCTTGTCCACAGGTAATCCCGGCACTGGACGAAGCTCGCTTCCCGTGCCGCAACTTCGATGGCCAATCCGGCAAGAGTATTGGCCATCTGCCTCGAAGATTGAATCTCTTCGTACACAACCTCGTCGTGGCAGTCCGGAACCAATGTCAGACGCTCCATCTGCTCATCGTACTCCGTCTGGGTGATGAAGCAGGGCTCTGCTCTGCACCCCGTAACCTGTTCCAGAGCAAGCAGAAGCCGATGTTCCACCCGATAGACAAAGCCCATCAGGAGTTTTTTCCCATTTTGCGAATAGCGCAGTGGCGCCGCGAAGCATGTGCGCAGCAATGTGGGTGGAATATCCGCCTCAATAGGCTGGCTGACGCCGTCCTGTACGAGCACCGGACATCCCCACTGTGCCGCCCTTGCCGCGGCCAGTTGCCGCTCGGTGGCCAGGCCCAGGCGAACCAACGCGATGTCCAGCTCCTCGCCGTGCAATTGGCTCTCAGTCACCGCAAATCGAAGCTGATCGTCAGTCAAATAGCCTTTCGATAGCATGGCCAGCCCAATGGAGAGGCGCGGATTATGCGGCATTTCAATGACCTGATTCTCGCGGAGCGCGGAAATCCGGATGTATGCGGCTTCAGAGAAGCAATCGACGCTGCAGTACCAGCGTTCACCGATGCGAATTCCGACGCGGCTCTGCGGTACGCTGCGCATCAGCATTGTGTTACGGCAATTGCGGTGTCCACACACGGCGTGCATGTTTTTCCAACTACCTTCTACGGCGGTCTGAATGCGCTTGAGATTCAAATTCATCATGGATGTTTCCTCTTAAGATCAGCGAGCGAAGTTCGACGCAATGGGTTCAGTGATTTCGGTTATGCGCAGGCCATAGTTGCCATCGACGATGACGGCCTCGCCGCGGGCAATCACTTTTCCATCCAGCAACAACTCAACGGGGTCATCAACCTGGCGATCCAGTTCGACAACGGATCCGCTCGACAACTCCAGCACTTCCCGGAGAGGCAACTGGCGCTGGCCAAACCGTAGCGACATATTCAATTCGACGTCGAGAACAAGGTTGAGATTGACTGGATCGACTCGCGCCTTCTCTGCCTCCAACGGATCTTTGGGAGCCGGCCCGGAGGTTAGCGACTCCAGAAGTTTGTTATCGAAGTAGAAAGTTAACGGCATGCCGGACTGGTCTCCTCCGTCGGCTGCCAGAGATACAACTGACATCTCTCCAAGAGCTGGGCTGGTCACCCGCTCGACCTTGAAATTGAGCTTGCCAACTTCGGCAAAGGTGGAGGTGGAGAACCTGGACATCGCGGAGGAAATAACCTTGCCGAGCGCGTCGCCGTCCTCGTTGCTGAAGGCGTGCACAGCATGGCCGCAGATTTTCGAAGCGAGTTGATTGACCTGCGGTTCATAGAATTCGAGAAAGAGTTCGCCGTGGAATATGCCTTCGATGGCCAGGCGAAAATGGATCTTTTGGCCGGGTTGGGAGGAAGGCTCCGAAGCGTCCAGAACCTTCACCTTCCATGGAAGCCCCGCCGCGCCGGTCAAGGATTCCGCAAGGGCGTCGGCGAAGCCGCCGGCAAATTCCCTCGCTGCCTGCTGGTTGTCCTGATTACTCATGGTTACTACTCCCTTCCCCAGTTTGCCGGCTGAACGCGACGGCCAAGTTGTGCTGCCTTTTGCGAACCATTTCTTACCGGAGCCGCTTCAAACATTTCCATGCCTTCCACGGTCAGCATGCCGGGTGTACGAACGGGTGCACGCAGTTTCAGGACGCACCCGGGCTGGAGCGCAATCAGGTCTCGTACTGCGACTTTCACGCGCGGCACTCCGGCTTCAAGGACTACATCGCAGTCGAGGATGCGTTCGCGAATATTGGGCGCCGGGAAATAGCGCAGTCCGCCTTTTCTCTGCGGCTCGTCTTCTTTCATCTGCTTGATGAGAGTGTTGACAAACGCGCCAGGAAAGGCCAGGTGGAAGGATCCGGTGACACCTGAAATATCCACCTCGAAGCGAACCGATGTGAGTTTTTCGTTTGGCGGACAATACTGATGCAGTTGCGAGGCTTTGATGCGGCGATTCGGCACCAGGGACATGTGCGGCATGCGCCACGCGTTTTCGGCTTGCCGTGCAATAAGTGCCGTCACATCCTGCATGATTTCTTCTTCAATCTCCGAAAGGTCGCGAGCGCCGGATTCGGAAATGGTGGTTCCACCGAGAAGCAATTCGATGATGGGAAACACCAGGTCGATGTCGCATTCCATGATCATGGTGCTTGGAATCGTTTGTAGAGAGAAGGGGACGATGTAACTGAGAGGAGGAATTTTTGCGATGTGCTCCTTGATGGGAAGCTGATCGAAAGTCTTCACCTTCAGTTCAAGGGCCGTTCCAAGGTAAGCGTCCAGAGCGCTTGCGAGGCGGCGGGCAAATGTTTCGTTCATCGCGGTTAACGCGCGCGCATTCTCGTTGGACAGCCGCCCTGCCGTTCTGAAATCGCAGGGCTGGATTGACCGCTGTTTTTCAGCCAGCTTCTTTGCGCTCTTCATTTTTGCCTCTAATTCACCGCGGCTCAAGGTGCTCATGCGACCCTCGCTCTCTGCGCGTTGGATGTCGACGATCCTTCTTCAAGGTGCGCGAGCATCACCTTGAGTTTCTTCATTGTTTCCTGACGGATTTGCGAGACGCGCGAAAGTGCCACCCCAACCACTTCTGCAATTTCCTTCATGGTGAGTTCCTCGCGATAATAGAGAGAGAGGATGAGCTGCTCCCTTTCACTGAGCTTGGATATGGCCTCGGCCAAGTGAGCCTTGACCTCGCCCTGGAGACAGAGATCGAACGGATCGGGATCGTCCAGATTGGGTGCCGATTCGATGACGTCCAACAGATCCGTGCGATCTCCCGCAACAGCGGTTTGTTGACCCGCGAGATAGAGACCGTCAATCTGCGCGATGATCCGGCGCAAGTGCTCTGGTTCGAGATGCATCTCGTCAGCGATTTCCGATTCGACAGGATGCCGTCCTAGCCTGGCTTCAAGGCGTGCTGTGACGTCCGCGATTTCGCGGCCTCTTCTGCGGAGGGAGCGCGAGCCCCAGTCGGATTCGCGCAAACTGTCAAGGATGGCGCCTCGAATACGGAACTTCGCGAACACCTTGAACTGGGCGTTCTTTGTGCTATCGAAGCTGCGGCTGGCTTCCATGAGGCCGATCACGCCGGCATTGACTAGGTCATCCAGCTCCACGTGCTGGGGAAGCCGTTCACGGATTCGGGAGGCGATGTAGTAGACCTGTGAAAGCTCCTGCATCACAAGATCGTTGCGATCGTCGAAATCCGCCGCGCTTGTCTTGTAGGCCATTTCTGCTGACGTCATTTGTTCACCTCGTTGATCACGCACATATGAGACTCCTCACCTGACCGAACCAAGAGACTGCACCTGGGTTGCAGGAGGAATCTCGGAGGGGGAAAGTACAACAATTTTTGGAATGAAGGGCTCCAGGAGCCGCTTCAAGTAGAATCTGCCGGGAGATGCGCAGAGGAGCACTGGAGGGGCCATTGCTACCTGGTCGCCGAGCATGGAGCGAAGACCGGCCAGAACTTTGTGAGCCACGGAAATCTGCATGGCACCACCGGCCGCCATATGCGAATTCTGCGCGGAGTTGCGAAGGCACTCTTCTTCGATTGCACTATCGAGGGTGACCACCTTGAGCTGTCCACGATCGTTGAGGAGTGGGCGGATCAGAGCGCGCCCAAGGGAGTGCCTGGCGGCTTCAACAAGCACGATTGGGTTTTTGTTTGTTGTTGCCGTCTCAACTAGTGCTTCGAGAATTGTGCCCAGATCGCGAATTGAGACTTGTTCCCGGAGCAACTGCTGCAGCACTTTTTGCACTTCTCCCAGGCTCATCAGCTTGGGCATCAATTCATCGACGAGCTTGGGATGCGAGTCGGAGAGACGGTCAATGAGGCGCTTGGTTTCATGGCGCGTCAAGAGGTCATGCGCGTTCTGCTTGATCAGCTCGGCAAGATGAGCAGCCAGCACGGAAGTGTGATCCACCACCGCGTATCCAGCGGAGATGGCCTGAGCCTGCAGGTCCGGAGTGATCCACTTGGCTGGAGAATCGAAAGCCGGCTCGCGGGTTTCCTGCCCAACGATGTCTCCGGGTTTCGGATTGGAGCTCACGGCCAGCAGCCGGTCGCGTCGCATTTCCCAACGTGCAATTTCCACGCCACGAAGATAGATGACATACTCGCGTTCTTTGAGCGAGAGGTTGTCAGTGATATGAATGGAGGGAACCAGGAATCCTAGCTGTTGGGCGAGATTCTTGCGCAGGGATTTGACTCTCGCCAGCAACTGGCCGCCCTTCTTCACATCTACGAGCGGCACAAGGCCAACGCCTACCTCAAGCATCAACTCGTCCAGCTTGAGAACCGCATCCATCGGATCGATTGCCGGTGTTCCAGGAGCTCCGGCCTTGCCAGGCGCGCCTTTTGTTCCGGGTGCCGGCTCGACTTCGGCGGGCTTCATCTTCCAGGCGGCATACATGATGGCTCCGCCTAGCCCGAAGAACGAGATCTTCGGCATTCCAGGAATCATGGCCAGGGCCAAAAGGACTCCGCTGACGATCCATAGGGGCCGCGAGGTTGAGAACATCTGCTTTTGGATGTCCACGCCCAAGGAGCGGTCGGAGCCCGCGCGGGTGACCACAATGCCGCCGCCAACGGAGACCAGGAGCGAAGGGATGATGGAGACCAGTCCGTTTCCAACGGTAAGGATGGTATAAGTCTTGAGCGCCTCTTGGAAGGGCATGCCGTGCTGCAAAACGCCAATCAGGAATCCCGCGACGATGTTGATGACCAAGATGAGAATCGTGGCAAGTGAGTCTCGTTGGCTGAAGCGTGCGGCGCCATCCATGGAGCCGCAGAATTCCGCTTCGCGAGCCACCTGCTCACGGCGCTGTCGGGCCTGATCTGCAGTGATGAGCCCGGTATTCAGGTCGGAATCGATCGCCATTTGCTTGCCTGGCATGGCGTCCAGGGTGAAGCGCGCAGTCACTTCAGCGGTACGAACCGCGCCATGACTGACCACCAGATACTGAATAGCAATTAATGCGATGAATATGACAAAGCCGACAAT
>Ga0187847_10001039_pt1 | contig 26679 bp, 26 predicted proteins | sample June2016WEW_4_10_FD_132458 | JGI IMG/M metagenome (GOLD analysis project Ga0187847, IMG submission 132458) | Peatland microbial communities from SPRUCE experiment site at the Marcell Experimental Forest, Minnesota, USA - June2016WEW_4_10 | ecosystem: Environmental > Terrestrial > Soil >...
AGTTCGGCCATCAGCTTGCGCAGTTCCGCGTCGATCTCCGGGGGAGGAAAGCCCTCGTTGCGCGCGCACCAGACAGCGATCGAAGGATGGTTGCGAAAGCGCAGAATCTTTTCGCGCACGTTGGCGATATAGGTGTCGATATCGGTGGGGTTCGGCCCGTCGCTGGGATTCGGCTGGAAGAACTCGTCCCACAGCAGCATGCCGTACTTGTCGCACAGCTCGTAGAAGTCCTCGCCGGTGCTTTGGCCCACCCAGTTGCGGATCAGGTTCAGATTGGCCAGTTGGTGCATGCGAATCTCGGCCTCGAGCCGCTCGCGCGGGATGCGCTTCAGCGCCTCATCGAGCCCCCAGTCGCCGCCGCGAATGAAGATGGGAACGCCGTTCACCGAGATGGTGAGGTTGTCGGAGCCGGGAACGCTGTAGGTGATCTTCCTGACGCCAAACTCCACGTCCTGCGCGTCGGAAACCTCGCTCCCAACCCGGAAACTGAGATGCAGCTTGTAGAGATTCTGCGCGCCATAGCCATTCGGCCACCACAACCGCGGATGCTCCACATGCAGCGCGGGCGTGCTTTTGGCGTCGAAGGCGACGATCTGCTTGCTGTGCGGCGCCAGCTCCACCTGTCGCTCAAACGCGATCGCATCGATGCTTCCCGCGACCACGCCCGTGACCGGCTTGTCACTCACATTCTCCACAGTGGCCTGCACGGCAATGTCGGTCGAATCGGTCTTCGGCAGCGGTAGGTCGGTGGTCACCAGCGGGTCCTTCACCAGCACCGGGCCTGTCGCGGAGAGAAAAACCTTTTGCCAGATGCCGGTGTCGCGGTCGCGAATGGCGGGAATCCAGTCCCATCCGATGGTCGACAAAAAGGTCGGTCCATCGACAGCGGTGATGCCCCCGTTCTTTCCCATTCCGTCGCGCAAGGTATGCTCATGCGGCACGCCGGGGTGCGGCTCCGGGTCAACCAGCACCGCCACCACAGCCTGCTTGCCAGCGGTCACGTTGGCCGTGATGTCGAAGATGCCGCGCGCGAAGGCGCCGCGCATCGTGCCCGCCTGCGCGCCGTTCACCCACACGGCCGCCGCGTAGTTGATGCCCTCGAAGTTTAGCCAGATGCGCTGCCCAGCATAGGACGCGGGAATGTCGATGGCGCTCCGATACCAATACGAACTGTGCGCCAGGCTCTCCGGGATCGTCTCCGGCCGGTTGTTCTCTCCGTAGAGCGGCTCGGGATAGACGTGGTTGTTCACCAGAGTCGTCAGCACCGTGCCCGGAACGGTGGCCGTGTACCAGCCGGCGGTCGAGAAGCCCGCAGCCGCAACCTCCGCGCCGGCCTGCGGCACCTTGGCCGCATCCTGCAACTGCCAGCCCGCAGATAAAACAACCGGCTGTGGAAGGGTTGACTGCGCCCTCGCCGATGCAGACGCCAGAACGGCAAACGGGAATGTCAGAGCGGACAAGGCCAAGGCCGTCTTGAGGGCCGTTTTGAACGACTGGCCGATTCGATTGTGCAAGGGATTTGCTCCTCGTGGCTTTCCTGAAACATCGCACGGCCTTCACCGCCGGACAGGTGGATTATACAGGCTGCGAAAAACCTCTAAAGAGCGGCAAGAAGTGTCAGGGCACGACTTCAGTCGTGCCATAAGTGCTGCAATATCTGCGTGGGCTTTAGCCCCTGAGGTATGCCTCTCGGGCTCGTCGTTTGAAAGCCGGCCTTTTTCCGCAGCCTGCATAGTTTGAGGGCGCCGGCAAGGCTCTTTACCCCGCCCCCGCCAGACGATAATGGAACCATGGAGTTTCAGCGTTCTTCCGGAGTTCTGCTGCACGTCACCTCGCTGCCCTCTTATGGAGGCATCGGCGACCTCGGCCCCGCCGCTCATGAGTTTGTCGCCTTTCTTGCCGCGGCCAAACAGCACCTCTGGCAGGTTCTGCCGCTCTGCCCCACAGGCTATGGCAACTCGCCCTACGCCGGCTCCTCGGCCTTTGCGGGCAATCCCTTGCTCATCAGCCTGGAATTCCTCTCCGACTGGGGCTGGATCGACGGCGCCCGCATCGCCTCTCTTGCCGGCCGCCGCGGCCCTGTCGACTTCAGCGAGGTCGAGTCGAGCAAGCTGTCGCTGCTCTTTGAAGCGGCAAGCAATTTCCTCGACCGCGGGCCGCTGGGCCCGAACCACGACCCCAAGCTGGCCGCGCAGTGGGCGCAGTATCAGGAGTTCTGCCAGTCCGAAGCCGTCTGGCTCTCCGACTACGCCCTCTACGCCGTGCTGCGTCGCCAGTTCAATACCGGCGCGTGGGTCGAGTGGCCTGAGCCGCTCCGCCGCCGCGAGCCGAGGGCGCTCGCCCAGGCCGCCGCCACGCACGCCCGCGCGCTGACCCAGGAACAGGTTCTCCAATTCGCTTTCTCGCTGCAATGGACCCAGCTTCGCGAGGCAGCCGCGCGCCATGCCATACGCATCCTCGGCGACGTGGCCATCTTCGTCAACATGGATTCGGCCGATGTCTGGGTCCGCCCCGATCTCTTCGAACTCGACGAAGACCTCCGCCCCATCCGCATCGCCGGCGTCCCGCCCGACTACTTTTCCTCGACCGGCCAGCGCTGGGGCAATCCGCTCTATCGCTGGGACGTGCTCGCCGCCCACGGCTTCCAATGGTGGATCGACCGCATCCGCCGCGCCTGCCAGTTGTATGACATCGTCCGCCTCGACCACTTCCGCGGCTTCGAGGCCTACTGGGCGATTCCCGTCGAAGAGGAGACAGCCATCAACGGCGCGTGGGTCAAGGCGCCGGGCCTGGCCCTCTTCCGCGCGCTCGAGGCCGCTCTGGGGCCGCTGCCGCTGGTGGCCGAGGATCTCGGCGTCATCACCCCTGCAGTGGACGCTCTGCGTCTGGAATTAGGCTTGCCGGGCATGAAGGTGATCCAATTCGGCTTCAGCGACAAGGGCGCGCACATTCACCTGCCCCACCGCTTCACCCCCGCCACCGTTGCCTACACCGGCACGCACGATAACAACACCACGCTCGGCTGGTGGCACGAGGCAAGCAAAGCCGAGCGCAGCGCCGTCCTGGCCTATCTCGGCACGACGCCCACCAAAAACGGAGTCGCCCGCCCCGTCTGGCCGCTGATTCGCGCCGTCGAAACCAGCGTCGCGCAGATCGCCGTGGTTCCCGCGCAGGACTTGCTTGAGCTTGGCTCCGAGGCCCGCATGAATACCCCATCTGTCGCCGCCGGCAACTGGAGCTGGCGCGCCCCCGAGTCAGCCTGGACCCCGGAGCTGGCCGCAAAGCTAGCCGCGCTGGCCGAAGCCACAGACCGCGACAACGACCCGCTGGGCGACCCCGAGGAAGAGGACACGGGCGGTTCTTAAGAATCTTCCTTCTTCATCCAAAACTCTCGGACTTGCTCGAAACGTGAAATCCTATCTCCAATCTTGGAGATTTCCTTAGGATAGAATTCGAGCATTACATCGCAAAAATCCAACATCCACTGTTTCCTGGAATATCCCGGACGCACGGTCACGAAGTTGGAATTGGCAATTTGAATCTGCCCCCACCCGAGAGCGCCAATAGTCAGGCAGTCCCATCCAAGAAACTCTATCGGGATAAATTTCACCTCAGAAACCCGAGCCGTATTGCCGACGACGCTATAGCTGATCATCAGTACGGTGAAATAGTTACTGTCATCCTCATAGAACCTGGATAGGCGCTCAACCGATGTTAGATTCGGCATATTGAACTTTGTATCTTCTCGATGCGTCTTGACGTCGACGATGTAATACAGGCCATCCACATCGTTGAAAGCGACATCCGCCATGGCTCTTCGGGCAAAATCTGAAGAGTACTCAGAGCAAACTGGACCGAGTATTTGATCGAAAGACCTTGCAACTATATCTTCGATGGCATCTCCGGCCGCTCTTGTGCTCCGTGCGGTGTTTTGCGAAAGAAAGTCTGGATTGCTATTGATCAGATCCCTCACGCGCGTCTGAATGGCGAGATATTCGTCTGTGTGAAACAGCTTGCTTTTCACAGCTACCTCTCGAATAGCGCATTTTGCATTGTGGCTGGAAGTTGGGAAGTGGACCGCTTTTTCTGCTGAAGGGCTAATGTGTTTCGCTCCCAGAATACCCCCCCGGAGTAGCCTTGGATAGAAGCATCAATATCAACTAGTCGAAGTCGCCTTTCAGCCAGAAGGCAGTATTCCTCTTCCACCTCTATCCCGATGTATCGACGTCCGAGCTTCCTAGCAACGACCGAGGTTGTGCCAGACCCTAAAAAAGGATCAAGCACGACATCGCCAGGTTTTGAACTTGCGAGTATCAGCTTGGCAATAAGCTTTTCCGGTTTCTGGGTTGGGTGGTCGGTGTTCTCAGGCATCGACCAAAACGGCACCGATATATCGTTCCATAGATTTGATGGATGCGTGACCCGGAACCCCCCATCGTGTTCTTGGTCCCAGTCCTTGGGTTTTCCGTTTTCATCCCGGTACGGAGCGATTACTCTGCGCTTTTGCTTTACTGCGTCTACATCGAACCAATAATCGTCGGAGACTGTGCAAAACCAGATGTCCTCCGAGCAATTCTTCCAATTATGTGTCGCGCCACGCCCCTTTTCTCGTTCCCAGGTAATCCTGTTCTGTACTTGAAAATATTCATCGAGAACTCGCTGAACGGCGCCAGAAGACCGCCATTCGCTGCATATATAGATAGATGCAGTTGGTCTGAGGAGTGGCAGAGCCGACCTGATCCAAGAGTGAAGCCACGCCTCGTATTCGAGGGATGAACGTTTCTTGAAATCTGTTCCATTAAACGACTTTGTGAGGTTGTATGGAGGATCGACAATAAGCAAATCCACACTCTTGCGGGGCAGGAGGGAAAGGACGCTGAGCGAGTCCCCTAGTATTGTTCGGTCGAGGCAAACTTCTAAATCTACGGGGGATTCAAGCTCCAGCAGTCGCGGGCGCAGAGATGCGTGATCCTCGCTGTCGAGGGTGAGTGTTCGATTACGCGGTGCGCGAGAAACCGCTGGCTTCATATTTCCAGTGTAGCCGGATTCCCCGGATATCGCTCTTGGGAGTTGGAAGAACACACACTCCTTACTCGCCGCTCATAGCCTCCTGCGCCGCTTTAGCGAGGAAGCCCGAACGGCTCAAATGGCGGGCTTGCGCGTAGGTATCGATCTGCGAGAGCAAAGAGCCGGGCAGGGAGATATTCACGCGCTTGGGCGCGGGGTCGATGCGCGTTAGATCAAGGTCAACAAGCATCCAAATGCCACCCTCGTAGCGCGGGTCGGCGGCCAGCTTTTCCAGGGCGGTGGGAGCGGGAACGGGCAGATCCTCGCCGGCCATGTGACATTCCACCGCCTCCTGGGCCATGCGGTTAATCTCCTGCCAGTCGTCCGCAGCGGAAAAACACCCTGGAAAATCCGGAAATTCGATGCCGTGCGCGTGCTTCTTGTCCCCAACCTGGACATAAACGGGATAGAGCATTTCTCACCTCCACTGCCAGCCAGCTTGCCGATAGATGTTGCGGATCGTGCCGATGGGAAGGTCTTTCTTCGGATGCGGAACGGTCACAGCGCCGGGTTTCTCCGGATGCTTGAACTTCACGTGGCTGCCGGCTTGATGCGCCTTGCGCCACCCCTCCGACTCAAGCCTGCGGACAATCTCCGCGCTCTTCATGTGTGTAATTATACACAACGACAGCCTGGTGCTCTATCTCCAGATTTTCAGGCATGGGCCACCTCCGAAAAAGCGGGAAATGCGACACACGGCAATCGGGACGCATCGGCCCTGCCGCTCCCCCGAAAACCCTGCTCCATCGTTCCGGCTGTATGATACTTTGTGTGGTTCGCCGCGGCAGGCTTATTAGGCGCTGCCAGGTCCAGAACAATCCTTGATATGGCCAACAAAACTCCATTTGCGCAGGCTGTCTCCCGCGAGATGATTGAAGCGCAACTGCGCCGAGTGCAGAGCAGCACTCACTTCAGCCACAGCCAACGGTGCTCGATATTCCTGAATTATGTCGTTCGCAAGGCGATCGGCGGCCATCAGGATGAACTGAAGGAAAGAACCATCGGCATTGAGGCCTTCAGCCGCCCACCCGATTATGACCAGAGTGTCGATCCGATCGTGCGCATCGCGGCCGGTGAGGTCCGCAAGCGGCTTACTCAGTACTACTACGAGCCAGAACACCTGGAAGAGTTGCGGATTGAACTTCACCCCGGTTCCTATGTTCCCGAGTTCAAATTTGTCATAGGAAGGGGCGGCATTCCGGATTCCGCCGCGGCCGTTGCTGTAGACATTCAAGCACCGGCCAGCGATTTACCCTTGCAAATTGAGAGCGCGGGGGGGAGTTCCTCGTCCCTGGGACGCCATCGAAGCCGAATGGTCGCGGTTCTTGGCGGTCTTTTGGCGGCTGCGGCCATTGCGTGCGCATTTCTCCTCTTTTCTTTTCGCGCCTCGCCTCTTGAGCGGTTCTGGCAGCCAGTGTTCAAGAGCTCCCGCCCTGTGCTGATCTCCGTTGGCTCTGTGCTGGCGATGTGGAACCCGCTCCCCACTGGCGCGGGCGCGGCAAGTTTCGGCAATCATCCGGCTGCTTCCGATCCTGTCGCTGTAGCCGATGTCGTAGCCATTTCAAACATTCAGCAGGTTCTTTCTCGCCACTCGAGAGCAAGCACGATTCAATCGTCTGCCGAAACGACTCTTTCCGACCTGCGAAAGGGACCTGTCATTCTTGTTTCCGGCTTCAATAACCCATGGACGATGCGCCTGACGGACCCATTGCGTTTTCACTTTCTCCGCCCGGCGTTTGATGTCTTTGAGATTCAAGATCGCACCGATCCCGATCACAAGACCTGGGCGATCCACACCTTGAAGCCTTTCACAGCCATCGACCGCGACTATGGCATCGTTGCCGGCTTTTACGACCCGACTACGGGACAGGACGTCATCGTTGCCGCCGGCATTGGTGAAAACGGCACAATTGCCGCAAGCGAGCTGCTCACCGACGAGTCATTCTTTGCAGAGCTGGGCAAGGGGGCGCTGCTTCCGCCACAACATCGGAACCTGGAGGCGGTGATTGAAACAGAGGTGATCAATGGACGGCCTGGTCCGCCCAAAATCGTAGCGGTCTATACATGGTAGCGATTTCTTCGCAGGTTCCTGTTGCCCCCCGGGCCGCACCGATGCGCCGCTGCTTGATTGCGGCATCCAGGACGCCGGCGACGAGGATGCCGCAGTGCTGAGCACCTGCTTTTACGCGCCGATGACCATCATCGTAAACTCTTTAGTATCTGGCATGTACAGAGAAATATCCGGAGTACAGTACCGTACCTGACCTTTTCATTCCGACATTCACACAACTAGGATGCCCGCAGTTTGAATTAAAGACGAAATGTCGTTCAGACCATATGGAGAAACAGGTGAAAAAACAATCAGTATTCCAAGTAATGGCGATTGTCTTTGCCGCCATCATGTTGTTCACCGGAGCAACACGGAGCGGCTTTGCACAGAAAATATGCGGCAGCAGTGATTCTGCGCTGCTTGGCAACCTGAATCAGTATTTGTTCGAGGGGGACCAGTGGAATGCATCCTTCTCAAGCACGAATCAGTGCGAAACCATTACCAACTCCACGGCTGCGCCGCCGAGCGGCCCAAGCATGTCATATTCCGGCAGTGCGTTTGACGACACCACGACCACCCCCGCCGACTACCCCGACTTCATGTATGGGTGTTTTTATGGTGCTTGTACGGATAACACGCAGCTGCCGATTCAGGTCAGTGCGCTTTCCAACTATTCCATTACAAGCGGCGAGAAGGTAGTGGAACCCTCGGGAGACACCAATGACGTGGCGTACGACATCTGGTTCAACACCGGCCCGACTACGCCTACAACCCAGAACACGACCGGCACCGAAATGATGATCTGGGTGCAGCGCCAGGGCAACGTAGGGCCAACTAACCTGGTCGGGACGTTCACCAGCAGCGGGATCACCTGGAATGTGTATGAGTGGACCAATACGGGCAACTGCAACTGTTCCGGCACGGGAAGTCAGGTCATCGACTTTATCAACGCTGCCGCCAGTTCCGACGGACCAACCAGTGGCACAACCTTCAGCCTCAGTTTGGTTCCATTCTTCGAGGAAGCGTTGGCCCTCGGGCAAATTCAATCCTCTTGGTACTTGACCACCATCGAATTCGGCACAGAGATATGGGTCGGCGGCCCCGGAATACAGGTCAATGACTTCTGGGTCAATGTCGCTCCAGCTAGCAGCGGCGGCAGCGGCAGCGGAACTAAACTCACCAGTGGCGATGTGTACACGTTTACCCCGCAGAACGCCACCGCGCTGCGCATGGATGACTCAGGCGCCAAGACCACGACCGGAAACCCGATCATTGTATATACCGCGAACGGCACCGGCGCGCAGAACTGGACAGCAAGCACTAGCGGCGTCGTGCCGGCCGGCTATTACAATCTGGCCACGGAGGGCGCGTATTGCTTGACGGCTTCGGGAACTGCCAGCACCTCGGCAGTGGTTCTGGATCCGTGCGCGGGCACCTCGGCGCAGGCCTGGGAGGCTGTGGCATCGGGCAGCAACTACATCTTCCATCCCGCCAACAACACAGCCAATTGCCTGGATGTGCGCGGCGACGGGACGGCCTCGGGAACCGTCGTTCAGGTGTATACCTGCAACGGCGGCAACAACGAGGAGTGGGCGGCCACCCTCAACTAGCATTTCACAGGTGCGGGAGGCGACTCTCCCGCACCATCCTTGCAATGAATGATTTAGAGCCCAGCGCGGCCGGCAGGCGGCCCGCTCATCAGGCGGGTGGCGTAGGTTACCGTACCGGCCAACCACCCGAGACTGGGTGCCCATGCCCGGATTTTCGGACATGGGCCGCCCACGAACCCCAGCCCGGCACACAAAAAAGAAATCCCAATCCGCCCTCCCCTTTTTGCATAAAATTACCGGCCGTTGGCGGACAATAAAAGTAGTCAGCAGAACGGGACTCAACTGATCCCTGACCCCTGATCTCTGATCTCTGCAACGGAGCTTCCATGAGTAACATAGACACTACCATCGCCGCCGATCCGACCGCTCAACCGTATTCGTGGCGGGCTATGCCGAAGGCCGCTGGCCGCACCGCAGGTGCTTTTTTTCTCATTTTTGACTGTGGAACTGCGGAGCCATCTCTAACCAACTCAAAATCAAATACTTACAAGAGGTCCGCTCACAGAGGCACACAATCTGTGAATCCGTAAATCGGTGGAGGAACCTCTAAATAATTCAAAATAAAACACATCCACCTCACAGTTTCACGGTCTACAGAAACTGTGAAACGGTGAAACTGTGGACGCCCCATCCCCTCGCGTTCTTCTCCCGCCAACCTGCTATTCTTGCTGGCAAATGGAAATCGCGGCGATTCAGACCTATGGCCTCACCCGGCGCTTCGGCGCGCTCACAGCCGTCGAGGATGTCACGCTGAGCGTGGCTCCGGGGCAGTTCTTCGGCTTTCTCGGGCCCAACGGAGCGGGCAAGTCCACCACCATCAAGATGCTCACCGGATTGCTGGAGCCGAGCGCGGGGACCATCGAGATTCTTGGCCAGCCCTTCACCGCCGCCGCGCTCGAACTCAAGCGCCAGATCGGCGTGGTGCCCGAGGGCATGGCGCTGCTGGGCCGGCTGACCGCGCCAGAGTATCTCCACTTTGTCGGCCGCATGTACGGCCTGGACCGCGCAACCACCCGCCAGCGCACCGAGGAACTGCTCGATTTCATGCAACTCGCCGACGAGAGCCGCAAGCTGGTCACCGACTTCTCGCACGGAATGAAGAAGAAGCTGGCCATGGCAGCGGCCGTCATTCACGGGCCTAAAGTGCTCTTTCTCGACGAACCCTTCGAGGGCGTCGACGCAATCGCCGCGGGCATGTTGAAGACCATGCTCCAGGGAATGTTGCATCGCGGCGCGACCGTCTTTCTCACCACTCACGTGCTCGAAATTGTCGAGAGGCTGTGCAGCCACGTGGCCATCATCTCGAAGGGGCGCCTGGTGGCTAACGGGTCCATCGAGGAGTTGCGCGCGGGCGTGGCTTCGACGCTGCCGGGCGCGGAGAGCGAACAGCGGTTGACGCTGGAAGAGATATTCCTCTCGATTGTCGGAGCGGGTGGGCCCACCGAGCCCGCGCAGGAGCTGTCATGGCTGGCGTAAACGGGGCTGGCATAAGCGGGCCTGGCATGATCGACGAAGCCAAACTCGGCCGCGGCCTGCTGAGCGCCCCGGCGCGCGCCCAGTATGCTGCCATGGCCCGCCTGCGCTGGCGCATCTTCGTCAACGGGCTGCGCTCCAAGGTGGGCGCGATTGAACTGGGCGCGCGCACCGTAATGAACCTCATTTATGCCTCTTTCGGGCTGGCGATGGGCGCGGGCTCCGGCGTGATCGCTTATTTATTGGTCTCCGGGGGGCAGTGGAAGTATTTGCCGATCATGTTCTGGGCGGTCTGCTTCCTCTGGCAGATGGTTCCCGTGATGCTGGCGTCTTTTCAGGAACAGTTCGACCTGAGCATTCTGCTGCGCTTTCCGGTGAGCTTCGGCTCTTACTTCCTGCTCTACGTGGTCTTTGGGCTGGCGGACGCCTCCACCATTCTGGGCGGATTGTGCTGCCTGGGCATCTGGATTGGCATCACCCTGGCTCGGCCTGAACTCTATGCCTGGACGGCCATGGGGCTGGCTGTCTTTGCGGCCTTTAACATTATGCTGGTGCGGGCCGTCTTTGCCTGGATCGATCGCTGGCTGGCGCAGCGCAAGACGCGGGAGATTGTGGGCGCTGTGTTCATGGTGCTCATCATGAGCCTGCAACTGCTTAACCCGGCGCTGCACCAGGCGCGCCATCAGGGGCGCATGAGCCGCCAGCAGCGGGCCGAGCAAACCCGCCAGGCGTGGGCCAGGTATGAGCCGTTGCTGAAGACCGCCGATCGAGTGCAACGCTGGCTGCCGCCGGGGCTGGGCGAAGAGGCGATCGAGCAGGCAGGCAACTCACAGCCCACGCCGGCCCTGGAATCGCTGGGACTCCTCGGCCTCTATGTGCTGGCCGTCGGCGCGTCGCTGGCCAGGCGGCTGGGGGCAGAGTATCGCGGCGAAAATCTGGGCCAGGCCCCGAAGCGAAGCAAAACGCGCCAGAGCAAGACAGCCGCAAGCCAAGGCAACGCGGACTTGATTCGCACCAATGTGGCGCGGCGCGAGGGCCGGGGCTTTCTCGTCGGATCCGGCCCCATTGCCGCCGTCGTCGAAAAAGAAGTGCGCTCCCTGGTGCGCACTTTGCCGCTGCTCTGGGCGCTCGGCGTGCCTGTCCTGATGGTCCTCATCCTGGGAGGCATTTTTCGCAACGGCCCATCCGGAGCAAGTCCCTTCCGCTTTGCGCTGCCGATCAGCGTAGCTTATGCTCTGCTGGGCTTCACGCAGTTGTTTTACAACAGCCTTGGCGCCGAGGGTGCGGGCATTCAGTTGCTGTTTCTCTCACCCACCCCGATCCGGAAAGTCTTGCTAGCCAAAAATCTCTTCCACTCCCTGCTCTTCTTCCTCGACGCGCTGCTGGCCGGCGTTCTGTCCACGCTGCGGCTGGGTTGGGCGGGCGGAGAGATGGCGGCGGCTACAGCGGCCTGGCTGCTTTTCGCGCTGCCCTGCAATCTGGCCGTGGGCAACATCTTTTCGCTCACCATGCCCTATCGCATCAATCCGGGGCGAATTTCTCGGCAGCGCGGATCGCAGGCCAATGCCCTCTTCAGCTTGTTCGTTCAGTTGGGGGTGCTGGGCGTGGGCGCGGCGGTCTTTGTCCTCTGCTGGGTTCTCGATAAGCCCTGGCTGGCCGCGCCGGTCTTTCTGCTGCTGGCCGCGGCCGCGTTCTTCGTCTGGCTGCACATACTCGGCAATGTGGATGCAATCGCCAGCCAGCGCAAGGACGCGCTGATTGCGACGCTGATGAAGACGGAGTGAAAGGACAGGGAATAGGGAACAGGGAGTAGAAATACGCCCAGTGCTCTGCCCATGGGCCGAGCATCCGTCTGTTCCCTGTTGCCTAATCCCTGTTTCCTGCTTTTTAGAACGGAATATCGTCGTCGGAGATTTCCGATTGCTGGGCGTAGTCGTCCGCGCCGCCGGCCGCTGCCGGTGGGCGCTGGTCAAAGCTCGCGGCCGAACTCGAACTGCCGGCCGGCTTGCTGTAGCCGCCCCCGCCCGAGCCCTCTTCGCGGCTGGAGAGCAGCACCAGCTCATTGACGAGAATCTCGGTGCGATAACGCTTCGCCTTGGTCTCTTTGTCTTCCCAACTGTTGGTCGTGAGCTTGCCCTCGATGTACAGCTTGGAGCCCTTCTTCACGTAGTCGCGCACAATCTCCGCAGTCCGGTTGAAGGCCTTCAGAGTGTGCCATTCGGTGTGGTCCTGCCAGTTGCCCTGGGCGTCCTTTTGCCGGTCGCTGGTGGCCAGCGTAAGGTTGGCGACCATGGTGCCGCCAGGGGTGGAACGAATCTCGGGGTCTTTGCCCACATTGCCCAAAAGAGTGACTTTGTTTACGCTTCTTGCCATGTCGATTTGCTCCGTTAATTCAAAAGAATAGCAGACGCTCAGGGTTTGCGTGCAAGCCGGCGGTTCCGGAGCCATTTGGCCGCGCCCAGCGCCAGCAGCAGTCCGCCAAAGGGAAGGCACATTAGCGCCACGATCAGCGCGAACCAGCCGGTGTTGGTGCTGGCGCCGGTGGACGATAAGCCGCCCAGCAGCGTTTCCAGCAGCGCACCGGCCAAAAGCCCCGCGCCCAGCATTGACGCGCCCCATTGCAGCAGTTGGCGGGTGCCGTCGTTGGGTGGGTTCGGATTCGCTGCCATGATGGTTCCTGTGAGGAGCGGGTTGAGGTTCGTCGTTTCCCACCCATTCGCAAAGAGCGCGAATGGATGGGGCACGAAGCGTTTTCCCTATTCCCTTTTCCCTATTCCCTTTTCCCTATTCCCTTTTCCCTCGCCCTATCCTTGCGCCACGCGCAGCATGATGTAGGTCACGACGCCGGTCACTGAAACGTACAGCCACAGCGGGAACGTCCAGCGGGCAACCTTGCGGTGCTGCGGAATCCGCCCGCTCAGCGAAAAGAAAAAGGTCACAAGCACCAGCGGCAGCGCGACGACGGCGAGAACGATGTGGCTGGCCAGCAGCGGCAGATAAACCGAACGCAGGGCCGCGTGGGCCGGGTAGCGCACATCGCCGTGCAGCGCGTGATGCAAGATGTAGCTCACAAGAAACAGCGTGGAGAAGCCGAAGGCCGTGATCATGGCCGCTCGGTGGGCTGCAATGCGCCGCGCCTTGATGAAGGTGTAGCCGATCAGAAGCGCCGTGGCGCTTAGTCCGTTCAGCAGAGCATTCAGCGCTGGCAGGAAGGCGTATTGAGAGCTGGACGCAGCGGCCGGATGGACGTAGATCAGCCAGAACAGAAACGCCGTGGCCGCCGCGCTGACGGCCAAAATGGCGGCGATGGCCGAGCGAGTGCCAGATTGAGCGACTGTGGTCGTCATGGCTTCCTCAATGGGGTGCCGTCGCGCACAGCATCAGCGTCGTGAACAGCAACGGCAGGTAGAGTACGCTCACCTTGAGCAGATCGCGCGCCAGCCTGCGGCTTTCGTCCTCGGCCGGCGAGCGCAGAATGCCGGAGAAACGGATCGTATACGCCAGATAAAACAAGCCCAGCAGGGTGGCGAGCACCGCGTAGGTTCCGCTGGCCATGCCCAGCCGCCACGGCGCCAGGCTCACGGGAATCATCGCCACGGCAAAGAACAGCGCCTGCGCCACGGTGGACCAGCCGTCCGGCTGGACGACTGGCAACATGCGAATTCCCGCGCGGGCGTAGTCTTCGCGATACAGCCACGCAATCGCCATGAAGTGCGGAAACTGCCAGACGAAGAGAATCGCAAACAGAGCCACGCCGGGCCACTCGATGCGCCCGCGCGCGGCGGTCCAGCCCAGCAGCGGACCCATCGCGCCGGGGAATGCGCCGATGAAGGTGGCCAGCGCCGTGACCCGCTTGAGCGGCGTATAGATGGCGACATACGTAAAAGCCGTCAGCAGCGCCAGAGCCACGGTGAGCGGGTTGGTGTAGAGCAGCAGCCACCATGCTCCCAGCCCCAGCGCTCCCAGCCCCGCCGCAATGCCTTGGGCCAGAGAGATGCGCCCGGCGGCCATCGGCCTGTCCTGGGTGCGCTTCATGCACGCGTCGATGCGGCGCTCAAGGGCTTCGTTCAGCGCGCCGGCTCCGGCCGAGACCAGACCAATGCCCAGCAGCGTGTCGAGAAGCCCGCGCTGCACGCTGGTGATGCCCGACTGCATCGATCCCAGGTAAAACCCGCCCCACCCGGTCACCAGCACCAGCGCAACCACCTTCACCTTGAAGAGTTCGCGCAGGTCATGGATGAGCGTGGCCGTAGCACCGGCCTCGGGCGCGTGCAGGTGCGCCGGGCTCAAGCCATGCCCCAGGGCGGGCCTCTCTCCCGCGCTCTCCGTCATCTGAGCGGGAAGCTTTGCTGGAACGGCGGCCTGCGTAGCGGGTGTCATCCGAATGAGTAATTGCCTCTCTGCCTGTCAGACAGCGCAGATTGATCTGAGCGGGTCCAAGCGGTAGCCCGCGCCGGGTACTCCCTACTCCCTACTCCCTATTCCCTGCTCTTTTCACTGCTTGCCAAAGCGGACAACAAGCCCCGTCGTGAAGCCGAGCGAGTTCTGCGTCGTCGAGCCGAAGCCGCTGAGGAAGTACTCGGGGGCTACGCGCAGGGCAACGCGCGGGCTCAGGTTATAGTCCCACGGAAGGCTGGCGCTGGCCGCATAGGTGTAGCCATCCGGCCAGAGCCCGAGTCCGGTCGAGAGGACAGTGCTGTGATTCGTGTCGCCGGAAAAGATCCCGCGGTCCATCCCGCCAAGAACGCGGAGAGAGACGGAAAACTTGGGCTGCAGGTAGAAGCGATACGTCGGTCCGATCAAAAAGGCATACTCGCTGATCGCCGGGTTGGTGATGGCGCTGTTGGTCAGCTTGTTGTTGTACACATAGGCGGTGCCGTAGTAGCCGCGGGTGTCCAGGGTCACGCCCAGCCGTTCGTCGAAGAAGCGGGTGAAGCCCAGGTTCCAGGCGTACTCGTGGGCGCGCTCCAAGCCAGGGCCGTGGGGAACGGCAGGGCTGGTGGACGTTGCCGGGATGGCGGGCGAGCCGGGGCCCGGTACAAACCGCAGGTAGCCCATGCCGCCGTGCGCCTCGTAGAGATGCGAGTAGGCTTCGTGGATGGCGGCGGCGCGGCGCTGCGCGCGGCGCGCCTTGATGCGAGCCTGTACGCTTAACTGACCTTCGGACTGGCCTTGAGCCTGTGCGGCGGGCTGTTCGGCTTGCGCTTGCTCGGTTGCGGGGTTGCTGCTCGATGATGAACTTTGGGCCTGTGCGGCGCTCACGGCGGCGAAGCCCAGCGCCAGCAGAAGGGCAAGACGGCAAGAAGAAGACATCGGTATCGGGTTACCTCCACGGGAGTACGGAAGCACACCGCCCATCCGTGCAAGGCAGTGCTCCCCCCATAAGGTATTAAAACACCTTGGGGGGAGCCTTGGGCGTGGGACGACACCGGATTGGACGCGCCGCTCAGCGATTCGGCCCTGAATGTGCTACTTGATAGCCTTCAGATCGCTCTGCAACTGCGCCTGGTTGAAGCCGTTGGGAGAGCCCTTGGCGGTCAGCCAGTCCTGGGCGAAGAGCGTATGGGCCTCGTCGCAGTATTTCTTCCAGAAGGCGACGGTCATTGTCTTCTGCTGGCCCCACGTGATGCAGGTGAAGCCCTTGGCGTCGTACTTGGGCACAAAAACGCAGTGCCCGCCCCAACTGCCTTTCTTGGCCTTGGCGCCGCCATTCGGCACCACGTCCCAAACGGCCTGCGTCTGCGCCGTCAGCGGCAGCGAGAGGCCGATGTAGACGCCGCCGAACAGAGCGATCGACTGGCGCACCTCCACCAGGTTGGAGACAGTGGGGTCGGCAAAGGCCAGCAGCGCGTGACCGGCAAAACCGCCCTTTTGCCAGTCGTTCAAAACGTCCAGCTCCACGCCGCCGTTGTCGGTGCTGGGGTTGCCGGGCACATACCCATCCCATTGCTCGTAGTAGCTCTCGATCGTCGGGTCGGGGATGGTGACGATGCCGCTGGTGTTGGCGGTCCACACTTGCACCGCGTGGCCCGCGCCGGCGATGGTGCAGTCGCCCAGAGTGTCGTTGAGCATCATGCCCCAACTGGCGATGCCCTTTGTCCAGTCGACGGTCTTTGGCGGCGGAGGCAGCGCCGGGGTCAGGTAGTCGCCGAACGCGAGTGTTCGCGTGTCGGTCTTGATCGCCTTGCGGCCCAGTTTCATCTTCGAGTGATCGACCTTCGGGTGACCTGCCATGGGGGGAAACTCCTTGCTTGGGGGATTTACGAGGGCGCGAAACGCCGTTGCCGTATGGCAAAACTGTGTCAAATCTGGACAGTTTTGTCCAGCAAATCTTTCCTGGCTCCCCCAATCCCGACACTGTATCGTCGATGCTTGCGCCGAAAATGCCTTCCTTGGCGCGCTGACCGGCCCTGTCCCCACCGAATTTAACTCTGGTTTCCGCGAAAATGCTCTACGATGAAGGGCAGCGGAGGCTGAAAAGCGTATGGGTCGAGTTTTTCTGGGAATTCTCATGGGCATCGTGCTGGTTCCAATTGCGCTGCTCGGATGGCTCAAGTTTGGCAATGTGCCGGTAGCGGCGGGCGACCCTCCCTTGCCTCATGAGAAGCTGCTGACCGGGGTTCCGCTCGATGCGCGCATCGACCGCGAGTTGGTCAAGACCCCGCCCATCCAGCCCGACGAAAACAACCTGGTTGCGGGCGCGCATATCTACAGCGACAAGTGCGCCGTCTGCCACGGTTATCATGGCAAGCCTTCTCCTTTCGGCGAAAATATGTTTCCCGATGCGCCGCCCCTGTGGGAGATGCACCACCACGGCGCGGAGACGATGATGGGGGTAACCGACGACCCGCCCGGCGAAACCTATTGGAAGGTCGCCAACGGCATTCGCCTCACCGGCATGCCCTCCTACACGAAGATGCTCACCGAGACCGAGATGTGGCAGGTGAGCCTGCTGCTGGCCAACGCCGACAAGCCGCTGCCGCCCGCCGCGCTCGACATCCTGCGCGGCGAGCCGCCAGCGCCGGCGGTGGTTGCCCCGGAGACGAAGAAGAAGTAGCTCATAGCTGCCGCCAATGCGGAGCATCGGAAAGGGATTGAATCAATGAACGTGTTCGACTCATTGCGCAAGGGGTTAGGTTTCTTTTTGATGAGCATGGGCGTGTCGAGTCCGGCGAAGAAACCCCGCCCCGCTCCCAAGCCCGCCGCGAAGCCGGACGAGGGCAAACCATGAATTGGTAGAATCGAATTCATGCCGCTGACTCGCCAACAGGCTCTCGACCATTTCCATTCACCCGACCTGATCGGCCTGGGCTTTGAGGCTGACGCCGCGCGCCGCCGATTGCATCCCGAGGGCGTGGTCACCTACATCATCGATCGCAATATCAACTACACCAACTTTTGCACCGAGTACTGCACCTTCTGCGCCTTCTATCGCCCGCTCAAAGGCCCCCGCTCCGAGGAGGGCTACATCCTCGACTTCGAGACCATCTGCGCCAAGATCGCCGAGACGCTGGAGATGGGCGGCACCGGCGTACTCATGCAGGGCGGCATCCATCCCGACCTCAAGATCGACTGGTTCGAGCGGCTGTTCTCGGGCATCAAGCAGCGATTTCCGCAGATATGGCTGCATTGCTTGACGGCTTCGGAGATCCTGGCCATCGCCCGGTATTCCGATCTGCCCCTGCGCGAAACCATCATCCGGCTGCGCGCCGCGGGCCTCGATTCCATCCCCGGCGGCGGCGCGGAGATCCTCGACGATGACGTGCGCCGCCGCATAGCCCGCATCAAGTGCAACACCGAAGACTGGGTCAGCGTCCATCGCACCGCGCACCAACTCGGGATGCGCACCACGGCCACGATGATGTTCGGCGTCGGCGAGACATTCGACCAACGCATCAATCACTTCGACGTGGTGCGGTGCTTGCAAGAAGAGACCGGCGGATTTACGGCCTTCATCCCCTGGAGCTTTCAGCCCGGAAACACCGCCCTCGGCGGACGCGGCTGGGAAGAAGCGACCTCGGTTGAATACCTGAAGGTGCTGGCTATCTCGCGGCTCTATCTCGATAACATCGAAAACGTGCAGGCAAGCTGGGTGACGCAGGGATTGAAGGTGCTGGAGTTGGGCCTCCACTTCGGCGGCAATGACGTTGGCTCGGTGATGCTGGAAGAGAATGTAGTTCGAGCCGCCGGCACGAGCAACTGCACCACCGAAGAAGAGCTGCGGAGAATCATCCGCGATGCCGGATTCAAGCCCGTCCAGCGGGACACGCTCTATCGGACGATGTTCTTGAACTGATGCTCCTATCGCCGGGTCACATTTGCGCCGGAATTCCAGAGGTGCGCGGAGAACTCCGATGCGTCGGGATTTCCTGGGATTCCAACATCTTGCCTGATTTCCCAAATCAGCTTTGACAAGAGGGCATCATGGGTAGCCTCGGAGAGATTGGGAGTACCAGCGACCGCTAGAAACGAGTGGAGCGAATGGAGAACTCCTTTCGAGCCGATTAGGTGAAGCGCATTGCAAGCCGTATAAAAGCTTCTCCTGCTTTCTGGTGTAGAGTCCCTCGCGAGGTTTCCACTCATTGAGACCAGGAATTCTTTGTACTGCTCAAACTTGTACTTTCGCCAATCCGCCTCCCTCTCCTTCTTCTTGGTGAGATAGAAGCTGACGGCCACAACGATTACACCAGAGGCGGCAGAGATCACAGAGACGACGACCGAAGTGTCCATAGCCATCCACTATACTCGGCTTTTTGCCATTGGTTGTAGCTTTTATGCTACAATTGTTTCGTGATCGAACTCGTCTACCACCGGGATGAAAACGGGCGTTCTCCGTTCATCGAGTGGATGACGGCACTTCGAGACGAAATGGCGAAATCCCGTATCGCAGCCAGATTGCGACAGCTCGAATCCGGCAACTTCGGCGACGCGAAACCGGTGGGCGAGGGAGTAACGGAATTGAGAATTGACGTTGGAGCCGGGTACCGTGTGTATTGCGGGCGGCGCGGGCTTCATTGGGTCATTCTCCTTTGCGGCGGGGACAAGAGCAGTCAAACGAAGGATATCGCCCGAGCCAAAAAGCTTTGGGCAGAGTGGAAACGGAGGCAGCCATGAAAAAACTTGTCGGCGTCGGTTCCTATCACGAATGGGAAGTTGAAGAGTTGCGCAAGGATAAAGGTTTCGCCGTTGTCTACCTGCAGGCGGCTATGGAAGCCCTCGATAATCCAGACGAGCGCGCCGGTGGACTGATCATGCTGCGAGCCATGGCGGAGGCCTATGGAGGCCTGGGCGCGGTGGCGGCGCAGGCGGGCATAAGCCGGGAGTCGCTCTATCGGGCGCTGTCGCCCAAGGGGAATCCGACGCTGAAGACGCTGATTGCCGTGCTGAAGGCTGTGGGGCTGCGGCTTTCCGTTACGCCGGTGGAGAAGGTGAAAGCGCGGAGGTCTAGAGTGGCTCATGATTCCGTCGCGGCTTGATCTGGCCGTCTACTGTGCCGCGGCCTCTTCCTTCAGATAACTCGCGCTCAACGTCTGTTTCTGCTGTGCAATCGGCAGCAGCGTTGGGTAGAACTGCACAAACGTCGTGTCCACGGCCGCGTGGTCGGCGTGGCACGAATAGCAGCTGGCGTCCTTGGGAAAAAGGCTGCCGCTGACTTGGTCGTCAAAGTCGAAGAAGGCCCACTTGGCGGGGAATCTGGCCTCATCCTTTACGTGGACCTCAACGCCCATCACCTGCGTCCCCTGGTAGTGGCCCAGGTGGTTGATCGAGCCTTTCTCCATCCCCTTGCGTGCCTCCAGCACCAGCACCGTCTTGTCCGGCCAAGCGCCTGTTTGAAGAAACTTCGCGTAGGCCTCCGGGTTCACAAAAACATTGTCAAAGACGGTTTGTCCCGATGCAATCGCTTTGGGGTTATAGCTCATATCGACACCGGAACTGAGAAAAACCCACTCGCGATAGCGCGCGGGATAGAGCAATCGGCCGTCCTGTGTGTAGGCAGGCGCAGACGGGGCATCGGCCTTCGCCGCTGCCTGCGCGCTTGCCTGCAAGAGTTCTGGGCGCGGACCGGCGCAAAGACACACGATCAGAAGCAGGCTGCCAATCGGCAAGACGATCTTCAAGGACATTCGGACCTCCCGATGCGCTAGTATACGCAGGCGGACGGGAGCTTGTTCCGCAAGTTGCGTTGGAGGCTCGCCGGGACTCAGCCGGAATTTGCGTCCTCACACCCTTCCCGCAGGAAAAAACAGCCGCCAATCACCCTGACCGCCCAAGAGCGCTGAAATCCGCATAGCATGAATCAAGACTTCGTGCTACTCTGGAGTTTCCCTGGAGAGTCGGCAAGTTCTCGCGGAGGTGCGTTTGGGCATTCTGAGCAGAATCGGCATTGCGTTGGATTCGGATCTTCTCAAGAGGTTTGACCTCTCCATCGAGCAGCGAGGCTACACCAACCGGTCGGAGGCCTTTCGCGATCTGATTCGCGATCGTCTCGTGACCGAACAGACGGCCGCGCCGCGGTCGATTGTCGTGGGCACGGTCACGCTGATCTACGACCATCATGCCAGCGGCATCAGCGAGAAGCTCACGGAGTTGCAGCACGCTCACCACGAACTGGTCGTCTCCACCAGCCATGCGCATCTCGACCACGACTCCTGCCTGGAGGTGCTCATCGTGCATGGCAAGTCCGCCAAAGTGGCGCAGTTTGCCGACCGCCTGATCGGCCTCAAGGGCGTAGAGCACGGGCGGCTGGTGATGACGGTCCCGGCCCACGCGATCGAGCACCCGGAAGAGCGCAAGCACAAGCACAGCCACAAGCATTGAAAATGCTGGATCACCGGCCAGCAGGGAAAGAATCATGGCAATGAGTAGCACGAAATATAGATACGTAGCACTGTCTCTTTCCATTATTGCTTTCATTTTCGCAGCGAGTGCACAGGGCGGCGCGGGAATCGTCAGCGGCACGGTGCTCGATCCAGCGGGAAAGCCCGTGGCGGGAGCGCAGGTCGAGTTCAATTCCGCTGCGGGCGCGCGGATCAGTTGCACGGCGGGAAGCGACGGCGCCTTCGAGATACCGCTACCCGCGTGGGGCGCGTACACGGTGCGCGTAGAGGCAGCGGGCTTTGCTCCAGTAACACGCAAGCTGAATCTGAGCGCCGAGACCGCAAGCCTGACGCTGCGCCTGGAGCAGGTGGCCGCGGTCTCCCAAGAAGTGGTCGTCAATGGCGACGTCAGCGAGATTTCCCTTGACTCCCCCGATCCATCCCAAAAGGTTCTGGTGCGTGAACAGTTGCTGGACGCCAATCCCGGACGGCCGGGAGCGCCCATCTCGATTCCCGGTCTGCCCATCGAGACCGCAGCCGGCGGGATCAAGGCGCCGCAGTACTTTGCGCCGGGCGTGGCCGGCGATCACGGCGAACCGGTTGCGCAGTACATAGCGGTGGGCGGTTATCTGGTGACCAACAACCTCTCGGCCAACGCGCACGGCAACGGCTACGCCGACCCCAATATCTACACCTCCGGCGCGCTCGCCGGTGTGACGACCGACGGCGGCGCATTCAACGTGCTGGAAGGCAATCACGCCCTCAACCTGGCGGCGACCTACATGCCACGGCAGCAGATGACGAATTTTGTCACCCTCACCGGCGACTATCGGGACATCGATGTGACAGCCGGATTTGCACCCAAAGATCCCGCCAGAAAGGAGTGGGGGGCTGTCGAAGCCAACTACGGAAATGGCCTGCTGGAGGACTTGGAGCACCGGCAGATGTACAAGCTGAACGCGCAACGCGTTATCGACGCGGGCCTCCACGAGATTACGCTTTACGGCATCGCATACTTTGGCGTCTCGCATGAAGGGAACCTGGTGCCAATCGGATATGGACGGGATTTGGGCGACACGCTCGACCCGCGGCAGAAGGACCAGACGCACACCGCGCTCGTGGCCGTTGACGACCGCTGGAAGCTCGGAGGCAAAGACGAGGCAGCCTTCTCCGGATTCGCTCGAACCTACAATCTTGCTTTGTTTTCAAACTTCGGCGAGGGACTGATCCGGCAGAGCGAGTTCCGCACCGTTGAAGGCGCGGAGGCGCGCGAAACACACACCTTTACGACGTGGCTGCAAGGCATGACGGGCCTCGACTACCACGAGGACGATATTCACCGCGACAATCTGGACCACTATCTCTCCGACAACGCGCAGGTCTACGGTCCGTTTACCAAAGTGTTGTCCAGCAACATCACCATCCGCGACCTGACGCCCTATGCGGCGGTGCATGGCGGCCTTGGCAAGCACGTGCGCTTCTACGGCGGCCTCCGGCCGGACGTGATCGAATTAAAAAACATCGACCTGATGCCGCAAATGTCTGCCTATTCCTTCGATCGACGGGGCACGTTTGTGGCTCCCAAGGCCACGCTGGCCTGGACGCCGGGCGAAGGCTCTGCCCGCTGGCTGCCTTCGGCTTCGTTCAGCATGGGGCAGGCCTTCTTTACGCAGGATCCGCGCATCAGCGTGCAAGGTTCACTCACAGGCCCAACGGGAGCGGCGGCGCTGCCTTCGCCCTTCGAGCGCTCCCACTCCATGCAGTTGGTGCTGGAAAAAACGGTTTCGACCACCGATGTTCGCGTGGCGGTGGGCCGAACGACGACCACAGAGACCCTGGGCAAGATCGACCCAGACAACGGCACGCCCTTTGACCTGGGACCGGGCAACCTCAAATTCCTGACCGCCAGTGCGAGCCATCGTTTCGACGGCTACGGAAGCGTACAAGCGGTCTTCTCCAAAGCCGATGCGCGGGTGCTGAACGAGTTTTCCTCCGATCCCGGATGGACGACGAATTCCGGATGGAACCCCACGGTGGAGTGTCCGCGCACCATCTTCGACGGCCTGGTCACGCTGGACAAGCTGCCTCTGGGCCTGCGCGCACGCGGCGAGTACGAGTATGTGGGCCACAAAATACTCGATGCGGGCAATAGCCGGGACGGCTGGAAGCAACTCGAAGCCATTCCCGTAGGAGAAACCCGGTTGGCGCTTGTGCGCACCTTCCTGGGAGGCCGTTTGGAAGTGGGCGCGAACAGCATGTTGGCCCGTGGCTACACCGGCCAGACCACCGAGGCCATTGCGCCTCTGGCCTCAGGCGCGCCGTGGCAGGTAGGAGATGGGATTCCGTACTGCCCGTCTGGGTCGGGGCCGAGCGGCGCCCCGAATGACTTCGACTGCGGGACAGACGAGCGGCCCGTCGGCATCCGCATGACATCGTTTACGGGCGGGTCCATCTCCTGGCGGTTCGGCGCGGGAAGTCCGCAGTAGCCGATTTCGCCGGCAGCACCTTGATTGTGCTCAGCCAGATCGCGGCAAGTTGAAGCCGGGGGGCGAAGCGTGGCTGCCGGTATGTCTTTAATTGACCAGATTCCCGGCTCGTCCAGTGAGAGACTCGCCTTGTCGCAGCGATCGCGCGCTGCCAGGGCAAATCGCCTGCACAACGCGAAAACGCCGGGAGAGAATCATGCTTGGAACAATCTTGATCGTGCTGCTTATCCTGATGCTGATTGGGGCGCTGCCAACCTGGCCGCACAGCAGAAAATGGGGCTACTATCCGACAGGCGGTATCGGAATGGTCATCGTGATCGTTGTCATTCTTCTCCTCCTTGGTCAGATATGAGCCGAGGGGTCCAATCGATTACCCAGAATGGGCATCGGAGTATTGCCCGCGCAGTCGCGCTTGTTTTCGCTCTGCTGCTTTCGAGCGGAAACGCGTTTGCCTACTCGGTTCTGACACACGAGGAGATCGTAGACCTGGCATGGACCGCGGAGATTCGTCCGCTCCTGCTCCAGCGCTTTCCGGGCATTACCGAAGACCAGATCAAAGAAGCTCATGCCTATGCGTATGGAGGCTCGGTGATTCAGGATCTGGGCTATTATCCGTTCGGCAACAAGGACTTCAGCAATCTGGCGCATTACGTTCGCACCGGGGACTTTGTCCGAGAGCTGCTGGCCGAAAGCCAGAGTGCCGACGAGTACGCCTTCGCACTGGGCGCGCTTTCGCACTATGTGGCGGACATCGACGGCCACCCGGCGGTCAACGAGGCAGTCGCCATACGTTATCCAAAGCTGCGCGCGAAGTACGGCAAATCCGTTCGCTATGCCCAGGACAAGACGGCGCATTTGAAAACGGAGTTTGGATTCGACACCGTGCAGGTGGCGAAGAACCGGTATGCGCCGCAGCAGTACCACGATTTCATTGGATTCCAGGTAGCGGAACCTTTGCTGGAGCGGGTCTTTCCTGTTGTCTATGGGTTGGAGCTGAAGGATGTGCTGCCGCATCAGGATCTGGCGATTGGTTCCTACCGTTTCTTTGTCAGCAGTTTGATTCCGCAGATGACCCAGGTCGCGCTTCAGATGCACAAGAAAGACCTGATGCGCGAAACCCCAAACTTTGCCAGACGGAAGTTCCTGTATCGCCTATCCCGTTCGGATTATGAGAGAGAGTGGGGAACAACCTATGCAAAGCCGGGCGTGGGCACGCGCATCTTATCGACGCTCCTGCGCTTTATTCCGAAGGTGGGTCCATTCAAGGGCCTGGGATTCAATGATCCGACTCCGCAAACCGAAGACCTGTACATCAAGAGCATCAACACGACCACCGATCATTACCGCGTCCTGCTGGAAGAGGTGCGGGCAGGCAAGCTGGTGCTGCCCAACTGCGATCTCGATGACGGCAGCGCGACCGCGGCAGGCGAATACTCGCTGGCGGACGAGACCTACGCAAGCCTGCTGGCCCGGCTCGCAGCGGGCAACTTCGAACAAACATCGGCCCAGTTGCGGGCCAATCTTCTTGAGTTCTACGCCGCTCCCTCGCCGCCGCTCGAAGCTGGAGAAGACCCTTCTCGCCGCCAAGCGGTTTTGACCGATCTGGGCCAGTTGAAATCCGCAGCCCTTGCGCCAGCCACGGCGGGCAAGCCTGCCATCGCGCAGCCGTAACCGCTTGCGGACCTCTTCGGCGGTCAGGGCTCAAGGCCCTCACGGCCTCGCGTCGGGCGGAATCAACAGCGTCACGGCATCCGGCACAATCTCCATGCGCACCGGCAGACCGCCCAGCAACTCACCATCGGCCTCGGCGTAGACACGCGGCGACGAGCCGTTTATCAGCCGGCACTCAACCGAGACGGCGTCGAGCGCTTCAATCTCGCGCGAGAAGGTCTGGCGGCCGAAGACGACCGCGATCAAAAAGCGGAAGTAGTGGAAGCGGCTGCGGGTCTTGAAGGCCACCAGGCGCAGGCCGTTCTTGTGCAGCGTGGCGCCGGGAACCATGTGGTTGAGCACTCCGCCGAAGTTGCGAATGCGCACCGCCAGCAGTTGCGAGATTTGTTCGACGCGCGGCTCGGCGCTTGCGCCTTCCACAAAGGCCGCTTCAAAGAGAGGAAAAGAGTGCGTTGCCCAGAGGCGAAACGCCTCAATCACATAGAGAGCATAGCCTAGCCGCCGCTTGAGGCCGGGGTTGAGCCGCGAGAGAAACAGCGCGTCGGCGCCCACGCCGGCCGCCACGGTAAAGTAGCGCGCGCGCACTGTACTCGCCGCATCTCGATAGGAGATCTTCCCCACGGATATGCGCACAGGCTCCGCGGTAAGCAGCTTGCGGACAGCCTTCGCCGGAGACATCTGCAAGCCCAGGTTTGCCGCCAGCGCATTGGCGGTTCCCAGCGGCACCACGCCCAGCGCTATGCTGGTGCCTACAAGGCTCTGCAGAACCTCATGCACCGTACCGTCGCCGCCGCAGGCAATAATCGCGTCGCAGCCCCGGCGCGCGGCATCCTCGGCCAGTACTCCGGCGCTGCCCGGCGCAAGCGTTTCCAGCGCTTCGGCCTCGACGCCCGCTTCGCGCAGAACGGCCAGCGCCTTGTCGATGGCCGCGCGGCGTCCTCGCGAGTGTTGGCCTGAAGCCGGATTGTAGATGAGCGCAACACGGCGCATCGGGAGTTTCTCCTGGAGTGTCCTGGGGGAAGAAGGCTGGACCACGTTCCTATTTTCGCATCCTGAGGCCATCTGGGAGGGTGGCAAATGAGATTCCTCCGGTGGAGCGGCGCTATTTGGCCGGCAGCGCTGCCATCGCGCCGCCATGTAGCCGCAAATTGTTTTCGCCGCGCGGCAGCTTCAGCGGCGAGCCGCTGCCCAGGTCGCGCTCATAGATCTCGCCATAATTCCCCGTCGCTTCAATCACCCGCGCCACCCAGTCGTCATCGAGGTCCAGCGCGGGGCCAATCTCGCGCGATGCGCCCAGCAGAAACCGCAGCACGGGGTCGCGATCCGCGCGCCCGCGCATCGATTGCACATTGGCCCGCGTCACGCCGCTCTCCTCGGCCTGGACCAGCGCCTCTATCACCCAGTTCACGAGCGCCGCCCACTGGCGATCATCCTCGCGCACAGCCGCAGCCAGCGGGTCTTTGGAAATGGTCTCGGGCAGCAGTCGCGCCTGCTTTCCATGCTGC
>Ga0187847_10001040_pt1 | contig 26665 bp, 18 predicted proteins | sample June2016WEW_4_10_FD_132458 | JGI IMG/M metagenome (GOLD analysis project Ga0187847, IMG submission 132458) | Peatland microbial communities from SPRUCE experiment site at the Marcell Experimental Forest, Minnesota, USA - June2016WEW_4_10 | ecosystem: Environmental > Terrestrial > Soil >...
TCATTCCACGTGGCTTACCAACCTGGCTTGTATACGGGAAGCTTGGCATCCAGATCTTGCGTGCCGAAGTCGTCGCACAGCGTGGGCAGATGGCTGACCAGCGAGATCTCATCGCCGCTGATGGACACCAGCAGCCTTTTGCCATTCGGATGCGCATCAATAAATTGGGTGAGTCGCTCGGCCGCATTCACAAACGTGTACTCCGGGTGAGCAGCGTACTTCAAGGTCTGGAATGCGTTCACCCCCACCGCCACCGCCGCCAGCACCATCACGACGGAGCCGGCAAGCTGCATTGCAGATCGTGCCAGCGTACGGCGCGACCCGCATTCGGCAGTCGTGAAGTGCGGGATGACTTTGCCAAACAACTGCGGGTCAGCGAGCAGCACTTCAACTCCCTGCGCCACCACAAAGAAACAGAAGAAGGCCACTAGCGCAAAATAACGCGGCTGCGGATGGTTCTGATACGTCATGAAAAGGATGTAGCCCGCAACGGCCCACATTGAAGCGCCGAAGACGGGGTCAACGAGCAGACGCCGTCCCCAGCCGCGCCACGACAGCAAAGCACCCATCACAATCAACCCGGCAAGGGGTACGAGAATACGGTCAATCCACAATCCTCCGTGAAAGGACCACCAGAGGCTCACAAGCGGCCAATACAACTCCGACGGCTTAATGTACTTGTTCACAAAAAAGAGATATTTGTAATCGGGCATCAGGCCGAATCCGATCACAACCGACATCCATAGACCAAATGCGACTGCAAATGTACCCGCAGAAACGAGGACGCAGCGCAGCACAAGTCCTCGCGTCTTCCATAGGGACACCACGATGGCCCAGCCGAGCGCCGGCAACAAAAACACGGCGGTAGTCTTGGTGAGCATCATGAGCGCGAAGAGCAGGCCGATCCAGACCGAAGCCCATATCGGACGCCTCATGCGCGGAAGACGGACCGCCAGATTCAGGACAGCGAGCGTGAACGCGGTCAGCATCGGCTCCAAAATCGCCAACCGGCTGAAGCAGTAAAGGAAGGGACTGGTGACCACAAGTGTAAGCGCAAGAAGCGCCATCCAGCGTGGGCCGCTCGTCCTGAGAAGCAGGTAGCTCAGGATCAGATTGGCGAAGAAGAACGCAACGGCCAGGCCGCGCGCGGCTTCAACCGTAACCCCTGTAAAAAAGAAGAGCACCCACTCCAAAAACGGCCAGACAGGAACGGCGGGGGCGGGATTGAAATCGCCCGGCAGATACCAGTTGCCGAACAGATGGGCGCGAATAGCTGCATTTCCATACCAGCCCTCGTCTGTGTACTTGGCCCAGTCGCCGTACCACAGGGTGTGATTTGGAAAATCGGCGCGAAGATGAAGCGCATGCAAAACGGCAAAGCCGGCAATCAGGATCAGCCAAATCGTGTAGAACCACCGTTTGGACGACATCGTCAAATGTTCTTTCCCCGCGATATGGATTCGGGATAAGATGATCCCACCCATATTTCCCATTAGTCGAAAGACTCTGTGGAATTGAAGTAACTGCCGGAGGGTTTATGCGATTATATCGCGTTACAACCGCTTCTTCGTTTCCGGCTTCGGCCTGCCCTGCGCGGGGCCGTGTAGATAAGAACATCTGAAGTTTACAGGGTTTTCACACAAAGATTGTAGGGTTTTCTTCTGGGGACAAATCAGCCTTTGATGATTTGGCGGCGGATTCTTGTCTGAATCTATCGCGAACCGATCCTGCCACGTCTTTCCCCGCGTAGCACGCTGTCTGCTGTACATGGATGCTGAACACCGGCGTTGCCATTTACTAACACAATCCACGCTGCAAACAGATTCACTTTATAGGAGAGCCACATGACATTCAGTCGAATACGCACAGGCATTCTCTGCCTGGCGATACTCAGCCTGACCTTTTGCCTCAGACCTGTCGCCTTGAACGCGCAGACCACCACGGAAGGGGCAATCGCGGGTACGGTAGAGGACCCGTCCGGAGCAATTGTCGGCGGCGCCACCGTCACCATCCGCAGAGATGCAACCAATTATCAATTAACTTTGACCGCCGACAACAGCGGATACTTTAAGGCTCCGCTGCTGGAACCCGGCACATATATAGTCACATTGTCGGCGGCCGGCTTCGCTCCGTATCGTGCCGATGGCGTACTGGTACAGGTGGGTCAGGTAACCACCATCGAGCCGCATCTCGCCCTCGGTTCCACCTCATCCTCCGTGGAGGTAACTGAGCAGGCGCCGGTGCTGAATATGGACTCGCCAGACCTTTCCTCCACGCTGAACCAAAGAGCGCTGGCCGACATTCCCGTCAACAACCGCCGTTGGTCCAGCCTGGCGATGACGACTCCGGGGATCGTCGCCGATACCAGCGGCTTCGGTTTGATCAGCGTGCGCGGAATCAGCACCATTCTCAATAACGTTGAGATCGACGGCGCCGACGACAACCAGGCCTACTACGCTGAAGAGCGCGGCCGGACCCGCGAGGCTTATTCCACCTCAGGGAGCGCAGTCCGCGAGTTTGCAGTCAACTCTGGCGTGTACTCTGCCGAGTATGGCCGCTCCGCAGGTGGTGTGGTCACATCAGTCACCAAGAGCGGCACCAATGAGCTTCACGGGCAAGCCTATTTCTACGATCGCGAAAGCAACTGGGCGGGCTTCAACGATTTCTCTAAGCTCACCACCCTGAACACCACTACTGGCCTGTACAAGCCAGAGCCGATCAAACCTGAGGACCTACGCAAGATCTATGGATTTACCGTAGGCGGAGCCCTGATCAAGGACAAACTGTTCTGGATCTATACCTACGATCAGCACTCCCGTATCAATCCCATAGTCGGCGTTCCTGACTCGCCGTCTGTCTTCTACACGCTACCTGCGTCCACACTAATGACCGGTGCAGTCTGCGATCCGAACGGCTATGTAACGGGCGACACCAGCACGACGGCGACGCAAGACCTCTACGCCTGCACCTTGGCCGCCCGCCAGGGTGTCAGTTACGCGCAAGGCGCCGCTCTGTTCTCGGCCGGCATCGCGGCGCTCAACTCGGATATCGGGACTACCCCGCACGCCGGTTACCAGGAGATCAATACTCCAAAACTAGACTGGCAAGTCAATCAGAGGGAACATGTCAGCTTTCTCTATCACCGCCTGCGATGGGATTCGCCCGGTGGCGTCCAGACCGCGTCCACCGATCACTATGCCTTCGACACGCAGGGCAACGATTTCGTCAAGCTCGACTACGGCGTGACCAAACTCACCAGCCTGATCACTTCCAACATCAGCAACGAACTCCTTTATCAATATGGCCGCGAACTGGACGATGAAGGCCAGCAGCCGTTCAGCGCGTACACCAAGCAATATCTGCAGGGAAACAACGGAGCCACGGCTACCAATTCTTTCGGCTTTTCGCCGAACATTCCCGAGGTAGCCCTGGCCACTTCAATCAGCGGCTTTTACCTTGGCTCTCCCTACTACTCCTACCGCAAGGCCCTGCCTGACGAGCGGAAGTGGCAAATCGGCGACATCCTCTACTGGAACCGCGGCAACCACAGCTTCAAATTCGGCACGGACAACGTTCACAACTCCGACCTGATGAGCAACACCTACGAAAGCAACGGCGTATTCACCTACACCTACCTGGGCAACTACATCAACGATGTGCTCAACGAAGGCGCCGGCAAAACCTCAACTTGCAATAGCTCCGCCTCGGCCGCGCCGACGAGTGCAACAGCCGTTGTGACGGGAACGTATCCCTGCTACACCAGCATGCAGCAGGGGTTTGGACCACCAACATTCGGCCTTACCACCATGGACTATGGCTTCTTTGGCCAGGATAACTGGAAGGTGACCCCGAGGCTTTCACTGGAGCTGGGCCTCCGCTGGGATTATGAGGTTCTGCCACAGCCGTATTCCAATCTGGTTACCCCAGCCCCCATCAGCGCAACTCTCAACTTTACGCCGTACCCCGGTCTGACCAACACCCCAAGTGACAAGGCCAACTTCGGCCCCCGCATCGGATTTGCCTATGATCTCGGTGACGGCAACACGGTGTTACGCGGCGGCTACGGCATCTACTATGGCCGCATCAACAATGGAAGCCTGCTCAATATAAGGCTGAATAGCGGCAGCCCGAATGGACAGTTCACAACCACCTTCAAGCCTGCCGCACAGGGAGCAACCCCGGCGGGTCCGACGTTGCCGAATATCTTCGGTGGGGCCGGCCTCGCAGGCACACCCAGCTCCTACTTCCTGGCTTCCAATCTGCGCAATCCGGAAGTACAGGAGTTCGACCTGGCGCTGCAGCACCAGTTGGATCACGGCACCGCTATCCAGTTGAGTTATCTCGGCGGCTTGGGACGCGAGTTGCCCAACTTCCTCGACCTCAATCTCAATCCAGCCTCAATTGAGAACGTCACCATCACTGTCTCCGACAGTGCTGGCGCGGGGCCAATCCCAAGTGGAACACAATTCGTAGTTCCCACCTACACCGGCTATGGCAACCAGGCGCTCTTTGGGTCGGCTGCCGCAAACTTTACAACCATCACCGAGTACGTCAGCAACATCAACTCGAGCTACAACGCCATGGTTTTCGAGGTGCTGAACAGTTCCTTGAAGAGCGTGCAGTTCGATTTCAACTACACCTGGTCCCATTCTCTCGATTTCAACCAGAACGCCACCACGACCACTTCTTCCAACAACTGGTACGATCCGTTCTCGAATCCGCGCGCGAACTACGGCAACTCCTCATGGGATGTCCCCAACCGGCTGGTGGGGTACGCACTATGGAAGCTTCCAAACGTTCATACGCAGAGCTTCCTGAAGTACCTGAGCAACGACTGGAGTTTCGACGACAGTTTCCAGATCCAGGATGGCTTGCCTTTCACATTGGGCACCAGCGGCTTCAACTCCTCCGCTGCCGAAGGCTCGGGCTGGAATGGCTCGGGCGCGTCCTCCTACGTGCCTGAGCTTGGGCTCGAGAACAGGCGCTACCGCCGCAAGATGGTCGACGATATTCGCCTGCAGAAGGAAGTTCCCTTCGGGGATCGCTTCCATCTGCAACTCATGGCCAACGTGTTCAACGTTGCCAATCACCAGAACTTCGACGGCATCAACAGCACCGGGTATGTGCTTTCGTCTGGATCAACGACCACGAGCGGCACGGCAACCTGGCAGTCAAACTTTGGTCAGTTCACCAATTCCAACAGCAGCGGCTTTCTTTACACCCCTCGCAATATCGAGATCGCTGCTCGCCTCACTTTCTAAGACGGAACAATGATTCACAACGCGGCGACTTCGATCGCCGCGTTTTTCTTTGCCCAACTTCCTACCCGCACGGTTTTGCGCGGCCCAGAATGGTCTATGTATCATGTTGATGTCCGTCGCAATCAAGATCCTCTGGGGAGATCAACATTAATCGCTCAATCTGCAGGTTGGCGTTGCTGGCGGCAAGCGCATCCGCCGCCCTTTGCCAAAGTCAAATCCCGACCGTCGCTTGGCATATCCCTATCGGAACACCTCCCGCTAACCCCGGCGGACAGAGAACTGAGCTGAATGGCGGCAACATTGATGACGGCTATTGGCAAGGTGCCCCGGTGGGCGGATTTGGCGCGGGAACCTTCTCTCGCAGTTATCGCGGCCACTTCGAGCGCTGGCATATCAAGGCCGGCACGCATAAATACCAGGACGTGCCTGCCAACCAGTTCGCTGCCTTCGCGCAGCCGGAGGGTGGATCGTCAGTCTCCATGGTCCTTGCCACCGGCAAGCCGAAGAACGGCGCCCTGAGCAGTTGGAATTGGAACTACCCAGCCGGCGATGGCGAGTACGCTGCGCTCTATCCGAAAAGCTGGTTTAGTTACGGAACAAAAGCTCTTCCCGTCAAGCTTACGGTTGAACAGTTCTCGCCGATCCTGCCGAATAACTACAAAGAGACAAGTTATCCGGTCGCGGCTTATGAGTGGACCGCGGAGAATCCTTCTTCGAAGCCAGTTACGGTCTCCGTCCTTTTCTCGTGGACTAACATGGTTGGATGGTTTCGCGATAACTTGCGTAACTTCGACGGCGCACTCAACGATCAGAACTTTAATCGCTTTGTGAGTGAAGACAGCATCGGCGGAAAAGCAAGTGGGATTGTCTTCGACCGCCTGCGTCAGGGGGCCGTGCAGGACGAGTGGGACGGCCAGTTCGCGATTGCAACTCTGCCGGGTGACGGCGCGGAGGTTACGTATCTGGCGACTTACCCGGCCACGGGAAATGGATCTGAGGTTTGGAAGCCTTTCTCGAAAGATGGCCGCCTGCCCAATGTTGCTCAGCCGATTGCTTCGAGCGGCGAAGCGCTGGCGGGAGCATTTGCCGTTCGCTTCACTCTTGCGCCGCATGAAAGGCGCACCGTCCCCATGGCGCTGAGCTGGGACCTTCCTATCGTGCAGTACGGCGGCGGCCGCAAGTGGAATCGCCACTACACACGGTTCTTCGGGGCCGAGGGAACGCATGCGTGGGAGATTGCACGCACCGCGCTTGAACATCATGAGGAATGGAGCCGTGCGATTGACGCTTGGCAAAAGCCCATCGTGGAGGACGTGCATAAGCCTGCCTGGTATCGCGGCGAACTCTTCAATGAGCTGTACTATCTGGCTGACGGCGGGACCATCTGGGGACACGAACGCGACGGCTTGGGCAATCCAGCTCATCCATCCGCGAAGGACAACGACAGTTTCACTTATATGGAGTGCTTCGATTACTCCTACTACGGCAGCCTCGATGTGCGGTTTTACGGATCGTTTCCGCTGCTGCGTTTCTGGCCCGAAATTGAGAAGCAGGAGATGCGTGAGTACACCGATACGGTTCCCGAATCGAACCCGCAGCGTTACATCTGGGGTTGGAAGAGCGCACGCGAAGGCAGGCTTGTGGAATACACGCGCAAGGTGCCCGGAGCCGCTCCACATGATCTGGGATCGCCGCAGGAAGACCCCATCGTCAATTCCAATCAGTATAACTATCAAGACGTTTCGAACTGGCGCGACCTGAATTCGAAGTATGTGCTGATGGTCTGGCGCGACTATGCGCTTACGGGAGCAAACGATAAGGCGTTCCTGCGGTATAGCTGGAGCGCCGTGAAGCAAGCGATGGAGCACTTGAAGCAATACGACACGAATGGCGACGGTCTGATTGAAAACGGCGGATTCCCTGACCAGACTTACGACGATTGGATCGCCACTGGCGAGAGCTCTTACTCCGGTGGACTATACATAGCTGCGCTCAAAGCTACCGCGCGCATGGCGGACAAACTGGGCGAGCCGGACACCGCCAAGGCATACGATGCTCTGGCAGACAAGGCCTCCGACACCTACGTGAAGAAGTTGTGGACGGGAACCTACTTCCGATATGCCGTGAAAGGGCAGGACACTGATGCCGTCATGGCCGATCAGTTGGCCGGACAGTGGTACGCCGATCTGACGGGACTGGGCGATCTTGTCCCGAAGGCGATGCGAGTCTCCGCGCTACACAAGGTCTACGACACGAACGTGCGCAAATTTGCAAAGGGAGAAATGGGCGCGGTCAACGGCATTGGTACAGACGGCAGGCTGCTGCACAGCAACGACCAGATCGAAGAAGTGTGGACCGGGACCACCTTCGGCATTGCCAGCCACATGATCGCGGAAGGCCTCAACGACGAGGGCTTTGCTACGGCCAAGGGGGTTTACAACGTGGTGTGGCGCGATCGCGGGTACTTCTTTCGAACTCCCGAGGCCTACGATATTCACGGACTCTTCCGCGCGAGCATGTATATGCGTCCTGGAGCGATCTGGTCGATGGAGTACGCACTGGAAAATAAGTAGAGTTCAGCACGTTTCCAGCAAGGCCTATTCGTACGCCAGTGCTTCGATCGGGTCTTTCCGCGCCGCCATCCATGCCGGATAGAGCGCGCCACATACAGATCCAACAAAGGCGATGACGGCTCCGCGAATGACCCATTCCGCATTCATGTCCAGATAAAGCGTGGGAAATCTCGCCGCGAGGAATGCCTTGGCGGCGAAAGAAAGCGACACTCCCACAATCACTCCTGCCACAGCTAGCACCACGGTCTCGCGCAGCACAACTCCAACAATGGTCAGATTGGAGGCACCCATCGACTTGAGAATCCCGATCTCGCGGGTACGCTCCAGCACTGAGGTGTACATCGACTGGAAGATAACCAGGAAGCCAATGATGACCGCGATTCCGATGACCACGCGCATGGCGGTATTCAGCGCGGGAATGTGATCTGGCGTGAGAAGTGAATACCACTCCTCCATCGTCATCACCTGATAATCAGCAAGACCGCGCACAGCATGAATCTCGTCGGTAATCAGGTTCAGATTCTGCTCGTTGTCAGCCTTCACGTAGATAGCGGTCGCCTTGTCTACTGACCCCATCAACTCGCCCATGGTGGAAATGGAGATCAACTTGCGGCCACCCTTGCCGTGCTCGAAGATACCCGATATGCGGAAGGGGTGTTTCTGGATGAGGATCGTTTCGCCTACATGGTGCCCCTGGCCGGTAGTCGCATAGACGTCGTCCACCATAACGTCGTACGGTTCCACAATCGGCCCACCAGACAGAAAGACAAACGGACTCAACCGGCTGTAGCTCGCATAGTCGATCCCCCAGAGCACTTCCAGTCCGTCCGTCATCGAGAGGCTGGTATTCACCGGTGACGCCACTGTCACATGAGGCAGCGCTTCCAGAACTCCGGACAATTTGATTGGGATCACTGCACCGCCAACCCCGTTGAACACCATGGCATTGCTTGGGCGCACGATCAGATCGGCGCCAATGCCGTTATTCATCCGCTTTTGCCCCGTAAGTTGCCCCACCATGATGGCGATGATGGTGAGCATCATGATGACTTCAATGGCTACGGCAAAGACGCTGATGATCGAACGCACCGGGCGGTGCACCAGGTTGGCAAAGATGAGCTTATTCATTCCTGAGCATGGCTCCCAAGGGTAAAATGCCGCGATAACCTTCGCCTTCAGGGTAACAGTCACGACCGCACTCGTCGTTGCGACGATCTGAGAGTTGCCGCTCTGCTGTTGAATAGTTTGTAAATATCGGAGGGTGCCTTGGATGGTGCAGATTAAAGAAAAGAAAGGAAAATCCGGTAAACTGCTTTGACGGAAATGCGAACCCGGTTTATCGTGAAGTTGGAAAACTCCTAGGGTTCTATCCCTGTTTTCTGGTCGCCGATGGGAAGCTTTGGAGAAGACCTGCGCATGGAGCGGCTGTCCCGCGGCATAGCGCTGGAAGACATCACCGCGGTCACCAAGATCAGCCAACACCATCTGGTTGCGCTGGAACAGGATCACTTTCGCCTGCTTCCCGGCGGCATTCTCAGCAAGGGAATTGTGCGGGGCTACACCGGGGCTCTTGGTCTGGACCAGCATGATTGGACTGAGCGGTTCATGAAAGCGTATGCCGCCTCCGGCCAGGTGATCGACGACGATCGGAGTTGGATGGCCTTCGCTTCCAATGTGGGGAAAGCGCGCATCTTGCGGCGTGAGGCGGTTGAGATTCGCCTTCGATGGGTGGGCGCCATAGTGTTACTGGTTGTGGTCGCAGTGGCTGGATTTCTCACAATACGTTATCTAGGAGTGCGCGCCGGTTGGTGGCATAGCCTTCTGCCCATCCCCGGAGCAGGGTCGGTTGCTCACGTTGCGGCCGCGCATGTCTGCACCGCATATTCGAAGGCTCATTCGTTGTCCGGACTCTGATCCCAGCCTCAGGTTTGACCTCTAAGGTCTTCTATTACAAGGCATCTGGACGTACCGCGGTCCTATAACTTGCTCCTCGCACAGCTGCCGGCCTGGAATGCATCCGCAGTCCACCTGCCCTTATTCACCCTTGAAGGCCAATGCCTCTCCATTCAATGAGAGTCTTTGCCGCCGGACGCCCACCGCAATTAACATAGAGAGGCACACCCTCAGGCCGATGCTTGCCGGTGCAGGCGTGTCTCGCCGATGCGGAAGAGTGGCCGGGTAAGGAGATCGGAAATTCGATCCCCACTCCACAGCAACGCAGCTATCGCGGCAGGCCAAAAACTTAAATCCCTTCATGGGTAGGAGTTCAAATTTGAGCGACCGTTTCCTGTTTACCTCTGAGTCAGTCACCGAAGGCCATCCGGACAAGATAGCTGACCAGGTTTCCGACGCAATCCTGGACGCATGCCTGGAACAGGACCCCTACAGCCGCGTAGCCGCGGAAACTCTCACGGCAACCGGCCTTGTGGTCATTGCCGGCGAGATCACCACCAAGGCCTACGTCGATTTTCAGAGCCTGGTGCGCGGTGTCGTCGCCTCCATCGGCTATGACAACGCGCTTTACGGATTCGACTCCAACACCTGCGCGGTTATCTCCAGCATCAACAAGCAATCCGGTGACATCGCTCAGGGTGTTGACACCGGCGGCGCCGGCGATCAGGGCATGATGTTCGGCTACGCTTCGAACGAAACCCCGGAGTTGATGCCCGCACCTATCTCGTTGGCACACAAGCTCACCAAGCAATTGACTGCCGTGCGTAAGTCCGGCAAGCTGCCTTACCTTCGCCCTGACGGCAAGAGCCAGGTCACCGTGGAGTACGACGAAAACCACAAGCCTGCACGGATTGATGCCGTGGTCATCTCAACGCAACACTCCGAGAGTGTGAGCAACGAAGATCTGCACGCGGACATCCTGAAGCACGTCATTCAGGCTGTGCTGCCTGCCGCATGGCTCGATGAGCACACCAAGTACCACATCAATCCTACCGGCCGCTTCGTTATCGGCGGTCCCATGGGCGACACTGGCCTGACTGGACGCAAGATCATCGTGGACACCTATGGCGGCGCGGGTCGTCACGGCGGCGGTGCGTTTAGCGGCAAGGACCCAACAAAGGTGGACCGCAGTGCAGCCTACGTTGCCCGCTACATCGCCAAGAACATTGTGGCCGCGAGACTTGCTGACCGGGCAGAGGTGCAGCTAGCCTACGCCATTGGTGTCGCTGATCCGGTCAGCGTGCGCATCGATACATTTGGCACCGGCAAAGTGGGCGAAGCAAAGCTCACTGAGCTGGTTCGCAAGAACTTCACTCTGACACCCAAGGGCATCATCGAAAGCCTGAATCTGCGGCGCCCCATCTACCGCAAGACCGCAGCCTACGGTCACTTCGGCCGCAACGAACCGGAATTCACCTGGGAAGCTACCGACAAGGCCGCTGCACTGGCGGAGCAGGCCGGAATTGCAACTGCGGCAAAGTAACTCTTCGAGAGATACGCACAGAAAACGAATGGGACCCATCACCCGATGGGTCTCATTCGTTTTTCCGGTCCTTTGCGCCCATGACTTAGAATGCTTTCTGGCGTGCTGAGCGTCCTTCTATTGAGGAGTAATCGATGCGCTTTCCTGTACTTGCCATTCTCGCAATCTGTACGGCCAGCCTTGCCACTGCACAAACCTCAGCCCCCTGGGAGTACGAAGGCAAGCGAGGGGCACTGGCCTGGGGCAAGCTCGACCCGGCCTACAAAGCCTGCTCGCAGGGTCACGAGCAGTCACCGATCGACATTCGTGGCGCACACCTGAACAAGGCGCTCAAGCCCATCGAATTTCACTACATTGGCGGCCCGGTAACTCTGGAGAACAACGGCCACACGGTCATCGTGCATGTTGACCCTGGCAGCTACATCATCGTCGATGGTGTGCGCTATGACCTGGTTCAGTTCGACTTCCATCATCCCGCCGAGGAAGCGGTCAAGGGCAAGCTCACCGACATGGACGTGCAGTTGGTGCACAAGAGCGCGGAAGGCAGGCAGGCGGTGGTGGCAATTCGGCTGGCTGAGGACCGCACCACTGCTCCGAATGCCGTGCTGGCTACTCTGTGGCCTCACTTACCCACCAAGGCCGGCGAGACGGACAAGGTCGCGGATATAGTCAATGCCGGCGGTCTGCTTCCTTCCGATCAGGGCTACTGGACCTACGTGGGATCACTCAGTGTCCCACCATGCACAGAGGATGTGCGCTGGTTTGTTCTGGAACAGGAAGTCACCCTGAGCCGCGACCAATTGCTGGCATTTGCAAACCTCTTCAAAGTGAACTCACGCCCCTTGCAGGACCCGCATGGTCGCCGCATCGAGGCAAACGAGTAAAAAGCTAGCGCATAAAAGGCTTAAACCGGAGAACTACGCCATGGTCACCACGAAGATTCTCCACGCTAATTCCGGCGACGTCGGGAATCAGATAATGCGCCGCGTCCAATGTATCGATGGGATGTGAAAAGGTAGTCGCGATTACGGTGCAGCCAGCGGCCCGGCCGGATTTGGTCCCCGATGCCGCATCCTCGAAGACGACGCAATCCTTGGGAGCGAACCCAAGCAGCGCCGCGCCCGCCAGGTAGGGAGCCGGATGCGGTTTTCCCTCGCTCACGTTTTCTGCTGTGACAATTCGTTCCGGCACGGGAATACCGCCAGCTGCAAGCCGGACCCGTGCCAACGGCTCAGTCGCGCTGGTCACTACGGTCCATCGATCTTTGGGTAACGCGGCAAGGAACGCGAGCACTCCGGGCAAAACCGTCACTCCATCTGTGTCTTCGATCTCCAGATTTTCGATGACTCTGTTTTCAGATTCGGGGTCGAGGTCTGGTCGCAGTTGGGCGACGGTCTCAATGCTCCTGCGCCCATGGGCGATGCTGATTGCATAAGCCGGGTCTACGCCGCGCATCTCAGCCCACTTGGTCCAACTGCGCTCAACGGAACCGATGGAGGAGATGAGGATTCCGTCCATGTCGAAGAGAATGCCCTGGCAGCGTACCTGAACAGGGGAAGAAGAAAGGGATAAAGACATACTTCGATTGTAGCGGGACCGGATTCAGTGTTTCGTCTGGGTCTCGCGGGACGGGACCATTGAGAAGCTGGGAGGATCTTCAAGCTGCACGGAAGCGTCGATCCCTTGCTTACGAGGGCCCTCCAGCATCTCATTCTGCTTCAGAACGATGGTCCCATTGGCGATTTCAGCTTCCCCGGTCCAACGTTCGAACCGGACGGGCGAAACGCCCGTCCGAGTGCTTAGGGCTCCATGCTTCCAAACGAAGTGCAGCTCTCCTTTGGCCGACGATGCCAAGTCTTTGCCCGTGAATCCCTGGAGCGCGATTTTGCCGCTGGCTTCAAGTACGCCTCCCGTCCAGTGCTGACCCAACAACTGGCCCAAGGCGCCGGGGCTAATCTTCTCAAATGAGCCTGTCAGCGCGTAGTTGGGCAGCCTCTGGGTGGATTCGCCGGTCGTCAGCGTACCAGTTCCATGCAAACTGCCTCCGAGCAATTCCGCATTGAGGTCAGTGATCTCGGCCCCGTTATTCTGGATATGCACCAAGGCGGACGGCTTGTCCAGTCTAACCGGCCCCAGAATAAGAGCCTCTGCTTTCACGGTGCCCTCCAGCTCCGGCCATGCGGGAGCGGGGCTCGACGGACTCAAGCGGGCGATTAATTCGGAGAGCATCGTTCCCTTTTCATGCGCACCCAAAATAGCTGCCTGCAATGCCGCGGCGTCCAGAGCGCCAAACTCAACCTGAAAGTGCACCGAGGTGTGCGGCGGACAGGCCTCGCCAACCGCACAGCTCGCGGGAAGCGTGATGATCGCCGTTCCTTTCACGGGACCATAAGAGAAGACCAAGGGGTCCCAGCGAAGTCCAGTTTCCTCCCCAACGCGGTCCAGGTGGAGCGTCGCCTGAAGAATCTCGACGTGGTTGGCTAGATAGTCCGATTTCCAGTTGGCATTGTGCAGAGTCACAGTCCCGGACAGGCGATCAGTGAGCGCATCCCCAGAGGCTGGCATTTTGGCTGGCTTAGAAAGAAGCGGTCCAGACATGCCGGCATCCGACGAGATGTTACTGAGAGGAGCCATTTCGGCTTCCATCCATGGGCCTTCGGCGGTGAGGTCTATGGTGACGGCGTCTCCGGCAAGTGCATCAAGCACTGAAGCATCTCCCATTCCAGCCACGTGCGCCAGCTCCCTGGCACGCGCAAGTGCAGCCGGCCCGTGCGCAGTCAACTGGTAGCCCGAGAGCCCCAGACGCGTCGTCACTGTCAGTGGAGCAGTGCCACCGGCCGGAACCGCAACTGTGGCCGCCAATACTGCGTGCTCGGCAGCGAATTGCGATCCCCCCTCCTTCTGCCCCTGAATCGCGCTCGCCACCGGCTCGAGAACTAACTTGGGAATCAAAATCGGTTGGTGGAGCCCGTCCCCGCTGAGTTGAAGACGCTCCACCGTAAAGCTGCCTGTGAGAGGCCCGGCTTGAGCAGCATGTAGTCCCGTCGCATGAGGCTCGAACCCAAGAATCTTTCCTGGACGCGCCGTGGTGGCCGGCTGTTGAGGTTCGCTGTTCACCTGTGCCGTCTCGGCGTAACTGATCTTGCCGCTGATGTCGCCCGTGGCCTCCAATCCGGGTCCAAACCCGCTGCGAAGAGTCCGCAGCGCATCCAGTCCGGCGGCGACTGGGATCCGGTCCAACTCAACGGAAAAGTGCGTCACGCCTCTTGCCAGATGATCTCCCGCCAGGCGAACACGACCATCGCCGAGAGGCGAGTCGCACACCAGGTTCTCCACTGTGCGCTGCGAGTAGTGATAAACGAACCCGCAGTTGGCATCGAAGTCCATGGGAGCGGCCGGCGCAAACTCCGCCCGATGCACGCCGGTTGCCCGCAGCCTGGATTTGATCTGAGCCGCATCCGGAGTACCGTCCAGATGCAATTCCCCGGTGAGGTCGCCACGCCAGCCGGGATCAGAGCCGATCAGCAACCTCGAAAGCTGGCCCAATTGCGCGTCTCGCCAATCAAGATCGAGATGCACCGGCATCTGTCGCAATTCGGGAGCGCGGTGCACGCTCGCCTCGAGACGGACCACCCCGGTATCCGCGCCTTGTACGATCAGGTCAGTGCGCGCCGGTTGGCCACGCAGTCGGATGCGCCATTCACCCGGTTGATCCTGCCAAAAGGAGAGGTCGGTATCCAGCAGTGAATACGGCAGCTTTTCCAAGCCATTCTTGATGTTGATCCGGGAATTGGTTGCCTCAAGATAGGGCAGCGGCGCAGGGCGGTGCGTTCCCACCACGCCCGCTGCGCCGGCATTTACCGCAGCTGTACGGAACAGTGGGTCAAGATTCCACTGCCCGTCCGCGGTCCGTACAAGGTTCAGGCTAGCGTCGTCCACGCTGATACTGCTGATCGCCAACCGTCCGCTCCAGACAGAAAGCAATCGAATCGATGCGGTCACAGTGCTGGCATGCAACACCGGTTCCGTACCATAGGCCGGGTCTTCATCAACGGTGAGGTCGTAGAGAACAAAGCCCGGACGTGGCAGCAGGCGCAGTTCTACCGAAGACAGCCGTACCGGCCTTCCCAGCGAAGCAGCCATCAAACCGGTGATTCGGCTCTTGTAGCGATTCAGGCTGACCAGCGGAGCGACAACCACTACCGCCAAGAGAGCCATCACTGCCACCAGGACCAGACCCACTGCTGCGGGCCGTTTGCGCCTTCTATGCCGGCCTTGATCGTCTTCCGTCATGGTCATTTCAGTAAACAGTGAACAGTTGTCAGTGATCGGAGCTCATAAACTGCCAACCGACCACTGCCCACAGATCACTTTACAAGGTGCAGCGTGCGCGCCCACCGCGTATCGCTGAAGAAGTGCAGCACGACATGACCCATCCAGGAGATGGTATTCCCGATGCCTGTTTGCTCGTACTGGTCCTCCGGAGTCTTAAACGACCAGTAGTTGAACAGTGGGCGGCCTACGATGTTTTCTCTAGGCACGAAACCCCAGTAGCGCGAATCGAGACTGTTGTGCCGGTTGTCGCCCATCATGAAGTACATCCCCGGAGGGACCACCAGGTCGCCATTCTCGACGTGGTTCGGAAAATCGATGGCCCACTCTTCAGGAGTGCCGTCGCCAGGGTCGCCGGGGGTAGCCGTTGGCGGCACGGACGGAAATTCGTCAAGAAAGTCGGTGTGGTTTTCCGGTGTTGTCGGCTGAGCGTGCGGCTGGTCCTGCGCCACTCCATTGATGATGACGATTCCGTTGCGCAAGTGGATGCGATCGCCGGGAACGCCGATGAGGCGCTTTACCAGGAACAGGTATTCGCCGTTTGAATCGGCAACCGGTTTGAGAAAAACCACAATATCGTTTCGCTTGGGTTCGCGATAGTGAACCAGCGGCATCCATTTTGCAGGCGGCGCCAGGGTGATCCGATCTACGACCAAGTGGTCGCCTACCAGGAGCGTCTTCTCCATCGACCCTGAGGGAATGACGAAGTTCTGGGCCAGGAACGTGAGGATGAAGAGCCCTACTACCAGAACAGAGCAGATGCTGGCGACGGCCTCAAAGGGCGTCTCTTCTACCTTTTCTTCAACGGCTGCTGAATCGGGAAGTGTTTCGGCTTCGGACGGCGTTTTTGGAGCTGGTGTTTTTTTATTCGTCATCCTGTCGCTCTTCAATCAGTGAACAGTGGTCAGTTGTCAGATAACAACGATCTGTAATCCGGGTTCCTTACTGATCCCTGTTCCCTGCTCTTAATGCACAACGAGAAAAATGCGCTTCCAGCGCGCAAAACCTGTCAGCTTTGCCGAGAGTTGCCTGTCGTGTCCGAGTCTATCATCCGCGGCCTGGAGCGCGGATTGCTGTATATCAGTGGTCGATGGCCTGGTGAGCGAGAAGTAGATGACGAGCGGACGGGCCACGATCGATTGCCGCGGCACAAACCCCCAAAAGCGGGAGTCCTTGCTGTGGTTGCGATTGTCACCCAGCACAAAGTACTGGTTTGGGGGCACCACCAGTTCGCCGTCGCGCGTCAGGCTCTGCATCTGACGCCACCACAAGGGATCAACCTGCGGATCGGTGTACACTTTGCCCGGGAAGTCGTCACGAAAGGGATTGGACGCCGTCGGCTCGAATGCAGCATAAGGTTCATCCAGCGCCCGGCCATTTACCGTCACTCGGCCATCCTCGATGTGCAAACGGTCACCGGGAAGACCTACGACACGCTTTACCAGAAATGGCGGATCGGGGTGGTGGAAGACAACGATATCGCCGCGTGCAACTGCGCGATACGGCAGCAGCCATCGGCTCAGGCTTCCGGCCGGGGCGTATATCTGTTTGTTCACCAGCAGGAAGTCACCCACCAGCAGCGTGTGCTCCATACTTTCTGACGGAATCAGATATGGCTGCAGCACAAACGTGAGCAGAAACAGTGCCACAACAACGGTCTGCAGCAGCGATGCAAAAGCTTCCGGCACGGTGGGCAGATGAATCCTCAGCCCTGAAGATTGCTGCGCTGCTGGGCCGGAACCATGTGCGAGGGTACTCATTCCGCGGTTGATTCCTCCTTTGCCCCTGCTGACTCAGCGCCTGTCGCAGCTGTCTTTGCCGTCAGCCGCTCTAGCGCGCGCCGTGCTGCGTCCTGCTCTGCGTGTTTTTTGGTGCCTCCCATACCGCGGGCCAGCGCCACACCGGGCTCTCCATTCTCAGCTTTCAGTCGTACTTCCACCAGAAAGCGCTTGCGATGGTCAGGGCCGCTTTCACTCTTAACCTTGTACACAGGCGTCCCTGTTCGCTCCGCTTGCAATAGTTCCTGGAGGGCCGATTTGTAGTTGCCCAGGGCCGCTCCGGAGCGCAATTCTTCAGCCAGATGCTCTGCAGCCTCGCCCATCACCCAGCGCCGCGCAAAGGTCCGCACTGGCTCCAGTCCACCATCAAGAAACAACGCCGCCATCACTGCTTCCATGGTATTCGAAAGTACGGTGCTCTTGTAACGCAGGCCGCTGCGGTCCTCACCTCGACTTAGGCGCAAATGAATTCCTAACCCGATGGCCATGGCAACCTCCGCCATGTGCTGCCGGCTTACGAGCTGGGAGCGGACTCGGGTTAGTTCCCCTTCGTGCCATTCGGGATGAGACTCGAAGAGCGCCTCCGCCACCACTAAACCCAGCACAGCGTCGCCCAGAAACTCAAGACGCTCATTGTCTCCGGGACCAGCGATTGGACCGGCAATCTCTTCGTCCTTGGCTGCGGGTGCATGATCGCTCTGCGCCCGTTGATTGGCTAACGACCGGTGCGTGAGCGCGCGCACAAGAAGATCGCGACTGGCAAAGTCATGCCCGAGCGCAACTTCCAATTCGTTTAGCTCGACTTCCACAGGCGCCTCAATGGTTTCGGTGCGTCGCAATTCCTATTGTCCGGTTTCGGAGGCGGTGCCACGACAGGAAATGCCGCCTCTACCTTCTCAATGGTTTCATCAAACGTCGCGCGGGCTCACGAAAAAAGTGACCGCCCAGGATTCCTGCTTATTGCGGTGCAGGCGCACCCGTCTTCGCAGGTGGCGCAGATTGAGGTGCGCCAGGTTTGGCTGGCGTTGCATCAGGAGTCGAGTCGTCGGCGTCCTCGTCGCAGCCGTGGTCCTTTCTTGGATAAGCCGTCTTCAGGCCCCGCTCAGCGGCCAAACGCGTATCCTGCTGCCCATCGCGCGAGGCAAGCGCTTCCTTGTATTCGGCAATCGCCTCATCGCGCTTACATTCCAGATCGAGCATGCGGCCGAGGTAAATGTGCGACCATGCCAACTGCCTCGGCTGCTTGCTGGTCGCCAGCGTCTTCTGGAATCCGTCGAAGGCTTCCTCCGCATGGCCCGTCAGCAGGTCTGCCCGGGCCAGGATGAAATCGGCCCGGGCGCTATCCGCAACGGCATCCAGGCTGTCACTCTTCATCACAAGTGCCTGCCGCGCCATCGCGCTGGCCGTTGCCACGTCCCCGGCAGAGAGCCGCGCCTCGGCCAGATCAAGCCCTGTGAGCTTGCGCGGCTTGCTTTGCGTCAAGACGTCACCATCCGATTCCTTGTCGAACTCGATTTGGCGGGCCCTGTGTACCTGCTGATCTACATCCATGCTGTAGACCATTTCGCCGATGGTGTCGCTCAGACTGGCCGGATCTTTCTCGAACGGAATTAGCTGGTCATAGAAGTATTGCGTCAGCACAAAGCCCTGGGTCAAATCGCGATTCACGGTAGCCTGCCGCACTGCGTCTACCTTCTGTTGGTACACCTGGAGCTCATGTTGATAGCGCGGCAGCTCCGAACGATCGACACCGGCTGGAATTTTGTACGAGGGAACCCCGGTGTCCATGGTCCGCGCTTCGATTGCCTTGATCAGGCATTCGATGGTGAGCGGCACAGTGTCAGAGCGATAGCGAAATTCAAGAGGCGAGTCCCGAACTTCTTTCAGAATTGGCTGCATCCGGTCGACGGCGTTGGCACGAGCCAGCAGCAGCGGCTCGATCATGTAATGCAAGTAGGTGTGGCGCACGTCGTTCATGCGAATCTGCCCATTCACTGGCGAGACCACCACGACGTAGTCGGTCCCATAGACGCGGGCATTCACCATGTGCGGCGAAAACTGCGGCTCGAAGACCACAACAAATCGCCGCCCTGCGTAGGTGGAAGCCGGCATCTTGAGATAAAGATTGGTCCCCACGATCATCTTGGTCAGCGGATCGTGCAGTTTGTCAGCCTCTTCGTCGTAGGTGCGGTGCGTCGCAAGCCAGATTCCATGCAGGTCCACTGCCGCAACAAAGTCCTTGAGCAGCGGTACAATCTCCGCCACCTGCGTAGAATCTGGCGGCATCTCGGCCAGATCATCTGAGATTTCAAGCTCGGGCGGTGGCGTAAGGTAGAGGGCCAGCGAGATGTATTGCGCTATGTCCCGCTCAGAACCCGTCATTCGGTGCTGCGCGATATAGAGGCAAACTTTATCCCGCTTGTTGCGGGCATCTTCACTGTTTGCAAGCGCCTGGTTGACCTCATCGCGGATCTTCTTGCGCACCGGCGAGCTCTCCTCAAGCCCCTCGTCGTACCCGCAGGCGTTCAGCGCGGCGGCCATTACGAAGACTGGCTCTGAACTCACCAGCGAGACGGTGGGGCCAGCCGGGTCCACCAGTGATGGTGCCTTTTCCTGCTGATATTGCGAATACGAACTCTGAATCTTTTGCGAATTGCCGCCGGAGGATTGTGCGGTCGCCCCGGCGGAGACAAAAAAAGCCACGAGCGTCAGAACTGCGAAGAGAAGAACGGCGAACGATCGAACTGTGCGGAACGTCATCAGTAACCCTGCCTGCAAGTCTAGTTAGACGCGCAGACAGGGTCAAACGGGAGAGATGCCGCTTTGAGCACACTCCCGAGTGGTGATTTGGTTTGGTTTCGATTTCTTCTTGCAAAAAGATATATCTTAAGATATAGTTCTAATCAGTTAAAACGATATATCGAAAGATATATCGAAACTGAAGGAGAAAACAGTGAATACACACTTTTGGGAGATCAATGAATGCAGGGACCGCCGGTTCGCAGGACGCGGAAGAGGCAGAGAGGGCGCGCACGATGAGCCCGGGCGCGGCGATAGCGGTAGAGAGCAAGGGGGATTTGGTCATTTTTTCGGCGGCCACAGGCACGGTGGACCGGAGCGCGGTTTTGGCGGACAAGGGCCTGGCGGTTTTGGACGTGGTTTCGGCGAAGGACGAGGACGTTTGTTCGATGCCGGCGACGTGAAGCTTGTCATCCTTCGTCTTCTTGCGGATCAGCCCAGCTACGGATATCAACTGATCAAGACCATGGAGCAGCGGCTTGCAGGCGGATATACACCGAGCCCCGGTGTGATCTATCCGACTCTGACAATGCTGGAGGAGGAAGGCCTGGCTGTCTCATCCCTCGAGAACAACAAGAAGATCTATTCGCTGACGCAGGAAGGGATTGAATTTCTTGAAGCCAACAAGTTGCAGGTTGGCGCGTTGTTCCAGCGGCTGGAAGAAACAGGGCGCGGTTTCGAGCGCGGCCGATCACCGGAGATCATGAAGGCTTTCATGAACCTGCGCGGAGCAGTTATGGCGCGTGTTTCGCGGGAGAGCGTGAGACCGGAGCAAATCCGCAAGATCACAGAGGCGATCAATGCTGCAGCCAAGGTGATCGACGAGCTTTGAAACTTCAAGTTCGCGCGGAATTGCGGCGCCCGCCTGCGCTAATAGGAAGGCCCTGTCCAGACCAAATCCGAACAGGGTCCTATCTTTTTCTAGCCCTTGGTCGTCAGCCCCGAACGCGGTGCTTCCTTCAAGCAGCAACTCTGCGAGGCTGGTTGGTTTCTAACGCCGGATTGGCGGGTTTGCGATTGGCGCTTACCGCGTTGAAATCGCGCGGCTTGATGGCGGTGCCAACACAAAACTCACCCACCAGACGATGAAGGTCAGAGGCCAGCGATGAAAGATTCCTGCAGGCATCGGCGGTTTGGTCGGCGTTGGCCGAAGAGGCCTGAGTGAGGTTGGAAATCTCAGAAACGCTGGAATTGATCTGCTCTGAGGCGCCCTCCTGCTGTGAGGCAGCAGTGGCAATTCGCGCGACCATGCTTCCTACGTTCTCTGACATTCCGATGATCTGGACGAGCGCACGGCCGGATTCGTTGGTCTTCTTGACTCCCAACTCGACCTCGCGGTTGCCCTTCTCTATTGCGTCAACGGCAACCTTGGTCTCCGTTTGGATGGTCTCGATCATGCGGGCGATCTGCTGAGTAGCCGCTGCAGTGCGTTCTGCAAGACGGCGAACCTCGCCCGCAACCACGGCAAAACCACGACCCTGTTCGCCGGCGCGTGCCGCTTCAATCGCTGCATTCAAGGCGAGCAGATTGGTCTGTCCGGCGATTTCGGTGATCACTGCGACAATATTGCCGATCTTCTCTGAGCTCTTGCCAAGTTCAAGAATGCGTGCCGCGGCATTGCTGGTGGAAACAGCGATGTTACTCATGGTGACCAGTGTTTCCTCGGCGACTTTGCCCCCTTGGCGCGCTGCCTCGGCAGACTGAATGGATGCTTCCGATGCCTGTGCCGCATGGCCGGCGACCTCGCGAACTGTGGCCGACATTTCCTGCATAGCAGATGCCGCCTGCATGGCCTGCTCGGCCTCGCTGTGCGCGCTGACAGAGGACTGCCTGGCTCCCATAGAAATCTGCTCGGTGGCTGCGGCCAGTTGCTCAGCAGACTCCGTAATGGCGTGCACCATCTTTGATAGATTGCCCTTCATCAGGTTGAGTGCGGCCCCGGCCTGGCCCAACTCATCGCTGGTTGCAATGTCGATGTCCGGAATGCAGAGATTGTGTTTGGAAATCTCATCGAGCACGGCAACGATGGGCCTGATGGAACCAATCAGAGAACGGCCTACCAGAACGGCAACTACACTGCCGAGCAGCAGTCCGAGGCAGGTCAAAATCAACGTAAGCACCGAAGCACTGGCACTGGACCTGAGTTGCTCGGTCTCCGCATCCGCCGCCAGCTTGCCATACCAATCGACCAGTCCGACGGTGCTCTTCTTCAGGTCGGCTCTGGCTTGCTGCGCGGCCGATCCATAGAATGCTTCCAGCGCTCTGGCGCTGTCTCCGGATTTGTGCATTTGAATGGCCTGGTCCACAAAACGCCGGTATGCAGCTTCCGATTCCTGCGTCTGCGTGAATAGCTGATGACTGGTCGCCGAAGTCAATAACGGCTGAAGAGTGGCCATCTGCTGATCGAAATCCGCGCGCGCATCGTTGAGGTACTTGGCGTCATCGTGAAGCAGAGCATCTCGACCGCCGACCTTTTCCTTCTCGACGGCCAGTTCGATGGCTGCAGACAAGTTCTGTTTATGAACATTGAACTGGACCGTGTGAACCAAACTGTCTGTTGTCAGAGCCGTCTTGTATCCGATGCCGCCTACCATCAGCAGAATCGCGAGCAAGCTGCCGAAACTGAACCAAAGCTTCTTCTGCAGACTCAACCTCTTCATTGGGAATCCCTTCTTGATGCTTCCTTTTCGGTCTTCGTGAGAGCGGAGCTCGACAGCGGACAAGTAGAACCCGGGGCCCTCGTCTACGATCTGTGTCGCAGCCGAAGAACGCGGAATTCCTGTTCACTTGAACTTTATCGGCGGAGGAAGAGAGAACTTGATTCGGAGGTCGAAAGCCCGGCGACGCGAGAGACTCTACCGCTCCAAGGTGTGAAGTAATTGGCTAAGTACAGCCGTCTAAAAGCAGTTGAAAGAATGCTTCGAGACTGCGACGCTTTATCCCCGTACGGAAACTCCAGAGAACGATAGCACTTCCAGCCCGCGCACTGGCTGCCCAAAGAAGCGTGCCGGCTCAAAGATGCTGTTCAGCAGCAGGTTCTCGATCTGTGACCTGGTCACATCGTCGGTAGGGCCGGAGACGATGCGATAGTCGTACACATGGCCTTCGTCATTCACATAAGCCTCAACCACAACTGGACCGGAAAGGTCTCCGATCTGAGCGTTGCCGGTCCCGGTTGGCCAACTCACCAAGCGGGGCGCGGTAGGATTCCCAAGCGGCTCGTCCTTACTGGCCTGCGCCGCTTCTGGCTGCGCAAACATGGTCACCAGTAGAATCACGGTGCCCAAGAGAAGAACCGAGCTGGCAAAACCGGCACTCGCCTGAAGTAGAAATGGACCCACAGTATTCTTCCAGGCCATGTTGAGGCCATGGAAGCGGCTCTGACGGCTGCGCGCCCGCTCCTGGCTCACTGCAACGCGAATCCTCAGAAGGAGATCCTCGGGCTCCGGAATCGGACCGAGTTCGGAGAGTGACGACTGCGTCTGACGCAGCCATTCCCACTCGCGCCGGCATTCCCGGCAACCCTCCAGATGGCCGGCGATACGCTGCATATCATGTCCGTTCAGCCGGCCGTCCAGATACTCGGTAAATCCTGCCTGCACTGCCTCGCAGCCCTTCATCGCGCCTCCTCTCCGAGAGGTATTTCAAATTCAGAATGCTCCGCAGGCTTGACCTGGACTGCCGGAGCCGTGAGCAGAGCCTTCAAACAAGCCCGTCCGCGCACCAGCCGCGACTTCACCGTTCCCAGATTCACGCCCTGCATCTCCGCTACTTCTTCGTAAACGAATCCTTCAATGTCGCGCAGAATCAGCGTGGTGCGAAATGGCTCTGGCACCTGTTTCAACGCCGCTTCTACACGCGCCCGGTTTTCCCCATGAAGTGCATTTTCATAGGGACCCTCGGCCGGGTCTACCAGCATATCTTTCAGGAGTACCGGCGATCCGCAATCCCCATTGGTCATCTCCTGCTCAATGGGAATCTCCTGCTGCTTATGCCGCATCCACCAGCGCCGCTGGTTGGAGGCCTCGCGCAGTGCGATCCGATAAATCCAAGTCCGCAACGAGGACTCGCCGTGGAAATTCCCCACTCCCCGAAAAACCTTCACAAAGACTTCCTGGGTCATGTCGGCGGCATCAGCCCGATCGTGTAAGGTGCGCGCCAGCAGGGAGAAGATCGGTTGGTGGAAGCGTGCAATCAGCCACGCAAAGGCTTCCTCCGAGCCGGCTCGAAGTTCTGCAATCAGAGCCGCCTCGTCAGATTGAAGCGTCAGCGCGCTGGCAACATTACCCATGGTGAGGTCCGCCTGCAACTCAGTATCCTCCCACCTTACCGCAACTCAATCGGACTTGGCACTTGAAACGACCTGAAAAGGTTCATTCCCCATGACCAGTTAACCGATTCTGCTACGACCACTCGACCGGCAATCCCAGAAACTCCCGCCGGAATCTCAATGCTGCCCTGGGTTTCTACTCCCGAGTGCGCGGGAAACGGAACACCGGTAAAAGAACCGCATGTCCCACGCCCTCTATTGTCTTAGACACCGGACCCCACCCAAAGTGTTCCCGGTCACGATAGACAAATCGTCCAAGAGTGGGAATCCGGACCGCGTGAATCGGTCCCCGCTGGACTGCCGCTGCCTGCCTAAATCGTGAAGACGATTCTTCGCCCCTTGTCTGAGCGGGGCCACGCAGTCTCCACGTCCGCCAACGGAACCGGTTCTACATCAATCTTCAGTTTGCCTTCTGCGGCAAGCGAGAAGAGCGTGGGAATCGCGGCGAGGATTACGTCCATCGCCGCGGAACCGAATCCGCTGCCCTTGAGCGTCAGATCCACGCTGCGCAGAATCCCTCCCGGCAGGCTGATTGTTCTCCCTGCGCTTTCACCCACCTCTATCAACCGCGTGCTATGTGTCGCACTGGCTTTGAACCCCTTTGCCAATGCTTCCAGAAGGAGCTCTGTCGGTCTGCCCCACAGGTAGTCGATTACTACGTCGATCCCCTTCGCAGCCTCCGCGGCAAAGGCATCGCGCACCGCGTCCCCAGGCTGACTGAGTCCGATGACCGTATCCACGTCCGACGCTGAGATAGCTTCGACATTCCGCCCCACGCCGATCACTCGCTTTGCCCCTAGATGCCGCGCCACCTGGATAGCCAGTTGCCCCGCTACGCCGGTCGCGCCGAGTATCAGCACCGTTTCCCCGGGAGCTATGTGGGCGCGCTCCTTCATCGAAACCCATGCTGACATTCCAGGGTTGGCGATCGCCGCGGCGTGCACATCGTCGATCCCGTCCGGCAAACGGACGCACATTGACCGACGAACGACAGTCCGCTCAGCCATCGATCCAAATGGAGCTCGCGAAAATCCGAAGAAGACGCGGTTTCCATCCAACACCCCCACTCCATCGACGCCCGGAATGAACGGTACCACTCCGTCGCTGGAGTAGTGCATTCCGCTCGCTCGTGCCTTGACAATGGGGTGCAAACCGGCTGCCAGCACCTGTACAAGAGCCTCATTTTCTCCTGGCACCGGTTCCGGAAACTGCTGATATTGGGGTAGTTGACCTAGCGTGTTCACAACTGCTGCGTGCATTGGGGGCTTCCTCCTTAACTTAGTTAATCATTAACTTAACATCGTTAAATAGAAAATGCTACACTTTTTTATGCCTGCAAAATCTCCCGTCTCACCACGGAACACTGTTGAGCGCGCACCGCTCGACAGAAAGATCATTCTCTGCCATGCATTCTCCATCCTCAATGAGCTGGGCCTGGAGGGACTAACGCTCCGGAGGCTCGCTGCTCGACTCGGTGTGCAGGCGCCCGCGATCTATTGGCACTTCAAAGGCAAGCAGGAACTCCTCGATGAAATGGCCACTCAAGTTTTTCGAGAGGTGCTTCAGGAAGCTCCGGCCTTCGATCCCACGCAAACCTGGCAGGACTGGGCTTTGAGCTACTGTCTGGGATTACGTAAAACGCTGCTCCGCTACCGCGAGGGCGCAAAGATGTTCAGCGGGACTTATCTAACGGACGCCACCCTTTACGCGCCGATGGATGCCAGTCTACGCAAGCTTACGAGCGCAGGGTTCAGCTTGCGCCAATCGGTGATTGGCCTTGGCACTCTTTATTGTTATGTAGTCGGCTTCGTGATAGAAGAGCAGGCCGTCCAGCCAGCTCCTGATGAGCCCAACCCGAAGTACGATTTGTCACACCGCGACGGGCGCATCGACAGGGAAAAATATCCGCTTGCCCACGCGGCCGGAGCGGAAATGTTTGCGGATCAGAATACCCGTTTTCTTGATGGTATGCGCCTTATTGCCCTGGGAATGACAGCATGGCTGTCCTCTGTACCCAACCAAAGTTTGACGAATCACGCACCAGCATTGACAATGGAATAGTTGTTTCCCTCCCGATGTGGGCCTGTGGCGCAGCTGGGAGCGCGCTTCCATGGCATGGAAGAGGTCATCGGTTCGATCCCGATCAGGTCCACCAA
>Ga0187847_10001041_pt1 | contig 26646 bp, 15 predicted proteins | sample June2016WEW_4_10_FD_132458 | JGI IMG/M metagenome (GOLD analysis project Ga0187847, IMG submission 132458) | Peatland microbial communities from SPRUCE experiment site at the Marcell Experimental Forest, Minnesota, USA - June2016WEW_4_10 | ecosystem: Environmental > Terrestrial > Soil >...
AGGGATCTTCATGATCCTTGGTTCTCCCTATTTTCAATTGGATTTGGAATTAGCGGCAGGCTTCGGCGGCGCAACCCGAAGCAGCGTTCCGCCGTCTGACTCATAGGTTTGTGCGCCCACGGCTCCGGCCACGTTGAATCCATTGACGGTGAGAAGATCGGCTGCCAGACCCGCCCGTGACGCGTGATTGGAGATGGTAACGATGGTTCGGCCTTTTGGGATGGCATTCAAATGGTTTTTCAGATCCCCGATTTGAATACTGAGATAGACGGGAAAGCCGCCGATAGATGAAATCTCATCCGGCCTTCTGACATCGATGAGGAGAATCTGTTCCGGGTGGGTCAGCAGCGCGTCGAACTCCGCGCGGGTAAGTTTCTTTGCCTTGTATGCCGGTTCCTGACGAGTGGGTCCGTTGGTTCCGACCCCCGCAGAGGGCGCCTGCTGGGCAACTGCAACCGTTGCGAGCAGCGCAAAGACCACTATCTTAAACATGTGCGGAATCCTTTCCAAGAAATGCGACGCATCGAGATGCATCGATGTCCAGAGCAAAGGGAATAAACGAAAAAGGTCTGTTCCCGGTGACGGGCGAACGGACCTTTTTTCACGCGCACAGATTGCGATGAAGGCCTAGTGGATGAGACGCATCCCGGTTCGCCATGCAGATGACTCGGGCGGACAACACGAGATGGATGTGATGTGGATCACTCCCCGAGAGTAAGGTTCGCTCCGTTAAATGTCAAGCTCGACCTGTGGCGCTGTAGGCGTTGAGTTGGATTTTCAATACAGGCTGCTTGGCGGCGACCCACTACGTCCATCATCGGATGCGTCGCATCTACGAGTTTGCATATTCATTTCTATCTTTATACGATGTACGCGTGGCTACCAAACTATCCTCGTCATCCTCGTCCGATCCAAGCTCCCTCCTCGAGAGCTTGGCGGAGTTTCGCTTTGAGCTGAGAAAGTTCTTGCATTTCAGCGAGGAGGCTGCGGAAGCAGCCGGGCTCCAACCGCAGCAGCATCAGCTTTTGCTTCAGGTTGCAGGGGCAAAAGAGGGTACTCTGGTAACAATTGCATACGCTGCAAAGCGACTCAAGCTACGCCATAACAGTGTGGTTGAACTGGTAAATCGCTCAGTGCGCGAAGGGTTCTTGCAGCGCGCGCCAGACGCCGACGATCTACGGCGAGTGTTGCTGCAAATCACGCCAAAAGGAAAGAAAGTTTTGAGAAAACTCTCGATTGATCACGCGCGAGAACTCAATGAATTGGCCCCCAGGCTGGCATTGGATTTGCAGCGTATCAGTGGTTACGCCAGCGCCATTGAGGGTGACCGTTAAATCGATGGCAAACTTATACCCTGTAAGAGTCTGGCAATTTTGTCATCGGCATGGTTGCGATGGAAATCGATAGTCGCTCTTGACATCATTCCGTCATTATGTCCTAATACGACATATGCAGGAGTTCATTCAGATCTCGGCACTCCCAGTGCCTGCTGCCAGAACAACCCCTTGGTGTTCGTGTTGTTGATCCTGCGTATTCCCTCTCACAATTGACGATAACCTTGGCCTGATTATTCTGTTCGGACTAGCCGTGACAAGTGTAGGTCACGGCACGACTGAAATCGTCAGCATCTGCCTGAGGTTTCTCATCAACCACATGTCCTGAGCGCAGTGTCGATGTAGAAGCACTGTGCGCGCAGGCGTACATCGCAAGGTCCCAAGATGCACTTGCCCACGACGCGAGCCGCATCAACTGGGGAAGAGGTACGCCTGCGCGCACAGCGCTGCCATATGGGGATCGCACGGGCCATTTTCTTGAGCAATCAAAAAGGATCGCATCCTTGGAGGTCATATGTCTGCTGTTCATTTCTTATTTCAAACTCTCCTGAAGCAAAAGCTTTCGTGGCTGTCGACCGTCGCGTTTTTCGTCCTGATTGCTTCGGCACTACAAGCGCAGATCGTTGAAACTGGAATCATCACTGGCGAAGTGAAGGACAACACAGGTGCGGTGATCCCGAACGCTCATGTGATTGTTCTTAACACCAATACCGGTCTAAAGAGCAACACAAGCTCCGATTCGCAAGGAATTTATGTGTCGCCGCCGCTGCATCCTGGCGACTACAACGTAGTCGTTGAGGCTCCCGGCTTTAGCAAGGTGGCCGAGCATGTCAGGTTGGAAGTCGGTCAGCGTGTCAATGCCGATATAACTCTGGCGGTAGGCACCACTGCTGAGACCATTGAGGTCCAGGATACAAGTCAACTGTTAGATTCAGAGAGTTCGAACGTCGGCAACCTCCGCACCGAGGAAGCTGTCAAGGATCTGCCGCTGAATGGCCGCAACTTCACGGAACTGCTGGGACTGGGCGCGGGTGTTGTACCGGCGCAAACTCAGTTGGCAAATGTTCCGTACGTACAACAACGCGGACCGTCGTCCTATGCCTTCGCCGGCCTTCGCTATCAGGAGAACCGCCTGCTTCTGGATGGTATTGGCGACAACGAAAATCACAATGGGCTCGGCGTCATCATTTTCCCACCTATTGACGCCATCCAGGAGTTTTCCGAAGAGACCACGGATGCCGACGCGCGCTACGGACGCGGGAACGGCGGCACCATCAACCTGGTTTACAAGTCCGGCACGGACCACTTTCACGGCGAAGCCTTCGAGTTTCTTCGCAACTCGGCGCTTGATGCAAGAAACTACTTCGACACTGCAGGCAAGCCACCTCTCCGGCTGAACGAGTTTGGCGGCACTTTTGGTGGTCCCCTCTTCTTGCGGCAAGCCAATCCCAGGACCTTTTTCTTTGCTGATTACTCCGGCCAACGGCTTGTTCAGGGATTTACGGACGTGGATACCGTACCGGATTTCAATTTGACCAGCACCGGGTACGACTTCTCCGCCTATGCGCAAAAAATCAAGAACCCCAAGACAGGAGTCGCATACGTTAATAATTTCATTCCTTTGACTGACCCGAACATCAACTCAACCGGCGCGAACATCCTGAATTTCTATCAAAAGTATGCGGCGCCTAACATACCGGGTACGACGACCGCCATCAACCTTCTTTATAACCCTGTCAAGACGTTGACGGAGAATGCTTTTGACGTGAGGGTTGATCATCAGATTGCGGCGCATGACAACGACTTCCTTCGCTATAGCCAGGCCCATGACACAATCATCTCTCCCGGCGTTCTCCCTGGGCCATTGGTGGGAGATGTCATCAGCGGGCCTGCGTCGGACCCTGCGCATCAGGCTGTGCTCAGCGAGACGCACATCTTCTCGCCAACCAGGCTCAACACCGTGCGCTTCGGCTGGTCTCGTTTCTTTGTCATCGCTACCAACAAGGACGCCGGATTGGATCTTCCCACGCAACTTGGGATTCCGGGCGTTGAGGTTCCCGGCGATCCTCTGTCCGATGGGCTCCCGGTACTCACGTTTGCCGGCAATACAGCACTCGGAGATGCAGCGAACAGCCCAACGCAAATCGGAACCAACAATTATCAATTGGATGACAACTTCAATCTCGTTCATGGCAAGCACTCGCTGGATATCGGTGGTGAATTCGTCCGCCTTCAGTACGACATGTTCCAGACCTCAGCGGAGCACGGCACCATGTCCTTCGGCACATCATACAGCGGACTGGCGTGGACCGATCTGCTCTTTGGGGCACCCGTCAGTGGAACATACGCTTACCAGCACGGTACGCGCGGCTTCCGGCAGAGTGACTTGGCTTTTTACGTGCAGGACAACTACAAGGTCAACAACAGGCTCACAGTCAACGCGGGCGTTCGCTATGAAAACTTCCTTGGCTGGCCGTGGACTGAAGTCAACAACAGGATGTATGCCTTTGATCCTTCCATCTCGACAACTTCTTTGGAGCAGGTTGGAACGCAAGGCATTCCGAGAAGCGGTGTCAACGACAACAAAATGGACTTCGCGCCTCGCGTGGGATTTGCCTTTAAATTGACCGACAAGACTGTCTTCCACGCGGGATACGGCATTTACTACTCGGCGCCGAACGTTGCGAATTCGTCCGGCATGTCGGTCAACGCTCCTGGAGAGGACTACTGGGCATTTAACAACTCGACCGCTTATGGAGCCAAAGCACCTAACGGTAGTGCTTTCAACTTTGCCTCGGATGGTTTTGTTCACGCCGCCGTCACCTCCGCCAGTGCGCTGCCAGTTGGCTTGCCTCTCTTGGCCACCGATCCAAATGCTAAAACGCCCTACAGCGAGCAATGGCACGCAACCATCGAGCGCCAGATCCCCTACTCTACCGTTCTCAAGGTTACTTATGTAGGAACAAGCGGCGTTCACTTGGACAATCTGGTAGACATCAACGCGGGTTCGCCAGGCACAACGCATGTCACCACGGCCCGGCCGTATTCCTACTTCTCGCAGATCAACCAACTGCAAACCAGACAGATCTCCAATTACAACGCTCTGCAAGTCTCAGCCGAGCGTCGCGCACATGGATTGGGCTTTCTAGCCTCTTACTCCTATAGTCACTCTCTTGACGAAGGCACCGGCAGCCCAGGCAGCGTTCTGAATCCCCACAATATCCATGCCGACTACGGAGATTCAGACTTGAATATCCCGAATCGCTTTGTGGCCAGCGCGGATTATGAACTTCCGTTTAAGGGAACGGGAACGCTGGGTCATTTTGTTCGGGGATGGCAGTTGAACACCATCCTGAATTACTCCGACGGTTTGCCGTTTTCCGTAACCTCATCAAGCGGAGTGGGCGATGGTCTTACGCCACGCGCACAATTGGTGTCCGGCAACGGCAACGGGTCTTTGCCGTCCGGCAAGCGCTCGATCGCGGAATGGTTTAATACCTCAGCGTTTGTGAGCATCCCCCTCTCCCCCGCGACCTCGCCCCTTGTTACCGGGCAGTGGGGCGATTCCGGACGTAATATCCTTCAAGGTCCGGGTACGAAGAACATAGATTTTTCAATCTTCAAGAACACTCACTTGACTGAGTCGAAGACCTTGCAATTGCGTGCGGAGTTCTTCAACCTCTTCAACACACCGCAGTTCAACAATCCGTCCGCAACAGCCCCAATACCTGCTACGGGCAGCACTGCGCTCCTGCCAAATATCACTCCTGGTTCAGCCTACGGAACCATCTCTTCGGCAGGCTCCCCGACATCGTTTCAAAGAATCTCGCGAGAGATTCAACTCGCCGCAAAGATCAACTTCTGATCGCAAGAGCGTGTTCGGTGGATAATCCGGCCAGTTTCTAACAGAAGTCCGACGGCGCCCATACATTGAGCGCCGTCGGACAATGAAGTCCCGAAGCGTGAGCGAGTGTCGACCGAAGTCGACAAGTTACGAAGCTACAAACTCCAGAATCGTGCCCAAAGCTACTTGCCCCCGAACTTCCCACACTCCAGCTTTTCGATGCACATTGCACCGCCCTGCACACGACTGTCGGTAGCCGCGTTGTAGCCAATCGGTACTTCGGTGATTTGTTGGACGGTTTTGTAGCAATTCCCATCGATGTGAAGAAATGCAGGTAATCGGCAAAGCCATCGAATTCACCACAGCAAGAGCCTAAGACCTGAAATTCTTCGGTACTCCTTTTTGAGCTGACAAGTTATACGAGGCATCGGTCGAAAGAAAATGCCTGCCAAGTTGGATGATTTTGGCGAGAAGGTCCCTCTCACGCCGGGCCGGATCTGTCACTTCTATGGGGCCAGCCTTTGTCCGAACTGGGGAAACCAATTCCGGAATCTTCTTCCGAGAACTGTGAATGCGCATGCTCTGGGATCTGGCGTAGCATAGTTCCATGAATGCGATCGCTTCGATACCTACTATGGAAGCGCCACATCACTGCAATTTGGTTGCTCCGTTCCTAGGTTGTACAGGCAAGGGGCCGGGAACTGAAGGAGAATTGCGAGGCTTCGAAGTGAGTTTCTGGACTTCCAGGGACTGCTTCGGACCAGCGGTTCCTTCGAACCCGTGGCACCTGGGGAACCGGGTGGGGAACCATTCGATGTGGCAAGCTGTAAACCTTGTAGAAACAGAGGGACCGGCAGGGAATTCGGTAGCCGTTAGCGCTACCAATAGGCCTTCCGAAGAAGTCCAATACCGTCCGGAAAAAACATTAAGTCATTTATTCTCAGCAGACCTGTTCCAGAAAGGTCCGAGAGAGTTTGTTGACAGCCGTAGGCATCTGGGGGCAACGACGGAGCAGCTACCGAAGAGTTGCCCCCAGCCCATCGGAGAGGTCCGAAATGCCCCTTACGAAACTGCAAATCAAAAATGTCAAGCCCCCAGCCGGGGAAGAATGTCCCGCTCTACGACGCGCGTGGCCTCTACATTGAAATCTCTGAAACAGGCAGAAGATGGAGGCGTCTGAAGTATCGCTATGCGGGGAAGGAGAAGCGGCTATCTCTCGGCGTCTACCCGGAGACGAATTTGAAAGGAGCCCGAGCGCGCTGCGATGAGGCCCGCAAGCTCCTGAGCGATGGGATTGACCCATCCCAACAGCGTAAATTGGACAGACTGGTGCGCGCTGAGCGTTCGGAGGATACCTTCGAGAAGATCGGCCGCGAGTGGTACGCAAAGCAATCCGAAGTTTGGTTCCAGAACACGCTGCGCGGATATTGAGCCGTTTAGAGCGCGATACTTTTCCGTTCCTTGGCGGGCGCCCGATCACAGCTATTGAAACGCCCGAACTGTTGGGTGTCGTTCGGCGTATCGAAGCGCGAGGAGTGCACGAGACTGTTCGCCGCGCGCGGCAGGATTGTGAACAGATTTTCGCATTCGCTATTGCTGCCGGAAAGTGCAAGCGGAATCCGGCTGCCGGTCTAAGCAGGGCTCTGGCGCCGAAGAAAAAGACGGTCCACTTTCCTGCGATTACGGACCCGCAGAAGTTTGGCGAGTTGCTCCGCACGATGGATGGCTACAAAGGCATTTTTACGGTTTGTTGTGCATTGCGTCTTGCTCCTCTTTTTGTTGTTCGTCCTGGGGAGTTGAGGAAGGCGAAATGGACAGACTTCGATTTGCACAACGCAGAGTGGCGTTTTGTTGCCAGCAAAACGCACCCGGATCATGTCGTTCCGCTTTCACGACAAGCTCCTGCGATTCTCCGCAAACTGCACCAACTCACCGGAGCAGGTCAATATGTGTTTCCTGGTGCGCGCAGCACCAAACGGCCAATGTCAGACAATGCCGTGCTTGCTGCGCTTCGCACAATGGGGATTCCCGCGGATGTAATGACTGGACATGGTTTTCGCGCGTCATTTAAAACCATCGGGGATGAAGTATTGAAATTCCGAGTTGACCTGCTCGAACACCAGATTGCACACGAAGTCAAAGACCCGAACGGGCGCGCTTACAACCGTACTGCGTTTTTACCGGAACGCAAGCAGATGATGCAGCGTTGGAGTGATTACCTGGACCGCTTGAAGTCCGGTGCGGGCGGGGAAGTCGTCGAGATGGAGAAACGTGCGTAGGCGGCTTGCCCTTCTGCTATGCGGCCTACCGTGACGCACGTATGCGCTCTAAAGCCATTGCCTTACCTCGGATCTTACCCACGCTACTGTGCGCGCTCCAAGCCGAACAGGCGCGGGAAAACTCTTCTCTTGAATCAGCGAGTGGAGGCTGGACTTTGAGAGACCAGTAATCTTCTTGACTCCAGGCAGGCGCAAGAATGTCACCTCCTCGATGTTGCTTGCGATTCCATTTTGACCAGTTCCCACGGGTTTATGGGGATAAAGCCCTCTCGTGATGGCTTGGGGCGAGGAAGATGGAAACGACTGATCATCATTCTTCATGTCAGACGGGTTTGGGCTTGCTGCATTTCTGATAGGAACGCTCGGCATGGTTCACCTCTTTGGTTGTTGGGCCAACTCGCACGGTTTCATGTAAGAAAGCGAAACCTTCGAATCTCAGGAGTTTCATCGGAAGTGAGCTTCGAGGTTGGCACTCCTTGTCACGGCGCTGCGGCTTGAACTCCAATGATGTCGGTACTCAATCTCCACATTTGGCATAAATCACCGCACTGCTTGCGATTCGCTCCCCTCCGGTTCGAAGCCTTGGAGTCGGTCCCCCAATTCGTGCTAAAGGTTTAGCTGAGCTCCGAAACTCGGTCAAATTGATGGCGGCTTTCTATGAAAAAGGCATCCATGAAAGCGCAGAAACGCCTTCCTGGTTCGGTACTCGGTGGAGGCTCCTCCCCTCTGTCAGAGCAACTTTACTTCTCCAAATTTGACCGAGATTGGGTTCCATTGCAAGATGCAGAATGTCGGACACCGCTGCATTGCGGCGGATTCGTCCATCGGAGGAAATATGGCAACTATGTTCACGAAAGATGATGCTCAAACCTGCTGCGGATGCGACTCGAAAGATCCTTCATTCCGGCTGATTTCGCTTCAATTAGCGCCGAACAATGCAAGGAGCCTGGTTCCGGAATGTATTGCCACGCTGCTTTGCCGAGATTGCCTGCAGCTCGAATTGGAAGATTTTCATAAGAGCTTGGATCAAATCAAGAAGACTATTGAGGACTGGGAATCATCGGAGGAGCGCCATCTATCCCGTGTGTATGGAGTAGTGGTTGTCCCTTTAGAACTCACCTACGGAGAGTCCCAACTTCTGAGCGAAGAACTTGGGACGGATGGACTGGAGCGATTTTTAAATTAGGAATCTGCAGCAATGAAAGAAGGTAGAATGGCTGAAAATACAGTATGCAAACTGTTGACGTTGCTTGTGAGAGGAAAGCATTCGGCTCTTAACCGAAGGGTTGTAGGTTCGAGTCCTACCTGAGGAGCCTGTATTCTTTTAGAGTCAATAATTTAGACGTTGATTGAGTCAAGATACCATCAGAAATACCATGGGCTCTGTTCTGTGACTCAGCCTTAAGAGTACTTAAGCATTGTGCGTGCCTGCTCGTCGATGGGGAATCCGGCCATGCTTCGTGTGGCCGAAACATCAGAGCGAGGACTCTCATAACATGAGTTTTTGCAATCGCAGGCTTTTGTAGGACGTTGTATCCTCGTACATAATTAATGCTTATCGAATTCTCCTCTACCGACAGGTGGCAAGCCTCGTTCGGGGAAGTAATCCCCATGGGATAGATGATGTTCCCGGATAGCTAGAGCGTAGCCGAGGCCCGGCCGGTGTCAAGGGTGCGCTTCGTGCGCCGCGTTCCGCGGTCGTATAGCCTTGACACCGGCCTAAGAGCCTCGGCTTTTACTCGGCAATTCCGGGAATGTCAGATCAATTCTAGCCGTTCCGTTCAAATCTGGAATCGGCTTTGCCTCGTCATCGTCGCATTCTGCGGTTTTTCTTGAGCGGGTTTCTGGCCTGGTGAGCCTTAACTCATGTGGCAGAACCAGGACTTCGATCTCGGCTGGTTCCGCGGGGTGACCCTTGCAGCGCGAAGGGACTGAACTTTTCCCTTCTAGATGTCGATAAGTCCGTTGGGGATCCACTTCAAGATGGCACTGTTTGGAGCGAGGAAATCAGGTTACCTTGGCACGTGGGATTTCAGCTCGTGAAGGAGACTGCCACGGTTCGAGTTGCAGGGATTTGAACACAATATGGCGCATGGGGATCCAGCCAGTTTCAGTCTGCAAACCGGCAACGCTGGAGCGTGGGCTTCCTCTTCATTGGGTTGCCTTCAATACGGCATTGCTTTTCATTTGCCTCTCGTTTGCAAGCCAGGCGCAAACGGTGACTCCACCGCCCCGGGAAGCCAAACTGCCCACGCTAACCACGGCTCGCGCAGCGCACAGCCTAACCGACGAACAAGCTAGACGTGCCTATCCCATCCACCTGCGCGGGGTAATCACCTACTTCGATCCGGACTTCGGCACCGGACAGCCCGCCATCTTCGTTCACGACGACACCGGAAGCGTTTTTATCAAGATGATTTGCAAGCTAACCTGCAATGCGGCCGACCCGCTCTTTGTAGGAGCTCTAGTAGATGTGCGAGGGGTGAGCACTCCCGGAGGTTTTGGTCCAGTGGTGGGCAACCCCCAGATCCGCATCCTCGGTCGCGAGCCTCTCCCCTCAAACCCGCCTCGCGTGAACTTTGCCAAACTCAAGACGGGCGATGAGGACGCGCAGTGGGTGGAGGTAGAGGGCGCCGTCCATCACGTTATTGAATATGCCAACAGCGTAACGCTGCGTCTGGAGATGTTGGATGGGCCTATAGACGTGACAATGATCAAGACACCGGGTGCAACGTACTCCGATCTGGTTGATGCCCAAGTCAGAATTCAGGCCAACGCCGCGCCCACGACGAATTCCGACGGCCAGATGATTGGCGTCCACCTCCAGGCGCCGAATCTCTCCGCAGTGCAAGTCGTCGAACCCGCTCCCAAGGATCTTTTTGCGCGTTCGCCTATCCCCATCGGCAGATTGTTATACAGGGAGAATTTCTCCAATCCTTTCCATCGCATTCACCTGCGGGGAACGGTTACGCTGCAATGGCCTGGTTCCTTGCTCTGCATCCGCGACGCGACGCGCGGAATCTGCGCACAGACGAGTCAAACTACCCCTATCGCCGCCGGCAACCTGGTCGACCTGGCCGGATTTGTGGAGACCGATAATAACGCCCCGGTCATCAAAGACGCGGTCTTCCGAACCGTCAGCTATGGCCTTCCAATTGCACCAGAACCGGTGACAGCTGAAATGATACTGCGTGGCGGATTCAGCTCCGAACTGATTCAAGTCGAAGGCAAGTTGATCGGCTACGATGTGGCCTCTTCCGAGGCCACCCTTCAGCTTTCCTCCGGCGATACGCTCTTCCCCGTGATCTTACCCAGGAGCCTAGCAGGATCCGACATTAGAGCCTGGGGCGTCGGGAGCCGATTGCGTGTTACCGGCATATGCTCAGTCAGCATCGATGTCCAGAACAATGTGCGCGCCGGTGTGGCGGTGACCAAGTCTTTCCGAGTGCTCATGCGCTCTCCGGCCGACGTAACTGTTCTGGAGCGCCCCTCCTGGTGGACTCCGGCTCATGCCCTCATCCTGCTCGGCTTTGCGTTGACCGTTACACTCTGCATACTGAGCTGGGTGGTGATTCTTCGAAAGAGGGTCCAGCTGCAAGCAGTTCAGCTCCGCGAAAGCGAACAGAGGTTTCGTCATCTCGCGCAGCACGATCGCTTGACGGGCCTTGCTTCCCGCCTGGTGCTTGAAGACCGCCTGAGGGATGCTATAGAAAGCGTCCGCCGCCATCAGACCGGGCTGGCATTGCTGATGGTGGACCTGGATCACTTCAAGGGCATCAATGATACTTTCGGCCATCAGGCTGGCGATGAAGTACTCCGAGAGACCGCACAAAGGCTGCTGGAAGCGGTGAGAACCACCGACAATGTTGTTCGATTGGGAGGAGACGAGTTTGTTGTTCTCCTTCCCGAAATTCGCGATCCTCGCGCTGCGGAGTTGGTGGCTTCTACCGTGGTCTCTTCATTGTCGCGCAACATCCGATTTGGCAGCATGGATATCGAGGTTTCGGCAAGCGTTGGAATTGGGACGGTCTTCGCCGGAGAGTTGGATACCGAATCGTTGATGCAGCATGCTGACGCCGCGCTCTACCGAGCCAAGAACCGCGGCCGCAATTGCTTCGAGGTCTTTGACGCGGGGTGGGATGAAGGGCCCGAGGAAAAGGAGCGGGAACAAGACGACACAGAGTCTGTTGTGCCTAAGGCTTGATTCTGCCCGCTAGCTTACCTTTTCGAGTGATTCAGCGTACAAACAGTTCAAGGCAAGAGCGTGAGTTTGTGAAAACGTTCTCTAAAAGCTGGCCCCGAAGAGGGGCATGGAGAAGTTCTAGCGAATCGAATAAATCGCTTGTGTGCTATCGAATTTGTCGATATGAAAGCTGAGTTGCTCGCGACACAAAATCGGGCTCCGTCCGGAGAGACGGTTTCAAATGGTTTGTACATCGGCATTCATGCCAAGCAACTCGGCGAGAGCATTCACCTCGCGGCTGCCTGGATTCGAATCCCTACAGACCAGATTAAGACGCACCTCTCTGGCGCCGCCAACTGGCATGCGGAGCGCAAGAAACTCGCCGCTTTCCAAAAATGCTTGAATGCGATATTCCGGCAGCCAACCGAAGCAGAGTCCGCTTCGAACAGCATCGATCGCAGTTTCGATCGTACCCACGGGAAGGACTCGCTGCGCCGGACTACTTGGTTGGCGTTTAGCGTTGCTTGAGCCCCCTCCTTCAATCACGACGAGCATGTGCCGCATCATGTCGATGCGGGAGACCTGACGCTTAAGCGAATGAAGTGGATGATCCCGGTGGGCGATCGCTTTCATTCTGATATGGAGGATCGGCTTCACGAAATACTCGCGCGACATGAGCCCAACCACACAGAGATGAGCATTGTGTGCAGAAAACTCGGAATCCGCCGTGAGGAAGGGAGCCTGACGGAGGTTCTGATGGACATAAGGAAAACGCCGGGAGAATTCCGCAAGAGCGACAAAGAGCCTCTCATTCGGGAATATGCTATCGATCGACAGGGCGATCTCCGATTGGCCGCCCGACGCGAGTAAGAGAGCCCTCTGCTCGAGCTGATGAAATCCTGCCAAATGAGGTTCGGCATCGGCAAGCAATACGCGCCCCGCCTCCGTCAAATGGGCTCTTCTCCCTTTCTGCTCAAACAGCTTTATCCCAATCTGTTCCTGAAGTCGAGAGATCGCATAGCTAATGGTCGACTGCGAGCGATTCAGCTGTTTCGCAGCCGGGGCGAAGCCGCCTAACTGAACGACGGCTTGCAAGATTTGCCATTCATCAAGGGTCGTAATCATCACTAGAGAATATATCTAATAAATCGATATAGTCTTTGGAAAAAATACCACTTTTCTTTCGCTACCCCGGGAGCATAGTATTTGCGTGTTCAGTTGTTCGTCTGTGATGAGACGCTTTAGGAGCCAGTGGGTAAACGCTTACCGATTGGGTCAGTTCTATGGCCCCGGGCAGAAACAACTTTCAAAGGCAAGCGCAGAAGACGGAGCCGAAGCAAGCTCGCATTCAAGGAAAGGGCGATATCGGACAACCGGCCGCAAGCGCTGGTCCAGATCGTACCGGGTTTCGATCGCTGCGAAGGAGCGATTGACAGTGTGAGGCCGGAACCCGCTCTCAGCGGGACTTAACTGTTGGCCGGAAAAAAGAGTCAGATTCTTCGGGCTATCGGAGGAATGAAGGGACCAGGAGACAAGTTGAATGTCCGGCGGCTTCTAGGGGCATTGTTTATTGTAGGTGTCGACGCCCACCGGACGTTGTGAGAGATCATCCCGAGATATCCAGTCGGCCTCCACCGCCGGCAGAATTCAGCTTCCCCTATCACTTACGAGTTTTCAGGACATGATTGCTCAGTGAATGACCCCAGTTTGATAGAGAGTAATAGTTTAAACGTGCTTCGCAGGTGTGGTCGTCAGGCGCTTGCAAATCGCTTTACTTGCATCTAGGATGCTAACCGAACGCACCGGAGCTCCCCCAATGAGTTTAGAAGTTGTCACGGTGATGCACCCCAAGAAGGCCTTTAACGAAGTTGAGAGGCAGCGAGAGGAATTGGTGAGCCGCGTGGCCTCCAGCGTCACCTTTGAAAAATCGCCGCGCCTTCGAGCGTTCTTTCTTCATGTGTGTCGATGCGCGATCGAGGATAAATCCGAAGAGGCAACTGAACAGCAGATCGGAATTTACGTCTTTGGCCGACAGCCGAGCTACAACCCAAATGATGACAATATTGTTCGATCGCAGGCCCGGCAGCTGCGAATGAAATTGGAGCACCATTTCGTCAACGAGGGCAAGGACGAGCCTGTCATCATCACGATTCCGAAGGGCCAATACCTGCCTGTCTTTGAGGCTCGTTTCAAAGAACCGCAAGCACAGCCTGTGGTCCTTCTTCCAGCAAAGGCCAAACCTCGCCGATTGAGCTATGTTCTTATCGGGTTGGCAGTGCTGTTCGGTCTAGGATTCGCGTGGCTTGGCTACCGGTGGTTTGAGTCGCGGCACGCCACTCTGCCAACGTACGACATTCCGATAGCTTCAGTTTCCCAGCCAGCGCAAAACGAGGCGGAGCCGCAAGCGAAGAGTGGACGAGTCGCATTGGCCGCTAACGTCGGGGATATCCGTATCGCCGCCGGTCACACGGGCGCCAGTTATGTAGACCTGTGGGGTCGTCGGTGGGAATCCGATCGTTACTACACAGGAGGCGTTTCAAAGCCCGGACCTCTGCATTTCTTCCCTCCGGTGGCTGACGAAGGTTTATACAAGTCAATCCGAGAGGCGGTTTCGGACGGGAATATGGTTCCGCAATCGCAGCGTGAGTTCCGTTACGACATCCCGGTATCTCCCGGTGTGTACGAACTGAGGCTTTATTTCGCCGATCCTCTTAGGCAGCCCGAGGTGGACCAGAAGGAAAGCGCACAAAATAAACGCCACTTTCAAGTCGACCTGAATGATCGTCCTTTGTTAGTGGATTTCGATCCAATTTCCGACGCGGGTTCAGCGGCAGTTGACATTCGCGTGTTCAAAGATGTGCGTCCGGCGGCGGATGGCAAGGTGCACCTCGTCTTCCGGACGCTATGGGGAAGGGCATTTGTGAGTGCACTGGAACTAACTCCTGGCACACCTGGAAAACTTGAGCCGATCCGGATTAGTGCTCGGCAAGCGGATTTTGTAGATGCGAATGGCGAACGGTGGAGTGGGGACAAGTACTACATCGACGGGCGCTCCTGGACGTACGATAATCCTGAGGCGGGACCCAGAGTTCCAGCCCTGTACACCGGAGAGCGGCACGGGAATTTCAGCTACGCGATTCCCGTCGTACCTGGAAGCTATACAGTAAAGCTCCATTTTCTCGACTCGTTCTTCAGTCCTTCGATTCCGGCTGCAAACTGCCACGGCGTGGGTTGCAGAGTCTTTGACGTCACTTGCAACGGTGTCATGCTGCTTCACGATTTTGATATTAATCAAGCCGCGTCTGGGGCATTTCAGCCTGTAGTTCGCGAATTCCACGGCCTGCGTCCCAACGGTCAAGGAAAATTACTACTGTCGTTCTCGCCGAGGGTCAATTACGCAGAAATACGGGCCATAGAAGTCATTGACGAAGGGAAGTAGAGAAAACGTCGTTAGCTTCACGTGGGAATGGGATCCCTTACGCCGATCTCTGCTCCTTCTATCTATACACAATCGGAAAAAAACCGGTGCGGGTAGGTTGAACTCATTGCTTTCAGCGACCTACAGCTCGATTCTGTAGCGCAGGTGTGGGCTCTTTCTCGGCTAACTCTCCTCACTCTGCCCTTACGAACATTGCTTGACGTGCCGCCGGGTGCAATTCATATGCGCTAGCAGCAAATGGGTTTTGGAAAGACACCCTGGATTATGGCATGACACCTGAGCGGCGGCGATCTTCGTCTATTCTTCCCGTGATTCACGGTGCATTCCACGTGGTTACACCGTGAATCCCCTTCACAGGCGTAACTCTAGCTAATTAAGTTCTGGCGGTAATGAGAATAGAACTTGAGACAACACCAGAGCAGAATCCGTCGCGTCGGTCGGGGGGGCCGTCATGCGCGCGTAGTTGTCTTGAAGCTTCTGACCAAGAACCGCATTTTAGGAGGACACAGTGAAAGCGCTCACATTTGGAAAACGCATCTATCACATTCTTATTGTGCCCGTATTGCTAATTCTCGGGTTTGTTTTGCTAGGCACAGGAGCGTATGGCCAGGAAACCGCCAGCATTGTAGGAACGGTCACGGACCCTTCGGGCGCCGTTGTACAAAACGCCAAAATCACGATTACGGATCTGGACACAGGATCTGTCCATACGACAACGTCCAACACTACTGGTAACTATGCCGCTCACGAACTTCCCATCGGACAATACCAGGTCCAGGCAGAAGCCGCCGGCTTCAAAACGTACGAGCGGAAGGACGTCACACTGAACGTTGGTGACACGATTCGCATCGACGCCTCGCTCCAAATCGGTAGTTCGGAGCAAAACGTCACCGTTGAGGCCGCCGCAATCCAAGTTCAGGCGGACACAAACGATGTAAGCCAAACAATCAGCAGCAATCAGATTGAAAATCTCGCCACGAACGGACGCAACGTGCTCCAGCTAACGACCCTGGTACCCGGTGCGGCATCCAATATGCCGGATTTCGATTCCCCCGGCGCACAGTTCCAGAACAGGACCATTCAGTTCAATGGCATGCGGTCAGACGACAACAACTGGCTCATCGATGGTGGTGAGGCTTATGATCGCGGCGGTGGCGGCATTCTGCTGGTTTCGCCTTCGCAGGATGCTCTCCAGGAATTTACCGTCTCGACTAGTAACTACGCTGCTGACCTGGGTAACTCATCCGGCGGCATGATCAGCATGGCTGTCAAAAGTGGCACAAAGAAGTTCCACGCTAGCGCCTGGGAGTATGACCGCAACGACGCCCTGGACGCTTACTCCTATTTCTCGAAACAGGCCACGCCTGCCACAAAACCGGAACTCCGTTACAACGCGTTCGGATTCAATGGCGGCGGACCAGTGGAGTTCAAGTCCGGTAGGCCCAAGACATTCTTCTTCTATAACATGGAGTGGCGCAGGGAGATAAACGGCGGCAGCATACACAACCTGGTGCCGACGGCGGCAAATTTTGGCTTCGGCTCCTCCGGCACGACTGTAACCAACTCTCCAAATCTGACCGGCGAGGTCCCAACGGGGGGGGCCGTCTATGTTCCCAAGACAACGGACCCGACGGCGATCGCAAAGTTCGCTGCCGATGGGCTAACTCCCGGCCAGGCTTTCCCCAATAACATCATTCCGCTGAATCTTGTGGATCCAAGCGCCAAAGCCTACCTTGCGGCCGGTTATATGCTGCCGCCTAACACGAGCGATGGGAAGTACTTCTTTTCGGCGGCAAACACCGACACGTATTACCGAGAGGAGATCGCTCGCGTCGATCATCAGTTCAACGAGAAATTCGCCATCTTCGGCCACCTGATCTACGATTCGCTCAGTCAGGGAGCACCCACTGTGGCCTGGAGTGGAAACACTTATCCCACGATCGGGTCGCTTGAAAGCGTTCCTTCCTGGGCTGCTGTTCTCCATGCCACATATAACATCAGCCCGAATCTACTGAATGAGGCTGCATACAACGAGAATGGCAACAACATTCTTATTACCAATACCGGCGCCTGGCACACACCCACCGGTTTCAATACGACGCCGCTCTTTGCTTCGGCCAACACGATCGATAAGGTTCCGGGAATCGATTTCAGTGGCGGCCAGATCGGTGTAAGCATGGACAACGGGAACTGGCCATGGACCAATACGTGGCGCAGTAACCAGTGGAAGGACGATCTCTCCTGGATCCATGGCGCGCACAACTTCAAGTTTGGTTTTGGATGGTTGCATGGGCATAAGAACCAGGAGATCTTCACGGACACCGCCGGAACTTACCATTTCTACGGCGAAGCCACCGGATGCTCCGGCCCTCCGAATTGCACAACCCCTGCCACCGGCGTCGGGCTTGCGGACTTCCTGCTGGGCGATGCGAACGATTTCGGCCAGGCGGAGACGCAGGATTCAGTCTCCATCTCGTTTAATACGATCGACGCCTATGCTATAGACGATTGGCGCATCTCCCATCGGCTGACGCTCAATCTAGGTCTCCGTTGGGAAGCCCTGCCGCATGCGTTTGACACCAACGACCGCATGTCGAATTTCTACCCCAACCTTTGGAATCCGGCCAATGCTGCGCAGTTCACTTCTCCGACTAGCGGAGCGTTGAATACCAATGGCCCGGGATTCACCACAGTTCCGGGCATTAAACTTTCGAACGTTCCGTTCTATCTGAATGGGATTGGCCTTTCGGGACGGAACGGAATTCCGCAGGGTCTGACGGACAACCACTATGCCAATTTCGCTCCGCGCATCGGCTTTGCCTATGACATGTTCGGAAATGGGAAGACGGTTCTACGGGTCGGGACAGGGATCTTCTACGAACGCAATGCAGGCAACGAAGAGTACAACATGGGCGCAAACGTGCCCTTCAGCAACAGTGCCACAACCAATGCCCCATACATGGATACACCCACGACAAGCTGGGTAAATGGTACAAGCGCCGGACAGTCACCCACCACTCCGCAAGGCTTCACGGGTGTAGAGAAGACTCTCCCGATCACGATGGTGTATCAGTACAGCCTTGGGATCCAGCAACAACTGCGGAGCAACATGGTGGCGACCCTTGGTTACGTGGGCAATAACTCCGATCACCTGTCGCAGACACAGGACATCAACACTTTGCCGGCGAGCGATATTGCTGATCGCACGAATGTTTGCGGCAGTGCTTGCGGCGGCGCCGCCGGGACCAATGCCAACTACTATCGGCAGTATGTGGGCTTTGCCGGAATCAACCTGGTCGAAGATGAAGGAAACGCTCACTACGCTGGGCTGCAAGGAACCTTACGGGCGACCACGTGGAAGAACCTGTCGCTCGGTGCAGCGTACACCTACTCGCACACCTGGGATGTAATCGATGCACAGCTCTTTAACAACATCGATGATCCGATGAACCCGCGCTACTCGTTCGGGACATCCGGTTTTGATCGCAGGCATATCGGAGTTGTCAATTTCGATTACGACCTGCCGATCTTCCAGCATTCGCGCGGGCTCGCTAACAGCCTGCTAGGCGGATGGACGATCTCCGGCGTGACGCTCATGGAGTCTGGAAACCCATTGAGCATCAACGCCGGCAATCAAGGAACCCTAGGCTTCGGCGGCGACACCAACAACCATGCGGACGCGGTAGGGAAGGTCACCTATCCTCATACTGCGGCCCAATGGTTCAACCCGGCGGGAGCGTTCGCTCAGCCGGCTGTGCTGACCTGGGGCGATGCGCCGAAGAACAGCGTGAAGGGACCCGGGCGCGACAACTGGAACCTGTCTTTGTTCAAAGACTTCCACATCAAGGAAAAATCTGGAATCCAGTTCAAGGCAGAGACCTTCAACACCTTCAACCATACGCAATTCACCGGAGTAAATACCGGGGTCCTCAATGGCACCCCCGGCACCGGTGCCAGCGCGTATAACAATACCGCAGGAGCAATCACAGCCGTGGCTGATCCGCGGGTCTTCCAACTCGGTGCGAAGGCTTATTTCTAATCGATCGCGCTGATATCCCCGCCCTGGCGCGCGGGCCGGTCATTGACCCGACTCCTGCGCCAGGGACTTCTCCCAGTCCCGGGCCAAGGCACACAGAGCTGTTCCTGCATCGCTGGGAGCTCCGATCAATAAGAGAAAGGACTGACGGAATAGCGTTATCTGACGTGGCTGCGCGCCCAGCTTCGAGAGTTCAGCTAGCGCTTGCGTAACCGCTCCTAACTAAAAGAGAGGGGCGCATGCTGTCACCTTATTGCGCAACGCGCACTCGGTGAGAGTGTTGCGATCGGGCTATTTGATGTCAAGGAGAAGCTAAGCATCAAGCCTGCATTGTTCTCGCTTAATCGTACGGCGCAAGGGTCTGCTCGCGTGCCGGAATAGGACGATAAGTGCGAGATCGGCGCATGCTGGGAAGATAACTAATCGCTCATTCACCTCGTCGCGCCAACGAGCATAAGCAACCATCCTGGCGAAGATCCATCACGCGCTCGAATTGTGCACAAGAACGGTTGTGTGCAGTCTGGCCCTCCTCCCCACCACACAGCACAAGGAGTAACTCCAACATGAAAATCAGAACTGTTCTTGCAGCGATATCGGCGCTGCTTATCCCTACCGCCATGGCCAGCGCTCAAACCGCAGCCGACATCAACTTCAATACGACGTACCAAACGATCCGCGGATACGGTACCTCGACGGCTTGGCAGCCGGTGCTGAACTCGACACAGGCCAATAACCTCTTTGGTACAGGCCCAGGACAAATTGGACTCACGATCCTGCGATCCCGTATCGATCCCAGCTCCACCACTGGGGGCTCGAACTGGGCTACTGAACGGTCCAATGCGCAACAGGCGCAGTCCATCAATTCGCAGGTGATTGTTTTCGCCACCCCCTGGACTCCACCGGCCGTCTGGAAGAGTAATGGCAGTGTCGACGATGGTTCACTGCTGACGGCCGACTACGACAACTTCGCTAACTATCTGAACGAATTCATTGCTTATGAGAAGGCCGGCGGAGTGAATCTCTACGCCATCTCTGTGCAGAATGAGCCGGATTTCCTTCCTGACTACGAGTCTTGCGGGTACACGGGCGCGCAGATGGATGCGTGGATAGCGCAGGAAGGCGGCAAGATCAACACGAAGCTCATGATGCCGGAGTCGGATAGTTTCAATCTGGATGAGTCCGATCCTACGCTGGACGATGCCAATGCGGTTGGCTTTGTATCGATCGTGGCCGGTCACACGTACGGAGTAAATCCGTTCTATTACACCAATGCCAAGAATCATGGCAAAGATGTATGGATGACCGAAACCACCTATACGCCGGCGGCCGGATCCTCCGCCCAGCCGACTATCAGCGATGCCATTTCGGCAGCCGAGCTCTATCACCAGTCGATGGCTGTGGCTCAGTACAACGCCTATGTCTATTGGTGGACACCTCTGTTGTTGAACGGAAATAGCCCGAATTACTATGCCTATGCTCTGGGCCAGTACTCGAAGTTCGTGAGACCGGGTTATGTAATGACCGGAGCTAACAACAATCCAACTTCCGGGGTCTACGTCACCTCCTACAAGGGGAATAACAATTACGTAATTGTGGCGGTCAACGCGAACAGCGGCTCCTCTGACATTTCATTTCCGATCACGGGTGCGACATTGACCTCGGTAACGCCGTATCAGACTTCGGCTTCCAACCAGTTGGCGGAGCTCAGCGCAGTCAGCGTGTCGAACGATACATTCACCTACTCGCTGCCGGGGCAGAGCATCACCACTTTTGTTGGAACGGGCTCCGCCGGCACACCCGGCTTTACACTGTCTCCTTCGGCTTCGACGCTCTCTGTAACACAGGGCAGCACCGCGACCGACAGTGTAACTGTGACGCCCGAAAACGGATTCGCTGGAAGTGTCTCGTTTGCGGCGACGGGCCTTCCCAGCGGCGTAACGGCTTCGTTCAGCCCGACGTCTTCGGCAACTTCCAGCGTTCTCACGCTGACAGCCAGCAGCACCGCTACAACCGGCGGACCGGTTACGATCATGATCACTGGTACCTCCGGCAGCACGACGGCAAGCACCACCATCGCGCTCACAGTGAATGCGAAGACGACGTCGGGTTTCTCTCTCAACCCTTCAGCGCCCTCTTTATCTGTTAACCAGGGGGCAACTGGAACCGACACAATCACGGTGACGGATACCGGCGGATTCACCGGGAGCGTTGCGTTTGCGGCAACCGGCCTTCCCAGCGGCGTAACTGCTTCGTTCAGCCCGACCTCTTCTGCTACTTCCAGTGTGCTCACTCTGACGGCCGGCAGCACGGCCACCACCGGGGCCTTCACGGTGACCATCACCGGGACCTCTGGGAGCACGACGGCAAGCACCACCTTCACTCTTGCAGTTGGTTCCAGCGGCGGAGGCGCGTGCACAGTGGACTACACGATTTCGCCGCAAAACTCGAGCCAATTCGGAGCGAGCATCACCATCAAGAACGGTGGAACGACCACGCTAAGTAACTGGGTGTTGACCTGGACTTTCGCGAACGGACAGACCATCGCCAGTTCATGGAATGGAGCGGCAACACAAAGCGGCGCGAATGTGACGGTGAGTGAACAATCCGGCCAATCGTGGGAGAACATTCCTGCGAGTGGAAGCTACTCCGGGTTCGGCTTCAACGGAACGTGGAACGGCATAACCAACGCTGTTCCTGCGGCCTTCTCGCTGAATGGAACAGCCTGCACGGTTAACTAACAACTTGCGCAACGAAATAGTTGCCACAACCGTAAGGTGGCGGAGCGGATCTCATGATCTGCTCCGTCTCGTTTCCAGGAGCCTCACCATGAAGCCTCTCGCTCAGCTTACAATCGCACTCTGCGGCTTGCTCTCTCTCAGCGGTTTCGGAGCATCGGCGCTCGCACAAAGCATTCCAACCTCGTATTCATGGACATCGACTGGTCCGATCATCAGCGCGAAGTCCGACTCCACGCACAACATCATCGCGGTCAAGGATCCATCGGCTGTCCTTTTTAACGGCCGGTGGGTCATCTACGCCTCCGACGTGAACAGTTCCGGAAGTTATAACATGGAGTACCTTAATGTTGCCTCCGACTGGAGCGATGCCTCCACCGCGACGCCCTACTTCATGGACAACACACCGGGCTTCAGCGGCTATCACACGGCGCCGCAAGTCTTCTATTTTGCCCCTCAAAACAAGTGGTACCTGATCTTCCAGAGCGGCCAGCCGCAGTATTCCACCAACAGCGATCCTACCCAGCCCCAGAACTGGACCACTCCGACGAATTTCTATGCTTCCATGCCCGCGTCGGTTAGCGCCTGGATCGACTTCTGGGTCATTTGCGATTCCGAGAATTGCTACCTGTTCTTTGCCGGCGATAACGGAAACTTCTATCGCGCCTCTACCCCGATAGGCGACTTCCCTAATGGTTTCAACACTCCCGTGATCGTCTATTCGAGTACTGAGTTCAACCTATTCGAGGCCGACAATGTCTATACGGTCGAAGGAACCGGCGAGTATCTGGCAAACGTAGAGTGTCTGGGGCCCAGCGGCCAGCGCTACTTCCGAGCCTTGTGGGCCAGCAACCTTGGCGGGACGTGGCAGGCGCTGGGCAATACTGACAACTTTTCGACGCCATTTTTGGGAGAGGACAACGTCACCTTCAATAGCGGCGTCAGCGCCTGGACCACTTCCTTCAGCAGTGGCGGGATGCTCATCGACGGCGATGACCAAACCGATTCGGTAAACCCGGACAACCTTGTATTTCTCTACCAGGGCGCCAATCCCACGGCGTATGCGAATGATTCGTACGGCATGATTCCCTGGCAACTTGGCCTGGCGACCTCAAAAGCAAACACCGCGACATCCAGCTTCGCGCTTTCGTCTTCGGCTTCGACGCTCTCCGTAACGCAGGGTAGCAGCGCAACCGACACAGTTACCGTGACGCCCGAGAACGGATTCAGTAGCAGTGTTTCGTTTGCCGCAACAGGACTTCCCAGCGGCGTGACGGCTTCGTTCAGTCCAACATCGTCTACGACTTCCAGCGTGCTCACGCTGACAGTCAGCAGCACAGCAACGATTGGTGGACCGGTCACAGTGACGATTACTGGAACCTCCGGCAGCACGACAGCCAGCACCACGGTCTCGCTAACGGTGACAAGCGGTGTTTGTACGCCCGCTACGATCGTGCCTTATATCTCAGTGAATGGAGGCTCAACCTGGACGCAGGAATCCTCGGTGAGCGTGGGTTCGACAACCACGGCGGTCGACCTGGGCCCGCAACCGGCCAGCGGCGGATCATGGAGTTGGAGCGGCCCCAACGGATACACATCCACCTCGCGTCAGATCAACAGCATTCCGCTGAGCACGGGCGTCAACAACTATGTGGCCACGTATACGAATACCAGTTCGTGCAAGAGCACACAGATGTTCACCGTCACGGTAAGCGGGTCGTCGGCTGGCTTTACTCTTAGCCCTTCCGTATCGACTCTGAGCGTCAAGCAGGGCGCGAGCGGAACCGACACGATCACGGTTGCGGATACGGGCGGATTCACCGGCACCGTAGCATTTACCGCGACCGGACTACCGAGCGGCGTAACGGCTGCGTTCAGTCCAACTTCCTCCACAACCTCCAGCGTGCTCACGCTCACGGCCAGCAGCACGGCAACCACGGGCGCCTTCACCGTGACTGTGACCGGAACCTCGGGAAGCACGACGGCAAGCACTACCTTCACGCTTGATGTCACCACTGGCAGCGAAGGCGGTTCTGCCTGCACAGTTGACTATACGATCTCGCCGCAAAACTCCAGTAACTTCGGAGCCAGCGTCACGATCATCAATGGAGGGAGCACCACGTTGAGTAACTGGGTGCTGACCTGGAGTTTTGCCAACGGGCAGACCATCAGCAGTTCATGGAATGGAACCGCAGCGCAAAGCGGCACGAACGTGACGGTGAGTGAACAAGCCGGCCAGACGTGGGAGAACATCCCCGCAGGTGGAAGCTACACCGGATTCGGCTTCAATGGAACGTGGAACAGCACAACCAACGCTATTCCTGCGGCCTTCTCGCTCAATGGAACAGCCTGCACGGTCAACTAACAAAAGATGCGATTGGGATTCCGGGTTCTAAAGTATGTGTGGGGCGGCCAAGATCACCGCTCCACGTGTGCAAGAACGCTTCAGCAATTGACCGAGCTTCCATAATCGATCAATCTGGCGCAGCGTACGCTCGCTCAAGCCAACGTCACCTTAAGCACCGCTGCATAATCAACAGCCGGTTTATACGAGGTCGGAAGCTCCACCCGCAGACCATCGGTATACTGCGTCCAATTGACTCCCTGGCCGGTTCCAAGAAGTTCCAGCTTCGCAACTTTTCCAGGATTAGTTGACGCTGAGAATCCCAAAGATTGGATGGAAAACGGCGTTGTCGGCCAGCCGAGGACGAGGGCGTAGATCGCTGTTTTCGCTTTATTGCGTGTGAAGCGGATATCCTTCTCTCCCAGTTTGCTCACGCTTTCACCCTGGAAGGAACCTGCCTTCACGCTATTGGGTCCTTCTCCGTAGATAGTCCACGGCCGAGTGTCATAGATAGCCTCACCGTTGGTCTGCATCCATGATGTAATGCCGTCGAGCACGGCGATTTCCTTGCTGTCAATCGTTCCGTCAGGACGGCCGGGGACGTTGAGAATGAAAGTGCCATTCTTGCTCACGGTGTCAATCAGCCAATGGATGACATCGCGCGGAGGCAGATACCCGCCATATTCACCCGGCTTGTCGTAGAGGTAGCGAAGATAGTGCCAAGCGCCGATGCAGGTCTCCGACTGCCAGGGATGATTTTTGATCTCGGCCGTCAGCCCTCGCTCGCAATCCGCAACAACAGCTTTGACCAACCGGTCTGGAACATCCTTGCTGTTCAAGACGGCTTCCATCTTGCCGCCGTGTGTCTTCAGGTTCTTGTTATAGAAGTATGCGCCGATATTCATCCCGCCCCATCCCAGTGGCAGCAGCGAATCGTCGAAGTAAAGCAGATCGGGATTGTGCTGGTCGATGAGATCGCGGGTGCGGTCGTAGAAGTTCTTTACATAGGATGTATCGGGCAAGGCCTCAGCAGGGTGCTTTACGCCATAAAGCCGCTGCGGATCCAGACCCTGCCACCACTGGTCCGTCCCGTCGGCTTGTGTAAGACGGCCATCATAGGGAACGCCGGCTTGTGGTCCGGTCTTGGCTGCCCCATGCGAAGGCTGTAACCACCACCAGTTGCGCGCCTGATGCACCGTTACACCGAACCGCAGACCTTGATTTCGCGCCGCCGCGGCCCATGTACCGATGACGTCGCGATGGGGACCGATTATGGCGGCATTCCACGGCTGATGCTTAGAGTCCCAAGCGTCGAAACCGTCATGGTGATTGGCCAACGCGATGAAGATCTTCGCGCCGGCGTTCTTGTAGCGTGTAATCAACTCGTCCGGATTCCAGTTCAATAGAGTCCACTGTGCGCAAAGATCCTTGTACCCAAATCTTGATGGCGGCCCATAATGATCGAGTTGAAATTTGTATTGCCTCTGATCTTCGATATACATATTGCGTGCGTACCAATCCCCGGCTTCGGCCACGCACTGCGGGCTCCAGTGAGCCCAGATGCCGAACTTGGCGTCCTGGTACCAATCGGGCGCTTCATAGCCGAGCAGTGAATCCCATGTGGGTTTGAACGGACCATCGCCCGCGAGATTGGGGATGGGCGACTCCAGGGGCACATCGTCCCACATTCCGCTCGCGATGTCTTGCGCGGTGGGATTGTAATTCCAGGCCGGCGGTTGCCATGACGCTTCGTCCAGCCGTTCTTCGACAATCTTTCCATCTTTGAATTTGAAGAAGACTCTTCTGTCCGGCGGTAATGCGCAAAACTGAGCGTAGTCCTGCGTGTACCGGTTGAACCCGCTCGGCAAGGCCGGAATGCCATCCTGTGCGTGGGAGGGAACCACTCTCCCCGCCGCAGTGATGGCAAGTAGTCTGCAGAAATCTCGTCTGCGCACGAATCCCCCTTTGGCCTTGCCGCGGTCACTTGACTCGATTCGCGACGAGGTCTTCTTCAGCAAAGTCGCCCACCTTCCGGTGGAGCTTGATCGTGTCGCCGGAGACCCTGCCCGTGTACTTGATCGGAATAGTCTGGCCGTTGAAGTCCAGGCTTTCATCAAATGAAATCTGATCGCCTTTGATGGCGCCGTTGGTGATATCGGTGGTTCCGCGGTCGTTCTTCGCCGTGCCGGTGAGCTTTTCGCCGTCGACCTTGAAGGTGTAGGTGTAATGCTGCTCACCTATCTGCGTGTCGAATGTTGCCTTCCATTGACCGGTCAAATCGGCGGCCCATGCTGTCAGGGCAAGTCCCGTGGCCACTATTGTAAAAGCCACTGTGTTGCGAAGTTTGTTCATTGCGTTCTCCTTTTCGATTGTTGAGTCACGATCACCCAGGTTGTTTCTTGCTAACGCTACTCGGGTAAGTCCACTTGACGATCAATATGGAAATTGCTAG
>Ga0187847_10001044_pt1 | contig 26614 bp, 34 predicted proteins | sample June2016WEW_4_10_FD_132458 | JGI IMG/M metagenome (GOLD analysis project Ga0187847, IMG submission 132458) | Peatland microbial communities from SPRUCE experiment site at the Marcell Experimental Forest, Minnesota, USA - June2016WEW_4_10 | ecosystem: Environmental > Terrestrial > Soil >...
AGAGGGCGATTTCCATAGCTTCGTAGGTCCGAAACCCATACGATCTTCTGGTCACCACTCGAATCTTATTGTTGAGACCCTCGACGGCACCGCTGGAAATCTCTGCTTTGGCACGGAACCAGTGCGAATCTTCGCATTGACGAGTTGCACCGAAATTGAGGAGGAACCCAATTAATTAAGGGCTAAACACGTCTCGGCCTAGTTTTCTTGGATAGTCCGAATCATGGATCGATTGGAGATCGTGTCTGAGACCGAACCACATGAGCGGTTCTGCACAGTTTTGTTAGAGGAATCGAGCGAGTCTATTGGTATTCAGAAGGGCAGTTCGCCCGCCAAACCAGACGGCATGGCCTACCCTTTCGAAGAAGGGCCGACCCCAGACAGAATACGATTTGCCTCCGCCGTGCTTTCCTGTTCTTTACAAGGCTGTAATCGCGGGACAGTCGCGTTCGGACGAACAGCACAGCGTCGGGGCCAGCGCAAGGAGAATCATGTTTCTCGCAAACAAGATCGGATGGGCTGGAGTCGCCTTCACCTTTCTAGCGACTGGGATGTTGGGACAAGGCTTCGCTCCAGGCGCCGCAGGGTCCGCTTCCAATAAACCAGGAGTCGCAGTCTTCGTCACCAAGAACGAGATCAAAAAGGTGCAGGAAACTCTGCAGGTCAAAGGATGCTACGGAGGCAAGGTCGATGGTGTTTTTGGTCTACGGACCCGCGCCAGTGTGCGCGCATATCAGAAGGCTGAGAATTTGCCTGTCACTGGTCAGGTTGATAGCCGGACTGCAGCCGGACTCGGGGTCAGGCCTGAATCGACCTGGGACATTTCTCAGAGTGCCGAGCGGCTTGGGCGTAGCAGCGATGTCGTTAGCGGCGCGTTTATTGGAGGCAAACCTTCAGCCGGCATCAAGCGCGCGAAGGGTAGACAGGGTAAGACGGCACGCAAGGAAGTCTCAGGGGCTACCATGATCGGAGACAACCGCGGAAGCGGCGGCAACAAACAACAAGCTGAGCACGAAGAAGACGACCAGTAGCGCAGTGCTCTCAAATTACTCGCAATTTCACTGCGGCGGATTTCCAGGTTTCTAGTTAAAGGGTTCATTCCCGAATGGTCTTAATCCAGCCTTTCCCGACAAGATATCGGCAGTACCGTCACACGTTGAAGGAGGAAAAGTTCGCGTTCTTTCAGATAGTCCGCTCGAGTGATTGAATACACCATCCAGCATTCCACGACGTCGGCCGGTTTGCCCATGTACCTGGATGGGTCAATGTGAACGATGACTTTCTCCGGATTCTTGGGGTCCACGGTCGGAGCTGACGGGCGATCGATTCTTGGGGGTTGCAAGGTGGCATTCCGCAGCTTTGCCCACTTCTTGATACCTTCCCATGAAAGCTGCTTATAAGGTTCTGCCACAATAGAATCCAGGTACTTTTGCCCTGGCGGCTGCGTACAGAAGCAAGGATCGCGATGAGCCTGGATCCTCACCCATTGCCGCCGATAGATTCGCATCTCCCCAGTAGCGGTAAGCAGTCTCGCGTTTCGGGTTGATGGCAACTGCACGTCCATACCAGCGGATGGCCGTAGCCATATCCTTTTGCCTGAAAGCCGCATCACCGGCGTACAGCGGCGCCTCATATAGCTGTGGATTGTAATCCGCCGCCTGCGCGTACTTGGCCAGCGCCGCGGGGAAGTCCCCCGCGGAAAAGGACTTCTCTGCCTCATGCAACAATGTCCAGGCTGGGTTGTCGCAGTCTAGGGCGTTGAGGTCTCGCTTCGCCATATCCTGGATCACATGGGATGTCTCGCCTAACTCAACGGCAGGTCTGGCGGCTTCTTGAGCGCGTATCATCAGCTTCTTGCTTGCCGCTGGATCGTCGGTCTGCTCGGCCTCAGCGTTGCGGCACATCGCTAGGTGAACCTGGTAAACTACATCGTTCGGATGCTGCTCGGCCAGCTCTTCGTACATTGGCATCGCTTCGAGCATCTTCCCGGCTTTATACAGGACATCGGCCTTTGCTGCATCAACCTGTTGCGCGAAACTCATTGCGGTCGCAAGACAGAGACACACCCCTGCCGACCAACTCAACATGCGTTTCCTCCCTCTTTGACACAATCTCATGGTCTAAATATTCGCGCCCTTCGGAACCGAGGAAGGGCTCGACATTCGGATTTTGCCATGGCGAACGCGATGCGGTAATCCCCTCTTCCATTCGCAGGCCTTTAATCGTGCAACCAAATCGCCGCCATAGATGGCATCGTGGCCGCGCAGACAGATATCGGCACTCTTGGTCCCAGACAAACGCTTCCCGGATCGGTTGCATCGTCCACTCCTGGCCGGGGTGTGCGGTCACTTGGAAGTACAGCACTTGGCGCCGCGCATGACAACACCAAGAACACAAACAGAATCCGGAAGGTAGCCATCGGCACGACGGAGAAGTCGAGCGCGGCGATCTGCTCCTTGTGATTGCTCAAGAAAGTCCGCGAGGTCCGGAAAGGCGGCTTCCGCCGGCGATGAAGATCGCCGATTCAGGCTCTGCCGTGGATCTTAGCCCACCACCAACGCACACCGACGAACAGGAAACGCCAGTCGTGAATGAACTCAGGTGGTTTGCGCTCAAAAGCGTGGCCGATAAATTGGAAAGCCCACCCTACGAAGAAGAGAGCTAGCGTGTATAGCCACAGACGGTGGAAGAAGACGCTGGCTATAAAAAGTGGCAGGGAAAGCAGGATAGTGGGGATGCCTAGCGTGTGACACACGCGGTTGACCGGATGCCGATGACTAGAGCTGTATTGTGCGATCCATTGCTCGTTGGTGCGTCCGCCTAGCACGCGGAACATAATATCACGCCATAATAACGATCGCGTCCCTGACCCTCGTATGAATATCGAAGTTCAAAAATATCTATCTCGCCCTTTTCCCCGGTTTCCAGCTTACTGGCTTGCTCGCTGGCATCGGATCGCCAACACCATGGCCACATCATTGCGCTTCGCAAAGGCAGGGACATCAGGGTCGTAATAATAGCGGGTGAATGTCGGGTCCTCTGTCGTAGCTGGCCCAAGCTGCTTTCACCGCTCTGCGACCTGCTGGAAATCAGGCTTGGTAATCGCAAGGATGCGCAATATTCTCCCCCACTCGGGCCATGTCTGTGACCGTGTACTGGTGGAGCTGCGCGACGGCAGACCCCAAGAGCCGGCAGCAACACACAGCCGGACCCACAATGGTGCAGTTCTTTCAGTCGGCTTGGCGTTCTCGTGGGGGACAGTATCGCTTTGCCGGCGTTCCCAGCGGATGTCGACGCATACTTCCTTTGGCGATAGCGGAGTCACCGTCGCAAATTTTGTCTTGACACCATTGAAAAATCTGGTCTCTGTTTGCCGGTTGGATCGTTCATGATCGTCCCCTTACCGTTCCTCCCAGAAGCGGTTGCATCGTTCTCGACCGCGTCTTTCATTCCCATGCGCAGCAGTGCCAGATAAAGCGCCGAGTGCAGATCATGCTGGTCAATCGTTTTGTACCGGCCGGTGGACGCAAGCAGGCGCACCAAATCATCTTTCGCCTTTGGCGCATACTCGGCACCCGCGCGGCACAATCCGAGCGCTGCGTGGTTTGCGCATCGGTGGCCTGCACATCAAACGGTGAGTGCTCCTTGCGTAGTGTCGCCAGGTAGAAATCCACCATTGCGGCGGGTGCTGCATCGCTTAGTCGAGTCATAAAACCCGCGCCAGCGCGTGCCTCGAGCGACCAGTTATTCGGTGAGAATTCCGCGTTGTCGGTATCGGCACGAACAACACCGAGCAACTGAGGAACCAGTGGCGCATATGCATTCTCCGGTAATCGGGCGATCATTTTCGACAATACGAACCGTATGTTGGTGTCGCGGTATTTGAAAGTCTTGTATTGCTGGTCGTCGCGCGTTTCCGTTGTGACCTCCTCCGCCCGCCGCAATGCTTCCACCATCGCCGGCGCATCGGCGGCAGTCACTTCCGGATGCTGCAATGAGTAAGGAAACTGCCAGTCGGGTAACTCTATATTTGTCACTAAGTTGTGGAAGCGTTTGAGTTCGTCGTCAGGTTCCGCTCCTTGCTCCCGCTGCGCGCCTCGGGCAACCACGGCCTCACTCGCCGGCTCGCTGATACGCTTGGACGCCAGATTGGGCTCCAATCCCAGCGCGGCGGCAATCGCGGCAGTATTGGCATTGCGGTCTACGTCACGCGTTCTCTTGCCCGCCAAAGGCGTGAAGGCATCGCGTTCAAACTCGGCGAAGCAGCGCCATTTGGGACACCGGCGCTATCGAGCATGCAGCCCATTACCGGCATCGGTATCCAGGTGAATGGCGCGGCGGTACCGCCCTTCAGAGTGAACGACTGATTGCTCGCGTCGGTCACGGTAATGGTCGCCACCGTGGTGGGCAGCAACCAGCCTTGACTTCCTGCGCTTTCTTCACCCGTGACGGTAACGGCGGGTTTCGTTGGATCCTCGGGGTGCCGCATGAGGCAAAGTCCGAAGTTAAACACGCCGTTTTCCTGAAAGGCGAAGGTGACGACATTTGGATCGGCTCGCGGCGTAGCATCGCACGCTTTTCTCGCCGCAACCTGGTACGACAGATGGGAAGGGCCACGGCGATTTCCATTTAATCCATAGACGACCGGAATATCGTACCTAAATCCGGTGTGAAATTTGCTGTTTTCACGCAAAATTGCCCACAAATCGACATTTGCGCTGAAACTTTATGCAGCAGTCGATCAAATTTCGCAAGGATAGGTTCAAGTCCCTAGCGGTTTTAACCTGTGAACTCGACGTAGGATTTCCTCTCCCGTCTGGGCAAGGAACGGATAGGTGACGAGCCGCAGAGTAGGTCGGTTCTGCGGGCGCGTAAGTTCACCCGGCAGCCAAAAGAGTCTATTTCGAAGTTTGCTTAAGGTCAGGCATTGCCATTCTTGAGGAAGACAAATCCGTTGAAAAGCTGTTACCAGGTTGTAGGCCAACCGGATCACTTCTAAATACAGAGCATTGGCCTCAAAAGCGCGAGTGGGAATCTTCGTGAGCGAATAGCTTTCGCGGATTTCCCGGATACGCCGTTCCATTCCGGCTCGACCATCATAGAAGTGCCACACGCCCGCTGGCGTCATCGATAGGTTCGTGTGCCAGGCGCGATAGGCGTAATGCTTCATGACAAACAAGGTCGGTTCTGGGTCGCTTTCCTGGAGGGGCTTCCGCGCCACAATGCAGCGCCGGGCGTGGGGCCAACCGTGGGGACGGTGTTCAAATTCCGCGATCTCCCAACTGGGATTCAGTCGCTCAAAGCGCAAACTTCCCAGCTCGCGCTTCAACGAGGGGACCATGCGTGAAACCACGGCGTATTCCGCCGTCGGACGCACCTCCAACATGTCCAAGACAGGCCCGTAACCGAAGCCGGCATCGGCCCGCACGCGGAATTCGCGAATGTCGGAAGGACTGGAGAGGAAACAACAAGCCAGGAGTTCCTCGCTGCCCGCCCAGGTTCCCGCATCGCCGCGTCGCAGTTCCACATCCCAGAGGAACGAGGAATTGGCTTCCACACAAAGGAGTAGATCATAGGAGCGCTTGCCCCGATAGCGCGGGTTGTAGCCAACCTCAGCGCTTTCCTGATGGCCAAAGGATGTCACCACGGTGCTGTCCAGATCGAAGAGGAGACGTGAGCGGTGCTCCGGGAGGTGGATGAACCTTTGTAGCAGTCGATCATTGGTATGGTGTAATTGCTCGCGGAGATCGGCTGGGGCACTCAGTAAGAAACGCCGTAAAGTCTGTGGGTCGGGAAAGCTCTGCAAACCGGTCAGGTACTGAAAGGTTCGGTCCGAACGAAGCAGCGAAGCCGTCTCGATGCGGTCCAGCCCCAGCACGATGGGATAGACCAAAGCCAAGAGCATTTGCGAAACGCTGTAATCCCGGTTGCGTCGCGGATAACGAATCTGCTCCGCTAGGAAATAACGAACATGCAGCACTCGCACGAATTCTAGGAAGAAGTACGCTCCGCCCCTCTCACGGTACCTGAACCATCAGTTAGCATACCGTGAGACTCCCGGAAATGCACCAAGCCCGCATGAGATGCGGCTATTATTGCACTTTTAGGGTTCCGAATACGCCGGTTTTAGGTCGTACGCTTCGACCAGGTTTTCCGGGACTTTGCTGAGTATTGGTCCTGAATCCACCACCTTGGTTCCAACTACCAGATCGTTCTGCTGCGGATCGAAAGCGACATGCACCGACCGGTTGTTTGCGGCGATCTCCCCCCGTAATTGATACAACTGCCAATGGCCGGCGATCGTGATGCCGGCATAAATGGAAAAGTACAAAAGCGGCAGCACCACCACGGCGCGTGGCAGCCCTCCCTCCCATGCCTCTTTCGCCATCAGAACAAAACCAAGATTGATCGTGATGACCGACCAAAGCGGGGCGCCGAGGATCATCAGGAACACGCCTACGGGAGGAAAGTGCTGTACCAGGAAAACAACGCCAGTAAAGACGAATAAGAGAATTGACACCGGAAATCTTTTCATTCCACCCGAGCCTGTTCCTTCTTTCATCCAATTTTGGCGGTAAGACGAGAATTAGTACAGTATCGAGCGAGCGTCTGCACCGTTAAAGTTAGAGGGCAGATGGACTCGGTGTGGCCAGTCTTCTGATTTCTGGCTTTCGGGATGTCGGTTGGATAATATTTCGTTCCATCAATGGCGACAGTCGATTGTCCAGCGGGCGGCACAGAAGGCGACGCGGAATCCTGCCAGTTGTATTCGTCTGGCTCGGTCACATGCCGATCAAGCTCTCGACCGGCCGCGAGCGTGTGGCGCTGGACTGTCGCCGGAGAAATTCAGCCGCCGCCGATGGTACTTCGATATGGATCAGCACGATGCGTTCTTGAAACTGCTTCAGCACGGTCTAACCCTCAGCGAGCGTGCGGCCTAGTTGCTCGGGAACGATTCCGCAAGCGGTCTAATGTTTCCCGAGCTGGTGCATCCCCAACGCCTTGCCGGCAAGCCGTGTCCTCGCCCCACACGATGAACTCCATAGCGTACTCTCCAAAGCCTCTGACAACGAGACTCGAGTCAGAATGTGACCGTGACGCGCCCGCACCTCCGACATCGAAACGGTCCCGAAAGCGGCAGCACCTTCCATAACGCTAGAATGTGGATTGATGTTTAAAGTCGCCAGCTGGAACTTAAATTCAATTCGCTCTCGGCTGCCCCATGTCACGACATGGCTGAAAGCTCGCGAGCCGGATGTGTTGTTGCTACAAGAATTGAAGGGAACAGAATTCCCGCCCGAAGTCTTCAAGTCGCTCGACTATGAGAGTGTCGCGGTGACGCAGAAGGCTTATAACGGGGTTGCCATTTTGTCGCGACATACGATAAAGACGATTGCTAAGGCTCTGGTCGGAGACGAATCCGACAGCCATGCGCGGTTCTTGGAGGTAATCATCAAGGGCATCCGCATCGTCAATATTTATCTACCCAATGGCAATCCGGTAGGGAGTGACAAGTTTGTGTATAAGTTAGCTTGGATGGATCGACTGAATCAGCAAATGATTAGATGGAAGCAGGACGATGTACCGACGCTAATAGGCGGCGACTTCAACGTGATTCCCGAGGACATCGACTGTCACAAGCCGTCATCGTGGGAGCACGATGCTTTGTTTCAGCCGGAGCCGCGAGCCCGATATCGCGCGATGTTGGATATGGGCTATACAGACGCGTTCCGGTCGTTGCACGTGGGCGAAATCGGACACTTCACATTTTGGGATTACTTTCGGCAGGCGTTCCAAAAGAATCGAGGCATACGAATCGATCACTTCTTATTATCCCCAATGCTAGCAAATCGACTCGAAGGTTGCGAGATTGATAGAGGGCCGAGAGCGCAGGAAAGGCCGTCTGATCACACCCCCATAATCGTAACGCTATCCGATCTTCCATAATCTCTCCATGTGCGGCCGCTATCGAGTTTCGCGACGAAAGCAGGTTCTCGAGGAATATTTCGACAGCGGTTCCGGGGTCGTTCGCGTTCGCAGGGCTGGGGAATCGCTGGAAAGACCCGAGCGTACTGTGGGTCAAGTCCTGTTCGATCCTGACTACGACTCCGAACGCCGTGACCTAGCCGTGCACGACCGAAGGCCAGTCATTCTTGATTCAGCTGCCTACGGACTGTCGTTCGCCCCTGGCGTGCACGAATGTGGCTGAGGCGTCCGAAATGCGGGGGCCCCATGATGCTCGGCTGATGTAGTGTGATGCAGTGAGCACTCGGATCAACCACGTTAGGAACGACGACGCGGAATGCTCGCGTCCCGTAGAAATCGCTCAGATTCAGGTCAAACTCTTCTCCTCCAGGGCTGCGAGCTCGCCGAATATGTCGTTTCAAAAGCTGCAATGGCCCTTTTCCATCGCTGTCACATTGCACAACTCCGAGGAGGCGCTCTGGCTCCCGGCGTGGTGGGTCAGGCATGCCAAGGAGGTTCCTGTGCATCCCGGAGCCGGAGTATTTCGGTTCGCAATTGCCGTGCTAACCCTCGCCGCGTTCGTAGTGACGTACCTCAGTGAGCGGGAGGGTAAAGAAAGCATGTGGGCTTATCTGACGTTCGGGTACATCGTCGCCATGTTTGCCAACGTCTTTATTCCCCACATTCCAGCATCCTGGATGTTCCGCTCATACACTCCAGGCGTGGTCACTGCGGTTTTGGTCAACCTTCCAGTGTTGGGTTTTCTCTCGATCCGGGTACGTGAAGGCTGGGTGTCGGGGCGGAAGGCAGTGGTGTTCGGGGTGGCGGTGCCCATCGCAATCGCTGGTATGATTCCGACGCTCTTGTTGATCCACTAAGATGTCCGTGGAGCAGACCTCGTCCCGCTACCGTCAGACCAAGGCCAGCGTCTTCGGAAGGAAGATCGGGGCGGATAGACGGAGATTTAGCACGCGAACAAAGATCATCTTGATCGGGAGGAAGTCTGGGCAGACAATCTCCCCAGTCAGCACGGTCCTACTTCCCATTACCAGCTTTCTCCGCGATCCCTGCAGCGGACGGGCGGATGTCTTCATGCTGAGGCTTTTGCCGGAGTTGAGCTGCTTTCCTCATTAGCTGCCGGGAGCGGTCTTCGAGGGATTTGGCCCGTTCGCGTTCCTGCCGGGACTTCTCACGTGCGGTTACTTTGCTCTTTGCCATGAGCCCAGCTTGCCATATGCGAAGAGACTTGGCTATCCCCTGGATTGCAAATTGCGGATATTCGGAGTGGCCAACGGCAGCCGGGAATGTGCTTACTGGTGTTTGACCGTCGTTCTCGCCGAGCCCCATACGACTTTCGTGTTTTCCACAGTGGCAGCCCGGAGCTAATCACAGGCATCTTTTACGCCGCTATCGTGAGCAGTTTTCAGGGGAGGGCGGTTCGCCGATAGCGCCCCACGACTCGGACTAGCGTCCGGGGCGCTTTCGTTTTTCACACCTTAATGCACCCTGATTCGGAATTTTGTGAGAAGTTGCTCAAGTACTTGTTGATCGGCTGATAGATATTTCTCTTCCGGGATGTCCGAAACCCTTTTGAAAGTGTCGCACCCAGTCGTCGTGCTCGACCATTCGTCTTCCTTGCTCAAGCGACTGACGGTCAAAAGCCAGTGGGTTGTGATGGTTTGGTTTTCTACCTCGTCCATCGCCCAACCTGACCAAGTGCAAACCGAATAGTGACCATAGCCTGAACCCGGCTCTTCAATTTGGAACTGTACCGCAAAGCCCAACATCTGCTTTCCGTTTTCTACAGGGCTCGTCCTTCCTGTCAGAATCCGAACATTCGGATCACGGCCAACAATCGAGCGGAATTTTCCCGCGAGTGCTCCGTCCTCAAGCTCGTGCAATAACAGAATTGACCTGCTTTTATTCATCCACACGCCGGTAAGCGACATTTCGGACCTCGCAGTCACCGCACCCGCAGGGGATCATAACACCAGATTCTCTTGAGGGAAAAACCCGAAGACGAGGAAAAAACAAGCGAAGGGGAACACAACGGCGGCGAGCCTGAGAAGTCCCGGATCGGCCAGGTCACCCTTTTAACCAAGGCCCAGCGGAAGTCCCGGCTCCATCCCAGCCATTGACGTACCTGTTTTCGGATATCGCGACTCCGAAGGAAACGAGATCAGGTTTGGCGGCGCTCCGCTGGAGCAATGACCTGAGCCGATCTTGCGCACGCCGTTCGAATACGTTTCCCGCGTCGCGGGTTCAAGTCCGCGATCAGCAATCTGCGTGACAATCCCATCAAGGTCATCACAATCGCTTCCTTGTGAATGTCCATGCCGATATACTTCTTACTGTTCATACGGGTGCCCCTTTCGGTAGAGTTTTGCTCACACTCAACACTTACCTCAAAGGGGCGCTTCCTTTATTTGCTGCAGCACAGTCTCCAAGTTGAATGCTGGAAACCAGCCCAATCTCGCCGTTAGTACAGCGCGACACCAGCAGATGAGACCACGCGTCTAGTGCTGACTTCCCGATTATCGAAACGAACTACCACGTGTCTTCATGACCTCAGAGGTCATGGACGGAGTCCATACTTCATTGGATACTGATCTCGGAGCCGACTTGAAGACAGGCCATCAGGAGTACTAGCTGCCTGGCGCCATGGAGTTTATTGATGTTGCCACTGGAAGGAAAAGTTGTGGTTATCACCGGCGGGACGAGCGGGATCGGCGCCTGCACGGCCGAGGTTTTCGTCGCCAACGGAGCCAAGGTTGTGATTGCTGGGCGACGCCAAGACAGAGGAGAGAAATTTGCAGGGAAGCTCGGCGATGCCGCAAGCTTCATACGTACAGATGTCTCCATCGAAGCCGACGTCAAGGCGATGGTTGACCATGCCGTCGACCGCTTTGGCCGCCTCGATTGCCTCATGAACAACGCCGGGAGAGGTTCGCAATATGCCGCCATTGCCGACGTTGATCTGGAGCAGTTCGATGCGGTGATAGCGGTGCATCTGCGTGCCGTCCTTGCGGGAATGAAATATGCGGCGCGCGTGATGGCCGTACAAGGAGCGGGCAGCATAATCAATGTCGCAAGTGTGAATGGATTCCGCGCCGGACTGGGAGGATACTACTATTCTGTCGCGAAGGCAGGTTCGATTCACCTGACGCGTTGCGCAGCCATGGAGTTGGGTGAAAAGGGAATTCGAGTCAACAGCCTCTCGCCGGGGATGATTGCTACCGGAGCTTTCGCCAAGTTCATGGGCATGCAACCCGACGAGGCAGATGACCACCCGGAATATGCCGAAGCCGCCATCGGTTCTGTCGTAACGAGATGGCAACCGCTGCAGTATGTCGGCCGCATGGATGATATTGCTCAAGCCGCACTGTTCCTGGCCAGCGATGCGTCGCGTTTCGTGACAGGACAGAACCTGGTCGTGGATGGGGGGATCAGTGCAGGCTGGCCGATCGCCGCTGCCCGCCCTGACCGCGAATTGCTCTTCCGCACAATTCAGGCGAGCGTGTCGACTCATTCCGCTTAACTCGAGTTCCGCTGCGGTTATTCTTTCTTGAGGTTCTTGGTCGCATTTGGCGACGTTTGGGCATTCGGCGATACCGACGCCTTCGGCCCCGAGAAGATCACCCACCTCGTTATGCACTGGGATGGGACACAATGGTCAATCGTGTCCAGTCCTGATCCAAATCCAAGGCATGAGGAGCTCGTTGATGACGTGATAGAGGGCGGCACCGTAGTTCCTCAGGGCAATCTCTGGCTTGTAGGTGTTGCCGATGGCTTTAGCAGCATGGTGCTCAACGCAACCGGGCAGTAAGTTCCGACCCTGTGTAAGCGTTCGACCGAGGTCGACCGAGACCGCGCAGCCCGCTCGGTGCCTTGATCGAATTGTGAGCGCAACGGAACCTCGCCACAGATGTTTGGATCGGATGAGGTACGAGCCAAAAAATCGCCGGTCCGCTGCGACAATCTTCAAGCCCGTTAGCGGGCCCAGCAAGAATCACTGTTCAAGTTTGACCGTGACGAGGATGGTCATCCGTCGTTCCCCGTGACGGCAGAAAGCGATCATGCTAATTTCGTCTCCAAAATGACAGGGCATGGCAAAGCCTGCCAGAAGTGTGTGTGGTTTTTGGTTTTTGAATACACGCAAACACGCAACTGATTGATGCTATAAATTTGTTGGGAGTTTCGATGCCGGGGGTGCGAGTGCACTACCGTCTAAGTCCGCTCAGTTTCGGGAATGGTATCCGCGATCGCATCCGATGTTCGCGGCAATCAACCTAGCGCCAGGGACAGACCGCCGCCAACATCGAAACGAGCTCGGCGTCCGCGCCGAGACGCTAAGTCGGGTTCCGTCACGCGAGTCAGGGTGCGCAAGCACTGAGCGAGAGGGGCTTCACCATCGCTTCAATCCTGGCAGCCATCTCCTCAGCAGGAATGCGGTCGGGTGTCTGATACCAGCGGCGCGCGGCACCGAAGATGGCCCAAGCGGCCGTAGTTGCCAGCAATTCTCGATCGACGCCGGGCGCCACCGCGTGATCAGCCGCACCCTTCCGGAACATGTCTTCCACCACAGGGATGACGGAACCTTCGAGGGGCATCTTCGCCAACTGACCGGGACAACCTGCGGTCTCAGCGAGATAATCGCAAACACCAAGTGCGATGGCTCGAAGTGCACCGTCGCAGTCCGTGAAGGATAGACCCGGTACGCAAGCCCTCCAGTACCCAATCGTGCACCGTCAGCCGGCGGAAGCTCGGATGGCAAGACCGTCTAGCTCGGGTCCCAAAGACTGGTCCCGCTTCCTCTTCGCCTCTTTGGTGATCTCGGCGAGTAATCCCCAGCCATCGATTTCACCGCTGGCCTCCGGCACGCCGGCAGCATGGCTTCCCGCCGTTACTACGTGCAGCGTCACAATCTCAGCATGGAAATGGCGGGCCAATGTCGCAGCCCGATGAATCACACTCAGAGAAGTAATCGGGATATCGACGGGCAATAGAATTTTCTTAATATTGCGCATTGCGCACCCCCCGGAGAGTCAAGATGTTCCACCTCGCTTAGCAGGTTCCCGCTTATCTTGGACCATAACGAGTTTGTTGGTTTCGTCGTAAGCAGTGACGCCATCAATATCATTCACGCGGGAGTCGTTGCCGATGGCCAAATAATTGCCTTCATGACGTTCCGAGTCAGCACCCGCGATTTGCCCCGAGTGCCGACGAACTGCCAAGATCGGAGTCGTCGCCTAGCGAAGCAATGCCTGTTCAGAAACCAGAAGCCCAACCCGCAGCCAAGGACGAAAATCACCACTGGAACGCCGATCACGCAATTACCGCCCAAAATCGAAATCGGGACTCTCCGCCCCTTGTCGTCCCGACGAACCACCAAGCGATTTATGCGACTTCCGGAATAACTAACGGCAGCGAGACTTGAAACCGCGTGTCGCCGGGTTTGGAACTGAGCTGAATATTTCCCTGGTGCTTCTTCACAATTCGCTGGACGGCGTCCAGGCCGAGGCCCGTACCTTCCCCAACCCCTTTGGTGGTGAAAAAAGGCTCGAAGATGTGGGGTTGCACTTCCTCTGTAATTCCCGGACCGTTGTCACCGATCTCAACCACCACCCGACCGTCGTCGCGGTAAGTTCGGATGCGAAGCTCGCCTGTTCCGTGCATCGCGTCAATCGCGTTATCGATAATGTTAGTCCAGACCTGGTTGAGCTCGCTTCCGAACGAATTCACGAGCAGGGGAACAGGTTGGTAGTCACGTTGCACCGCCACTCCCCGCTTCAGCTTGTGATTCAGGATCGTAAGTGTGTTTTCCAGGCCCTTTACCACGTCGACGTTTTGCACAGGCGCCTGATCCATGTGGGTGTATTCCTTGATTGCGCCGACCAAATCCGATATTCGCGAGGTACTGCTTTCGATTTCGTGCAGCAGGCTCGAAATCTCCACGGAGGCGGAGATCCTCACCAGAGCGGCTCGGGCCGTGTCCGCATCGAGCTTCGCGAACAAAGATTCGACCGCCTTCGGCCTAATGTTCCGCCGCGCCAGGGCCGCCGCCAGTTGCCACAAGTCATTCTGCCCATGGCTGTGCAACAGAGACTCAATCTGGTCTTCCAAGTCGCTGATGGTCAACGCATCCGGTGGAACCACGTCCGTTCGCGTGAACGAAGTTTCCAGTTTCTCGATCTCCGATTTCTGCGCAGGCGACAGGTCTCGACTTCCCAACTCCAGGCTCGCGTTCCTGATTCTGGTCAGCAGGTCACGCAACTGGCTGGTGGCGCGTTTCGCCGCAGAAGCCGGATTGTTGAGTTCGTGCGCCAATCCTGCCGAAAGCTTGCCCAGGGAAGCCAGCCGGTCCCGCTGCTGTTCGACGCGCGTGGTTTCCCGAACCCGGTCGGACAGGAACGCCACCAGGCGTGCGGTCAACTCCGGCATTTTCTGTACAAGTTCGGGGAACAAGGGAGCCGGGAATTTCAGAATTCGCCCTTCGGTGAGCGCTCGACCGGTTACGGTGAACCGTTTCATCCGGGAGAAGGGCAAGACCCCGGTGACGTCGCCGGGTTTCGCTGAATATATGACAGTATCCCCTCCCAGGTCACCGCGCCACTGAAACTGGCCTTCGAGAATCACAAACATCCAGTCAGCGGGTTCACCCTGGCGGATATAGACATCCCTCGCCGCCACATGAAGTTCTTGCGAATTGCCGAGGAACCAGTCGAGCTGATCGTCGGGCAAGTCGGCGAATACGGGGACGCGGCGTAGTTCGGATTTATCGACCATTTATACCTTGCGCAACTACTGATGGATGAACTGTACCGCCACCGATCCCTCGCGGACGCCGGAAGCCACACGTTTAATCGAACCGAGTTGCACATCGCCGACCGCGAAAATGCCGGGTACGTTGGTCCCGGGCAGGAAGGGATCGCGGTCCAGCGTCCAGCTCTTTGGGCGTTGCCCGTCGCGCATTAAGGTCATGCCCGGTCAGAAAGCCGCTCATCCCGTTCGATTACACCGGCGAGAACCAAGCTGGTCGATGTTCGTTGATCACTGCTGCTTTCTCGTCTGACATATAAAACTCTCGTTGTAAATTAGCCATGGTGCCCGCTTGCGATTACACAAGAAGCGTAGATGCAACACAATTGGACGAACGTATCGATCGATACCATCGCATCACTCGGACGACGAGTTCGCCCTTGCTTTCGTTCTCTCACTGGGTGGGTGTGATCTGATGCCCGCTTCGATGCGCTGAGACCGACCAAAGCGTGGCGACGTTTTGTCCTAAGGTAGTTCCGGCCAATAGTTCCGAAGGCGTCTAAATAGTTCTCTAGAGAACGGTCACTGAGCTTTTACCCCCGTTATTCCTTAACGCGGTTCTTCCTCACACTTGGTACGGGTTGACAGGGGGCGGTGGATAACTTATAGATAATAAGCCTGTTCCGCCAACTCGACCAGCACTTGGGGGATCGCCTCGCGACTTTTTGGCAAAAGCCTTCCATCCCAAAGTGTTTGAATCACTTACGAGTCTTCGCAGGGGACGAGCTTGTATCAAATTCGAGAAAGAACCTAAGGAAAGACAAATTCCGCCGAGAAAGGCCGCCACCCCATTAATCCGACCGAGACTGTCCCCGGCTGGACTCTGTCGATGCTCTGTTGATGTCGTAGATGATTAGCGCCCCACGACCTACTCGCCGTTGCCCATAGCAGAAGCAGCTTGTTAGAAGCCAAGCAATACAGGGAGGCAGGAACTACACATGAAGTCGTTACCATCGAGCCCGTTTGGTGTGAAAGTGCAGGCCGTCCTCTTCGATATGGATGGCGTCTTGATCAGCTCCATCGAATCGGATGAAAGAAGCTGGCGAAGATGGGCGAGACTCCATCACATGGAGGACACGTTTTCAATCGGCAGCACACATGGTCGGCGGACCATAGATACAATCCGAGCGCTTAGGCCTGATCTGGATCCGTCGATTGAACTTCAACGACTGGAGGCATTCGATGCAGAGGACGGCGGTGGGCTAACGGTTTATCCTGGCGTACACGAGTTGCTTGCAGCGCTGTCGCCATCTCAATGGAGCATTGTGACGTCGGCCTCAGAGGCAATAATGAAGCAGCGCCTAAGAATTCTTGGAGTTCCCCTCCCTCTGAAAATTGTTACGGCCGAAATGGTGACCTATGGTAAACCGCATCCGGAACCCTACCTTCTCGCCGCATCACTGCTTGGGCGTGCCCCGGCAGAATGTTTGGTGATTGAGGATTCGCCATCGGGTATACGGGCCGGCAAAGATGCCGGCTGTGTTGTACTTGCTGTCGAATCATCACATCCATCTCATGTTCTTCATGAAGCAGACTGGGTGATCAGGTCTTTGGGGTGCGTGAATCTAATAACTACGGAAGACCGCGAAATAGTCTGTTGCGGCGTCTAGCGAACATGACCGTGGACATTCCCGCTGGAATCGGAGAACTGGGCACGCAACGACGCGCTGCGCGGAAGTTTTCGACAAATGCCAGGATCGCGTGGAGCGATGCAACTCCGTCCGGTGACGAGTATCCTCTATAGGTGTTCAATGACCGGTTGCACGAGATCTACTATTCGGTTCCTGGCGACCAACGACGAGGGTTTCGATTACGCTCCGGCTTCCATCCGTCCCCGGGGGCGCTTGCGTATTTACGGAATCTTCTGCCGGAAACGATTGTTCGTACGGTTTATTTTGAGAATGCGGCTCGTCCCCTGAAAGTGGTCGTGCGATGCATTTCTCTGCGGGAGATTTTACGCGCTATTTCGTGAGGCTTTGGGTTCTGACTTTCGTCTGGGTCCAGTTAGTTATGGCTACCGACAACGGTCTGTTCGAGAGTGTAGAAGCTCGGGAAGACATGGCGCCGAGCACGAATCCGACCAGTTCATTTTGGCGGGCTGCTCGCCCGGTGTATGCGGACAAGAGCCGGTACGGTGAGACGCTAGCTCGTTATCGCACGGAGATCCGCTCCCGCTGGACAAAAGAGAACCTGTATTTCTTGTTTATTTGTCCTTACGAGCATCTGAATCTCAGCCCTCAGCCCCGTACTTCGACGGAAACGTTTCGGCTGTGGGACTGGGATGTCGCTGAGGTATTTATTGGTTCTAATTTCAACAATATCCGCAAATACAAAGAGTTCGAAATCTCCCCACAAGGGGAGTGGGTAGATCTCGATATTGATCTGGCGAAACCCCATCACGAAGATGGCTGGACTTGGAACTCTGGTTTTACTCTCGCTGCTCGCATCGATTCCACCGCGAAGATTTGGTACGGAGCGATGCGTATACCATTTTCCGCACTGGACACCCCTTCTCCGGGCGTTGGCGAAAGGTTTCGAATCAATCTATTTCGCAGCCAAGGGCCGCCGCCTAATCGGACGTTGGTTGTGTGGCGGCCCACGATGAGTGACACGTTTCACGTTCCGGAAAGATTCGGCCTGCTCCGACTGGTAGACTGAAACAGCCGAGTAACGGTGCCCCGGCGGGAATGCGTGTCTCCTAATGTCGACTGTTCCGATATTGGGGGCGGTCTGTCCCTGATGCTAGGTTGATTGCCGCAAACATCTGATGCGATTAAGGATATCATTCCCGAAACTGAGCGGACTACGACGGTAGTACCCTCGCACTCCCAACATCGAAGCGGTCCCCTGTACCAAAGTCGAGAGAGAACCCTTCATGAATAGAGTACGCGTGCCGAATTCTGTCTGTGAAAAACACCTTACATTCTTAATACACCTGACTTCCCTTCTACCCGAATCGGCGGTGTTTTGCTTTGATGAGGAAGGACCTTTCCAATGACCACCATGAATCCTGTATCCTTCGTGCGTGCACACGAAGACTCTCGTTGTTCCCACCGAACCTTCCCTTCCCGACTTGCTGACGGCCGCCTCCATAGGAGCCATAGCGTGCGTGGCCGCAGACATGGTTCACGAGGCACTCGGCCACGGAACTGCCTCTTGGCTCACGGGCGACCGGATTCTGTCGGTGTCGACGGTCGCGATTCAAAACGCAACGGCCAGCCGCTTCGTTTTCGCTGCTGGCACCTCGGCAAATTACATCGTCGGAGCACTCTCTTTTCTGAGGTTGCGCCATGTTCGCAGGTTTGCCGCATGGGCTTTCTTTCTTTGGGCCTTTGGCGCCTTTAACTTGTTGAACTCCGGTTATCTGTTTGTTTCGGCAGTCCTGAACAGCGGCGATTGGGCAAATGTGATTGCCGGATTTTCTCCGGCGTGGCTCTGGCGGTGTGTTCTTGGGCTCGCGGGAGCAGCTTTGTATGTCCTGGCCATTCGCTGGACGGCAAGGTCCCTGAGCGACCTGGTGAACGGCTGCAAAGTCGCCTTGGCGGATCTGCAACGTCTGATCTTGCCGGCGTATCTCGCAGGCGGAGCAGTGATGACAATCGCTTCAGTCTTCAATCCGATTGGCCCAAGTCTCATACTTCTTTCCGGGGCCGGCGCCTCCTTCGGTCTGAATTCCGGTCTGTTATTTCTCCCTGGCATTGTCGCCGCCAAGGCTCGCAGTCAGACATCTGTCACGCGTCCCGGGCGGTTCAGTCTTTTCTGGATCGCGCTAGGGATCGTCGTCTCTGGGCTTTTCATCGGTGTGCTCGGTCCTGGCATACATTTTTCCATCTGAGAATTGAGACGGCAGCCCCGATGCAAGCTGACTCAGCTTATGGCAGCTTCGCCTTGAGGCAGGTGCATATTGGTCTCCGCTGCTATGGAGTCATGGTGACGCCCTTGGAATCATAGCTAGCCAGACGAAGACTTACTATCGTCGGCCACGACGTCCCACGCAACTTCATAGTCTGTTATCGAATTTTTCTTAAGGCCGATGACCTTGATCTTGTGACCATCAACTTGGATGATTCGATGATCCCCGCTACATCCGACCGATCAAATCTAATGGCGAGACGTCCGGCGTAAGCCTCATGCTGCTTGCCACGAGGTTGGAATTCTCCACGTCAATTTGCTGCTTGCGCGCCACATCGCCCGAAGGGGAACTGACGTAACCTGGGCTGTGTTCCACCATGTGCCAGATAGACATTGCCATCCGAGTCAGCGGCAACATCACCAAAAGACACAGAATCGTCGCTCGGGTTGGGTAGATAGGCATATGACGCTTCGTCCCGTTCCGCTTTCTGACGCGCTTCTTCGTCTTCTGGCTGATAAATATTCTTCTCCATCATGCGTGTTGAGACCGCATCATTTCCTTCCTCGTGTACATGGCCTTGTCAGCGTGTTCCACGATTTCCTTAAGTGTTTGTCCTGGCTGCCATTGTGTCAGTCCTATCGCGGCATCGACATTAATCTTCACCTCGCCGCTCCCCTTGCCCGGTCTGATCGTGTATTCGCCGAAGACCCACTTTTGCAGGCGTTCGATATGAGCCGTGGCCCCAGCGATATCGCTGTCGATGACCATAATGAATTCATCTCCACCCCAGCGCCCGACTATGTCATCGGTTCGGGAGGCGGCGCGCAATTCCTGGGCAAACTGCTGGAGCATGCTGTCGCCAGCCACATGTCCATGTACGTCGTTAACGCGCTTAAGCCTGTTTAGATCCAGCATCGCGACGCAGAATGTTTGCTGGCACGCGATGCGCGACTCAATCCGATCTTCGACGTTTCGCCGGTTGGCGAGTCCGGTTAGCGAATCCCGCAACGCCAGGTCTTCAATTTCCTTGAGTTTCGTTTCGTAGGTCGAAACTTGAGCCTGAAGCCGTCCAACCAGTTGATGACTGTCTTGATCCATCTTGTCTAAGTACGTCTTGAGTTCAAGAGCCTCCCGGATCAAGGAAGCGCGCACGAGGGTGAGATCTTCGAGGCTTGAGATGTTCTTCAGACGGCTCGTGAACAGACTCAGGTGGTCGGTATAACTTTGATCTCGCTCTCCGACAGATGCGGCGGTACTGGCGAGCATGGTCAAAAGCTCTTTTACTTCGGTGGTCCTCGCCTGGCAGTACTTCTGTGTGTTTTCTTTCCAAAGTTCCAGTTGTTTTCCAACTTCACGCTCGGACTCCTGCATCAGCGGAACCGTGAGGGAGTTCTCGAGCCGCTTGTCCAGCAGAACAAGCCTCTTTTGCAATTCAGCGCCGACTGGCGGGCAGGCTTGGAATGCGCTCGCTCCCGTCGCAATCAATGCCGAGCGATATGCTTTCAGGACGACCGAGAACAACTCCCCGACGTCATTAGCGTTGGCAGGAACCTTGTCTGGAATCATGTCCAGATACTTCTTCAGTGAGATCACGAATTTATTCTCCTCATGCGAGAGTGACTTGTTGCGGTTGGGCGGGATGGGCGCGCTAACCATTCGCCGCTCCAGAATGAATCTGCAAAATCCAAGTGCCAATCTCTAAGATTCCACGGCGGAGCCCTTGTCGTCGGAAGCCGGCGGCGGGGCCAGGGTGTCAAACTGGGCTCTTGTGAGGATCCCAAGTTCTATCGGCCGATTGACGACCGAACATTAGCGAGGATTCGGGTCGCGCTACGTTATTAATTCCGTGTGACGTGGAGACCGTCGCGACGTCGATCTGACAAAAGGCCCGGCGGTTCCGACTCAGATTGCAACCGCGAAAATCTCAAATAGCCTCGAATACACAAATGGCTCCACGGCTACCCTAGTCGGGATTCCGGTGGTCGAACGTCGCGGGGACTCGCGTCGGGGCACACGGGACACTGTGCCGCTCCCAGTGCCCGGTCCCAAAACTATTTATGCGCTGGAACGCCCGAGAAGGATGAACAGTCATTGGCTGCTGGGAACGAGAACGGAAATTCCGGATAAGTTCAACACCCCGGAGCCTTGATTCCGTAAGCAATCGCGCACAATGATCGGGACAACTCACGGCACGGAACTACTTCGCTGCGGTGAAAATCGTCCAGGCGTACGCGTGCATGTCTCGCTGCAGAGTCTTCTGCCACTCAAACTCCGGATGGGCACGCAAGTGATCAGCCGCTTTGAAAGCGATACCACAAGCATGACCCGCGGCGGCACTGAAACTCATCTGCGCCGCCAGATTCGCATCGGAGGCTTTATTCTGAACGGCGCCAGCGGTGCCATAGGGAGGCTCCCAAGGCTCGGAGCCTCGCGGCGAAAGATCAATGTGGCCATCCAGCGTGCGTTCGTCCGGATCTTCCTTGTTTTCGAACGTGTCGTAGTGATCGGCCATAAAACGCTGCGCCGCCGCGACATCGATCTTCCCTTTGTTTTCCGCCATGAGTTGATCCCAACGCACGTGGCGGGCATTCGCGCTTGCGCTCATATCATGGACGTCGAAGTCAGTCTCTTCGCGAATGAGCTTCTCGTTGATCGGGAAATTCGAGCCGACAAAGTATCCGTCGTTTTTCCGTTCCAGCGTAACGTTCTTCAATCCCAGTTCGAGGCGTCCAATTTCGTTCTTCCCAATGTCGGCGATCAACCACGTGTTGGCATACCCTCCATTGTTGCCTTCTTTCATAATGCGTGCAAAATCATCGATGGAAGCCGAGTACTGCGCCGCCTTTCGCGCCCGCACAAATTCCGGAATCGCGTCTGGATCATATCCGGAGAAGTGACCGATCGTCGTTTCCGTGATGACCATCCCCGCAGAATTCTCGACGAAATCGTCGGCACTATGGATCACGCCAGGCAGACCGTCCATGAGCACGCGCTTGCCTTTGGCCGGCACGATGTCGTAAACGATTGTCCACCGCTCGCCGTCTAAGTAACCCGTCCAATTGTTGTGAGCGATCACCATCTTGCCGTCTTTGGTATAGCTACCGGTAGCGACAAACGCACTGCAATGCTCGGGAACGGCTAGCGAAGCCGTGGACTTGATCCCGTGTACTCTGTCATACTCCTTGACGTAGTAACTCCATTCCTCCGCGGCATTCAAGGCAACGACATCCCACAGATCGATCTTCGAGCCTTGGTTTAAACCGTGAGCGTTGACGCCATCTGCAATCCCTTGCAGTTCCTCCCGATACTCCGCTTCAATGCGCGGCCACATGATTTCTTTCGCGGCATCGCGGAAGAAAAGCCAGTCTTTCTTGTTGTCATGCGTCACTTCGAGAGTGATGACCTTGAGCGTGTCTTCAATCTCTGGCGCTAACAAATAACCGTTCTGAAAGCCGATTTCGTGGGGAGTACCCTGGAGGTGAACGAAGGTCCATCCATTGTTTTCGGGTCGCCGGAACGCGCCCTTCAGATCGCTCTCAGGGGCGGTTGCCGACGATGACGATGCGGCAGAGAACAAGAGCGCAATCGTCATCACTCCAAGTCCAATCAAAAGCATCACCGATCGACGCATTCGTCGCTCCGTTGCGTTCCAAGGTTTGCCGATTCTAGCAGGTTTTGGAAAGCACGGTGAGCTAGTTGCCGAGGTGATAAAGAGTCGAACCCATGTGGGGATTCTCCTCGAAATGCCTATCATTGCTGAAAACCAACCTCGTTTGTACACCGCCAGCCTTGCCGGAATGGCCGATGGAAGAACCTTGCGGCAGCAGCAGGAAGGGCGGCAAAGCGGTCGTCGACTGCGTCGGTTGTCCTGCCGGAAGGGGGGCAGGATGTCGTGTTTCCTTAATGAGGTTCTTTCTCAATCTCGGTGCAGGTGATAGGCGGGACCATCGAGTGGGCACCCTTGATTGACTGCATATTAGAGTCGCGGCGGAAATGAGCATTGGCTGAATGACGGTCCGCGGTAAGACATCGATCAAAAAGTAGGGCAGCGCCCAAGGGTACTTCACTTCGGAAACTCAGGATGCTGCTTTACGCGTTCAGCTTGGAGCAGATGGCGGTCCTGATGCTTTGCGACAATTTCTAGTCCGGTGCCGACCGTGAAACGGAGTAACGGAACGAACGGATTCTTGAAGCGGATGCGATTTACGTTATAGTCGCTCGCACTCTGCACCAGTTGCCGTGCCACCTTGTTGCTGCTAAGGAATGATTCAAGAATCGAAGGCTTGACGTCAGCGCATGGTTCGATCTTCTTTGGCGCCCGTGCCCGTTTGCTCCTCGATGATGGTGCAATATAGTTACGAATGAACCAGCGGCTGAACCCGCCGGGAGTAATTTCGCAAACTCTCGACGGTTGCCTCCCGGTCAACGAAGCCTCGATAGCCGACAAGTACACCTTGTTGGTCATGAACAAGTGCTGAAGACATTGGCCGATCCTCCATGCATCTTGCCTCGGAGTCCAGTTAAGTTGCACCGTGCTGAGCCCTGTTGCCAAGCTCTGCGAACGCCAATCCGCGGTATCAAACTCGGAAATCAACCGCTGAGCCCACGCAGGTAGCGCTGGAGCCATAGTTGCCAGTATACGACTCGCCGTGAAGGGATGGTGTTGGGGATCAATGGAACGGAAAACCGGATTGCGCTGCGACCTGTCGTTCACCTCCTCGAGCGGGTACCCAATCGATGGTCCCGCCTATCACCTGCACCGAGATTGAGAAAGAACCTTAATGAAGCAAGCACGACACCCGCTGAAGTCGAGCGCCTTTCACGGCGCACTATTTCACCAACTGAGACTCTCCACCGATCCAAAGGGGCCGTCCGCTAAAATCGAGCAATGACATCGACAAATAAGATCGAGCATAAAGCGGGCGATCTGGGTTCGGTCGAATCTTGGCTGGTCTCCGCAGGACGCGACCGGCGCCCAGGATCGCCTCTAAACGTGCCGCCATGCCCGGCGTCGAACTTCGTGTTGGGCGAGCGCCGTGCGTACTCTCGCGACGACGCCACGCCGGGCTGGGAGGCACTGGAAGAGATCGTCGGCGGTCTCGAAGGTGGCTCTGCGGTTTCCTTCGCCTCCGGCATGGCCGGGATCGCGGCGATTTTCGATCAACTCCCGACAGGTTCGGTCGCGGCCCTGCCAGACGACTGCTATCAAGGTGTTGCCGGGCTCGCTAAAGCTGGGCAAAGCCGTGGCCGTTGGACGGTGCATCGCGTTGCGGTGGCCGACACCGCACGCTGGATCGAGATGTGTGGCGTGGCCGACCTGATCTGGCTAGAGTCGCCTTCGAACCCGCTGCTGACGGTGGCTGACCTGGACACCATCTGCGCCGCACCGCGGAAACGTGGCGCGATCCTAGGCGTGGACAATACCTTCGCTACGCCGCTCAATCAGCGTCCACTGGCGTTCGGGGCCGATGTAGCCGTGCAATCGGTGACGAAGTTCATCGGTGGACACTCGGACCTGCTCGGCGGCGTCGTCACCGTGCGCGACGCGAAGTTGCTGGCGAAGCTGCGGCAGGCGCGGGAACTCGCGGGCGCAACCCCCGGCACCCTCGAAACGTTTCTCGCGGTTCGTGGGGCTAGAACGCTGGCACTCAGGCTGGAGCGTGCGCAGCGCAACGCGATGACACTGGCCGAGCGGCTCGCGCGTCATCCAAAGGTCACTGTGACGCGCTATCCCGGTTTAGCGAGCCACCCAACTCACGAAGCCGCGCGACGCCAACTGAAGGGCTTCGGCACGATTATCTCGTTCGATGTGCGTGGAGGCGCCCCCGCCGCCGACGCCGTGTGCGCTGGACTGCAGCTCATCCAACACGCCACCAGCCTCGGCGCGGTCGAGTCCACTATCGAGCGGCGGGCCAGCGTTCCTGGGCAGGAACACCTCCCCCCGACGCTGCTGCGGTTGAGCGTAGGTGTTGAGGGCGTCGAGGATCTTTGGATCGATCTGAATAGAGCGCTGCGCAAATCTCCGGAAGTGTAGTACTGGAGGTCGAACCATGGGATTAACAACCGTTTCACATCAGTACCTCCGCCACCTCTGCCTAATTGATGTGACCAGATGTACAAACCCCTCGGCGGGTTCGGTGAGTGAGATGGCGATGTCATGTCAGGTATCCGCGACTGGAAGTCTCTCCCGGAATTCCGCCGGCCCCAGGGATCATTTGAAGAAAGAATGCTTTCGCTCGCAGGTCTCTACTCGCTTTTTGAACTCCTTCGCAACAAGTGAGTCCTATTGACCAGACAACACGTGGCCGGCAATGCACCAATACTTGGGAGGGTTGGAGGCTATGACATGGTGGGACGGATTGCAGGGACGTCTCCGCGTCTCCAGGCCAGGATTACCGGTGTCGTTTACTTGCTTTACTTTCTTACGGCAGTATCCGCCGAGGTTTTCGTTGGCCGACGCCGGCCTGTTGTCTATGACGCCGTCAACCTCATCGCGGACGGCGTTCTACATCGCTGTGACCCTGCTCTTCTATTACATGTTTAAGCCGGTGAACTGGCGTCTCTCTTGGGTCGCGGCGTTCTTCAGCCTCGTGGGATGCGCCATTGAAGTACTTAGACTCCTTAATCTCGCTCCCCTGAGAATCAATAGCCTGGCATTCTTCGGGCCCTATTGCCTTCTGCTTGGCTACCTCATTTTCAGGTCGACCTTCCTGCCTCGAATTCTGGGCGTGCTGATGGCGTTTGCCGGGTTTGGTTGGCTGATCTTTCTGTTGCCGCTTGGAAACCACCTGTCTACCTACCTTAAGATCGTCGGCTTCGTCGCCGAAGCATCGCTGATGCTGTGGCTTCTCGTAATGGGTGTGAATCTCTCGAAGCGCAAGAGAAAGAAAGAGCTTGGCGAATTAGCGGAGCGTAGTCAGCCTTTGGGAAATGCGACCGCACTGACGGACGATCCACCGAGTGCACCGGTTATTATGTAACTATCGAAACCAGCGATTAGGCTCACAGAGAATCGGCCGACCCACGGTCAGGGTCAACAACGCGAAATCGCAATATGATGTAGACCATCGTCGCATTTGTATTCGCATTCAGCTACGATGGGACGCGATGCGTGCGGACCAATGGAACGCGAACACTCGTTTCGGACGGCTCTGGCCGCAGGGCTGATTCTCGTCGCAGTCGGACTCTTACGCATGCTGGGTGGCGTTCAAGTTGTGACCTATCCGACGGGCCAGCCAATGTTTCATGGGAACTCGTCGCAGCAGGGATCGTCTGCATCCGTTCCGCTGTCATACCTGTTTCGTGGATCAGCTCGGCAGCGGGAATGCCCACTAGAAGGGGAAAGTCGGATCGACACTCTCGATGAGCTTAATCGGGATCAACAACTCGCCATAGACCTCTAGATGTGCAGTAACTTCCAAGAGGCCCAGCGCGCCGGTATCAGCAATCCCGGAGCGATGGTTATGATCAGTGCGCGAATAAACCACTTGCGAAAAGTCCTTCCCCGCTGGGCGGGAGTTCTCGCCTTCCCATCCGCTTCGGTCAACCATCCCCGCGTGTACAACAAATTGGCGACGAGCGCGTAAAGGGGAACAGCCAAGAAAATTATAAAGAACGGTTCCCCCACATCCTGACTGTCCGTTACCATCTGACCGTTGACCCACGCCTATGCTGCCAAAGTCGCACAGCCTGCAACGAGCACCCCCGCGTAGAAGGGAATCCCGCGAAGTTCCCACCACTTGATTGCAGCTTTCGGTGCGCTCATCCTTCGATTCTTATCCATTGCAAGGAAGAGGTCCAGAGGCAGTTGCCGAAAACAGGGAGATAACCGGCCAATATCCTGGATCACACCCACCCACCTGTAGTTAAGAAGTATATTTTCTTTCAGTTGGAGTTTTCTTCAGGAGGCGGGGCTCCGCTTCCGGCGATGATCTTGGCGGGTCGGAACCAGAGGCGGAACCCCTGTTAGGTACGATC